>ERZ824473.3594-NODE-3594-length-15059-cov-6.198214_pt1 | contig 15059 bp, 16 predicted proteins | sample MGYA00519874_ERZ824473 | MGnify/ENA primary metagenome ERZ824473 (study PRJEB31778, sample SAMEA3449151) | human gut metagenome | biome: human gut; feature: human-associated habitat; material: faeces | place: United Kingdom | collected 2010/2012 ... | reverse complement strand
CCCCCATTGGCTATTGCTGTAGGGCGGGGCTTTCTCCCCCCGCCGCGGCGGCCTGGGGGCAGGCCGCCCTACGATTTTCATGGAAGATGTGCGCTGGCTCACGGGGCGTCGGAAACGCCGCCCCCTACAGCTGCAATTTTTTCTCAAATTTTTGCTTGACAACCGCTCTATGTCATGCTATATTGTTAGTGTTAGTTAAGGCTAACCGCAGCAAGTATCCGACCTTCGGAACAACCATAGCCCGCCCGGTGCGGTTCTCTCCCCGTGCCGGGCGGTTTTATGGGGCTGACGGTTAGCAGACGCTAACCATTGTAGAGGTAAGGAGTCGTCTCATGCAGCAATCGCGTGTCATCCCCAGCCCGCGCAGCTTTGCCTGCGACCTGGCCACCCTATGCGCCCCCACACTGGCGGGGCTCAAGCCTGCCAGCCTGTTCCGCTACCAGCCCGCGCCCGGGCAGGATGCCGCCGCCATGGCCGCCGCCTGGCACGCCGCGCTGTCGCCCCGCGGGGTCACGGTGCGGGTGCTTAAGCAGTGTCCGCGCACCGGGGCTGTGCTGGTCTATGTATACCGTCCGGCCCGTGTGGCCAGGCTGTTGGCAGCGCCGCACATGCTGGACTTTCTGGCAGGGGAGGGCTACATCCCCGGCACCGCAGACGAGCTGCTGGACCAACTGGCCGAAAGGCTCTGCTGCGAGGGAGATTTCCCGCATGAGATCGGCGTTTTTCTGGGCTACCCGCTTGCGGATGTCATCGGGTTCATCCAAAACCGCGGCAAAAACTTTACCGCGTGCGGCTATTGGAAGGTCTACACCGATCCCACCGCTGCGCAGGCAGAGTTTGACCGCTATAAAAAGTGCGAGCGCATCTACGCCCGCTGCTATTACAACGGCACCCCGATCAGGCGGCTGACAGTGGCCGCCTGACGATGCACCATAAAAATTATAAAAGGAGTAGTTATTTATGAGCAAGATTGCAGTTATCTATTGGAGCGGCACCGGCAACACCGAGGCCATGGCCGATTTGGTCGCCAACGCAGCTGCCGGCGCCGGCGCTTCTGTTGACAAGTTCACCGCCTCCGAGTTCAACATTTCCTCCGCCGGCGACTACACCGGCTTTGCGCTGGGCTGCCCCGCCATGGGCGCCGAGCAGCTGGAGGAGAGCGAGTTCGAGCCGATGTACCAGAATCTGCGCGGCTCTCTGAGCGGCAAACCCGTTGGCCTGTTCGGCTCCTACGGCTGGGGTGACGGCGAGTGGATCCGCACCTGGGCCGAGGACGCCGAGGCCGCCGGTGCCCGTCTGGTCGTTGAGCCTGTCATGGCCAACGGCTCCCCCGACGGCGACGCCGAGACTGCCTGCGCAGCCCTTGGCGCCGCTCTGGCCAATGCCTGATTTTCTCCATATCCATCCATACCGGGAGGGGCAGCGATGCCCCTCCTTCTTTGTTTGCGCGGCCCGCAGCCTTCCCGTAATTGCCCGGTTCCGTACAGTCCCGGAGCGGTCAAGACCGCTCCCTACAAAGCACCCGTGTTCCAACGTCCGTAGGGAGGGGTCTTGACCCCTCCGCAGCCTTCCCGCCGGTGCGCAGCCTCCGTACAGCCACAGGCCGCACATGTGCGGCCCCTGCCGGGCAGTATCAAAAAAGATACCTCTTGACAAAAAGCAAAGCAGAAGTTAGTATATTCTAAGTCGAATTAGAAAACACTAACTTGGAGGTTTTTTTATGGCAAACGTCATTATTGTTCTGATTCTGGTGGCTGCCGTCGGCTACGGCATCTACAGCTTTATCCACCATCTGCGCCACGGCGGCGGCTGCTGCGGTGAGCATGACGCCCCCGCTAAAAAGGTCAGGGCGGCGGACACCAACAAGAGCCACTATCCGCACCGCCTCGTCATGGGCGTGGACGGCATGACCTGCCAGAACTGCCAGCGCCATGTGGAAAACGCATTGAACACCCTGCCCGACACGCTGGCCGAGGTGAACCTGAGCGCCCGGAACGTGACGGTCTGGACGAAGGCCGACGCCGACGAGGAGGTCATCCGCAAGGCCATCCGCGACGCAGGCTACCTGCCGCTGCGCACGAAGGAAAAGGTGTGATTTTTCGGGTATGCCCCGGCCTCTACCGCACTATGTAAAAAAGGAACAACCGCTTATGATGATCAACAAACGCCTGATTTCGATGATGGGCGACTCCAAACAGTACATTGCGTGGAATGTTGTGCTGCAATTCCTTGCGCTGCTGGCCAACATCGTGATGATCTTCGCCGTGTCCCTCTTTCTGACGGGACTTGTGCGCAGAGAGCCGGACCTGCCCACCGCACTTCTGTACATTCTCGGTGCGCTGATCGTGCGCTTTTTCTGCACGCGCGGCGCGGCGTCGGCCAGCTACAACGCCAGCTGCACCGTCAAAAAAACGCTGCGCGCCGCCATTTATGAAAAGCTGCTCCGCCTGGGCGGCAGCTACACCCAGGCCGTGCCCACCGCGGAGGTTTTGCAGCTGGCAGGCGAGGGCGTCGAGCAGCTCGAGACCTACTTCGGCGCGTATCTGCCGCAGTTTTTCTACGCCATGATCGCACCGGTCACGCTGTTTATTGCGCTGGCCCCAGTCAGTCTGCACGCGGCGGTCATCCTGATGATCTGCGTGCCGCTCATCCCGGTTTCCATCGTGGCTGTGCAGAAATTTGCTAAAAAGCTGCTGGGCAGATACTGGGGCCAGTACGCTGCGCTGGGCGACAGCTTTTTGGAGAACCTGCAAGGGCTGACCACGCTCAAGATTTATCAGGCCGACGGGGCCCGCCACGCGGCCATGAACCGTGAGGCCGAGCACTTCCGCAAGGTGACGATGAAGGTGCTGACGATGCAGCTCAACTCGATCATCGTCATGGACGTCATCGCCTACGGCGGTGCGGCGCTGGGCATCATCGTGGCCGCGCATGAGTTCAATGCAAACCGCGTAACATTGCCGGGCGCTCTCTGCATCATTCTGCTGTCGGCGGATTTCTTCCTGCCGATGCGCGCGCTGGGATCGTACTTCCACGTTGCCATGAACGGCATGGCCGCCAGCGACAAAATTTTCAAGCTGTTGGACCTGCCCGAGGGCAGCGCCAGGACCGCCCAACTCGGCGCGGACTGCGCGATTGCCTGCCGTGATCTTCACTTTGGCTACACGCCTGAAAAAGAAACGCTGCATGGCTTAAATCTTGACTTCCCGCAGGGCAGTTTCACCGCGCTGGTGGGCGAGAGCGGCTGCGGCAAGTCCACGATTGCCGCCGTGCTGACCGGGCGCGTGTCCGGCTACACGGGGCATGTGACCATCGGCGGGCAGGAGCTTTCCGCCGTCAGCGAGGCCAGCCTGCTCAAAAATGTAACGCTCGTCAGCCTGGGCAGCCACCTCTTTAAAGGTACGGTTGCCGACAATCTGCGGATGGCCGCGCCCGGCGCAGACGACGGTGCGCTGTGGGGTGCGCTGGAGCAGGTGAATCTGGCGGACTTCCTGCGCTCGATGGACGGACTGGACACCCCGCTGACCGAGGGCGGCGGCAACCTGTCCGGCGGCCAGCGGCAGCGGCTGGCATTGGCCCGCGCACTGCTGCATGACAGTCCCGTCTACATTTTTGACGAGGCAACGTCTAACATCGACGTAGAGAGCGAGAACGACATCATGGCGGGCATCCACCGGCTGGCCGGGCGCAAAACGGTCATCCTGATTTCCCACCGCCTTGCCAACGTGACAAAGGCGGACAATATTTACGTGCTGGATCACGGCCATCCGGCGGGGCAGGGCACGCACGAGGCACTGCTGGCGCAGGGCGGGCTGTACGCCGACCTGTGGAACCGCCAGCAGGCACTGGAAAACTACGGGAAGGAGGCACAGTGATGGAAAACAAACGTACTCGCGGCAATTTAAACGTCATGTACCGCCTTGTTGGGCTGGTACGCCCTCTCGCCCCGGTCATGGTCTGCGCCGTGCTTCTGGGCGTAGCGGGCTTTCTCTGCGCCATCTTCATCCCGGTTCTGGGCGTGTATGCGCTGCTGGACAGCCTGCATTTTTCTGTGCCCGTTGTGCTCAAAACCGCCTGTATTTTGCTGCCGATTCTGGCCGTGGCCCGCGGCGTACTGCACTACGCGGAGCAGGGCTGCAACCATTTTATTGCGTTCAAGCTGCTGGCGCTCATCCGGGACAAGGTCTTTGGCGTGCTGCGCCAGCTCGCCCCCGCGAAGCTGGAAGGCCGCGACAAGGGCGACCTGATCGCCGTGCTGACCGCCGACATTGAGCTGTTGGAGGTCTTTTACGCGCACACGATCTCGCCCATCTGCATTGCCGTCATCGTAAGCGTCGTTATGGCGTGCTTTATGGGCAGCTATGCACCCGCGCTGGGGCTGTACGCGGCGCTGGCCTATGCGATCATCGGCATCGGCATACCCGTGGCAGCCGCCAGAGGTGCGCGCAAATCGGGCGAGAGCTTCCGCGCGGAGTTCGGCGCGTTGAACGGCTTTGTGCTGGACAGCCTGCGTGGCGTGCGGGAGAGCCTGCAATACAACGACGGCGCGCATCGGCTGGCGCAAATCAACCAGCGCACCGACGCGCTGGCCGGGCAGGAGCGCCGCCTGAAGGAGGCCGGCGGCACGGCACAGGCCGTGACCGGGGCCATCATCCTGCTGTTGGACGCCGGTATGCTGGCGCTGGCAGGCAGCCTGTTCATGGCGGGTGCCATCGGGTTTGACGGTGCGCTTGTCAGCGTTGTGGCACTCATGAGCAGCTTCGGCCCGGTCATCGCGCTGGCGAATCTCGGCACCGGGCTGCAAAGCACCTTCGCCGCGGGCAACCGCGTTCTGGATATTCTCGATGAGCAGCCCGCTGTGCGCGAGGTCACCGACGGCAGGGACATTGTGTTCCGCGGTGCCGATGCCCGCCGCGTGACCTTCGGCTACCGCGACAGCGAGATTTTGAAGGAGGTCAGCCTGCACATCCCGGAGCACGGCATCGTAGGCATCACGGGCCGCAGCGGCAGCGGCAAATCCACGCTGCTCAAGCTGCTCATGCGGTTCTGGGACACGGATTTAGGACAGGTCGAGATCTCCGGTGAGAACATCAAGGGCATCAACACGGCGTCGCTGCGCGCAGCGGAGAGCTTCGTCGAGCAGGACACCGTGCTGTTCCATGACAGTATTGAAGAAAATGTCAAAATTGCCAACCGGAACGCGACCCATGAGCAGGTCGTGGCAGCCTGCAGGAAGGCGTCCATCCACGACTTTATCATGACGTTGCCGCAGGGCTACGACACGCCCGTCGGGGAGCTGGGCGATACCCTCTCGGGCGGTGAGCGGCAGCGGCTCGGTGTGGCGCGGGCATTTCTGCACGATGCACCGTTTATTCTACTGGACGAACCGACAAGCAACCTCGACAGCCTGAACGAGGCCGTCATCTTGCGCAGTTTGGCCGAGGAGCGGGCCAGCAAGACCGTGGTGCTTGTATCCCACCGCGCCTCGACGATGCGAATTGCTGACACGACGTACTCTGTGGAAAACGGGAGGATGAGCTGATGGCCGTTACGAACACTGTAGGGGGCGGCGTCCCCGACGTCCCGGAGAAGAAGCGCCAACAGGAAAAGGCCGCTGTCGGCCTGATGATTGAGCTATACTGCCGCGGCCATCACGGTACGCCCAAGGGCCGGCTCTGCCCCGACTGCGCGGTCCTGCGGGACTACGCCGGCGCGCGGGTGGACCACTGCCCGCATATAGCGACCAAAACGTTCTGCAGCGTCTGCCAAACGCACTGCTACAAGCCCGAGATGCGGGAGCGCATCCGCCAGGTCATGCGCTGGAGCGGTCCTCGGATGCTGTTCCACCATCCCGTTTTGGCGGTGCGGCATCTGGCAGAGACGCGGAAGCAGAAAAAGGGGCAATAAGATATTGAATATGCCGGAAGGGGAGAGAGGTCCCTCCGGCTTTTTTGCTGTCTGTAGGAGCCGGGCACGCCCGACCCTCGGCCTTCCCGCAAGTGCGGCGTTACAGGTAGGCTGCGGGCGGGGCATGCCCCGCCCCTACCGGGTGGTTTCCGTAAGCGCGCATCACTGCCCGGCTTCTGCCGTGATGCTTTCACAATTTGTTCAAAGCTGCACAATTTAAGTTAGTAATAACTATCTACTTTTCACAAACCTGTTTGGTTAGCCTAACTTCCGTATTGACATCGGGAGTTAGTGGTGGTAAACTACCATTGTAAGCGGTTAGAGCGTTCTAACCGCATGCTTTTGCTCCATGCGTTAGCATAAGCTAATATATTGCAGAATTGCAAAAGGGGAGTGTGTGGAATGCCTTTAACGATGACTAAAGCAGGCGATACCGTTACCATCCGAAAGATCACCGGCAAGGATGAGGTCCGCCAACATCTGGCCGAGCTTGGCTTTGTCGTGGGGGAGACCGTTACCGTGGTCAATGAGATCAGCGGCAACCTCATCCTTCAGGTCAAGGAAGCGCGCATCGCGCTGGATAAGACCCTGGCCATGCGCATTATCGTTGCGTAAAGAATTTGGAATCACAGCCCCTCGGCTGTTTGATTGATTGTACCAAGAGGAGGAACGAAGTATGAAGACTCTGAAAGATGTACAGGTCGGCGAGACCGTCACCGTTGCCAAGCTGCACGGCGAGGGCCCTGTCAAGCGCCGCATCATGGACATGGGCCTGACCAAGGGCACCAAGGTTTACGTCCGCAAGGTCGCACCTCTGGGCGACCCGATGGAGCTGACCGTCCGCAACTACGAGCTCAGCGTCCGCAAGGCTGACGCCGAAATGATCGAAGTTGAGTGAGTTCTGAAAAAGTAAAGAAAGGGGTTTAACCAAATGGCAATTAAAATTGCTCTGGCAGGCAACCCGAACTGCGGTAAAACCACCCTGTTCAACAGCCTGACCGGTTCTAACCAGTATGTCGGCAACTGGCCCGGCGTTACCGTTGAGAAGAAGGAGGGCAAGCTCAAGGGTCACGATGACGTCGTGATCCAGGACCTGCCCGGTATCTACTCTCTGTCTCCCTACACGCTGGAGGAGGTCGTTGCCCGCGGCTACCTCGTCAATGAGAAGCCCGACGCCATCCTGAACATCATCGACGGCACCAACATCGAGCGTAACCTCTACCTGACCACCCAGCTGATCGAGCTCGGCATCCCCGTGGTCATGGCCGTCAACATGATCGACCTCGTCCGCAAGAACGGCGACAAGATCGACCTGAAGAAGCTGTCCAACGAGCTGGGCTGCGAGGCCGTCGAGATCTCCGCCCTGAAGAACGAGGGCAGCGAGAAGGCTGCCGAGCTGGCCGTCGCCGCTGCCAAGAAGGGCAAGGCAGGCGAGCTGCCTCACGTCTTTACCGGCAGCGTTGAGCATGCCATCGCCCACATTGAGGAGTCCATTCAGGGCAAGGTCGATGACCGCTTCCTGCGCTGGTACGCCGTCAAGCTGTTTGAGCGCGACGACAAGGTCCAGGCTGAGCTGAACCTGAACAAAGAGCTGCTCGACCACATCGATGCCCACATCACCGACTGCGAGAAGGAAATGGACGATGACGCCGAGAGCATCATCACCAACCAGCGCTACGCTTACATCAACGGCGTTGTTGACAAGGCCGTCAAGAAGAAGCCCCGCATCGAGAACCTGACTGTCTCCGATAAGGTCGACCAGTTCGTCACGAACCGTATCCTGGCTCTGCCGATCTTCGCGCTCATCATGTGGCTGATGTATGCCATCGCAATGGGCACCTCCGTTGCGGACGGCGGCATCGGCATCGGCACCTTTGCCACCGACTGGACGAACGATGTTCTGTTCGGTGAGATCGTCCCCAACGCCCTGGGCGGCCTGCTGGAGAGCATCGGTGTTGCTGGCTGGCTGTACGGCCTGATCATGGACGGTATCGTTGCCGGTGTCGGCGCTGTTCTGGGCTTCGTTCCCCAGATGCTCGTTCTGTTCTTCCTGCTTTCCATCCTCGAGGATGTCGGCTACATGGCCCGTGTCGCCTTCATCATGGACCGTATCTTCCGCCGCTTCGGTCTGTCCGGCAAGAGCTTCATCCCCATTCTGGTTGGTACCGGCTGCGGCGTTCCCGGTGTTATGGCTTCCCGTACCATCGAGAACGAGCGTGACCGCCGTATGACGATCATGACCACCTGCTTCATTCCCTGCGGTGCCAAGATGCCCATCATCGGCCTGATCGCAGGTGCTCTGTTCGGCGGCAGCAGCTGGGTCGCCACCTCTGCTTACTTCATCGGCTTTGCAGCCATCATCATCTCCGGCATCATCCTGAAAAAGACGAAGTTGTTCGCCGGTGATCCTGCTCCGTTCGTTATGGAGCTGCCCGCTTACCATGTGCCCGCATGGGGCAACGTCCTGCGCGCTACTTGGGAGCGCGGCTGGTCCTTCATCAAGCGTGCCGGCACCGTCATTCTGGCTGCCACCATCATCCTGTGGTTCCTGCAGGGCTTCGGCTTCGAGAACGGCGCGTTCACGATGGTCGAGGATCAGGACAACTCCATCCTGGCTATCGTTGCAAGCGCAATTTCCTGGATCTTCATCCCGCAGGGCTTCGGCAACTGGCGTGCAACCGTCGCTTCTATCTCCGGCCTGATTGCCAAGGAGAATGTCGTCGGTACCTTCGGTGTTCTGTATCACTATGCCGACGAGCTGTCTGACAACGGCGACGAGATCTGGCCCGAGGTTGCTGCCAGCTTCACCGCGATCTCCGCTTACAGCTTCATGATCTTCAACCTGCTGTGCGCTCCCTGCTTCGCTGCTATGGGCGCCATCAAGCGCGAGATGAACAACGGCAAGTGGACTGCCATCGCCATCGGCTATATGTGCCTGTTTGCCTACTGCGCTTCTCTGGTCGTCTACCAGATCGGCGGCCTGATCACCGGTGAGGTCAGCTTCAACATCTTCACCATTGTGGCAATCGCCATCATCGCCTTCACGATCTACCTGCTGTTCCGCCCCAACAAGTACGCGGGTGTCAACGAGGTTCAGTTCGATTCCAAAAAGGCTGTTGCTTCCAAGTAATCTTGAATGTATAATACTACCGTATTCTTCCGGAAAGGAGCGGACTTTTTATGATGGAGTTTTTAGCTGCTAATTTCAACCTGCCTACGATCATCGTTTCGATTTTCGTGTTTGGCGGTACCGGCTGGCTCTTGTATCATGAACACAAGACCGGCGGCCTCGGCTGCTGTGACGGCTCCTGCGGGGGCGGCGGCTGCGGCAGTCACGGCGGCTGCACAGGTAATTGTAAGACCTGCGGCGGTGCCTGCCACAGTAAGTAAAGCATAAGTGCCTGAAGGGGGCGCGGGTCCGTTCGTGGCCCGCGCCCCCTTTTAGTTTGGTATAAGGAGAGATGTACCTTGACCCTGACCGATTCCAACCTGCGTTATCTGCTGGCCATCCACCATCTGGCGCAGCAAAGCACCGAGGTCTCGCCGCTGGCACTGGCGCAGGCCATGGGCGTGACCAAGCCCAGCGTCACCAGCATCCTGACCAGCCTGATGAAGCAGGGGGTCATTGTGCGGCGGCGGTACGGCAAAATTTACATCACGGACCGCGGCGTGCTCTACGCGCGCTATTACGACGAGCTGGTCGAGAAGATTTTGCAGCACTTCCCGCTGGCGGGCGAAGGCTTCACCCCCGAGGAATGCTACAGCGCCGCGGTGGCCATGGCCGTGTCGCTGCCCGCAAGGGAGATCGACGAGAAGTGCGAGAGCTTGTACGGGGAGGATTGTAGGGAGGGGTCTTGACCCCTCCGCGGGGCGCCGAGGACGCGGCCCCCTACAGTAGGGGAGGGATTTATCCCTCACGGGAGGGTCAAGACCCTCCCCTACAAATCACCCATAAAAATTCCCTTTGCAAATTCTATTGCACACCGCCGCGAATTGTGGTAAAGTAAATTTATATAGGTATAAACGAGGGGGAACCATAATGCAGCTGAATCCGCATTACGCCGAGCTGAACGAGAGCTATCTGTTCAGCACCATTGCCCACAAGGTAGCCGACTACCAGAAGGCCCATCCCGAGGCAGACGTCATCCGTCTGGGCATCGGCGACGTCACCCTGCCGCTGGCGGCATCCGTGACGGAGGCCATGCACAAGGCCGTTGAGGAGCAGGGCCACAAGGGTACGTTCCACGGCTATATTCCCAGCGAGCAGGGCTATGAGTTCCTGCGCGACGCTATCCGCAGGTATTACGCGGGCCACGGTGTCGAGCTGGACATGTCCGAAATTTTCATCTCCGACGGTGCCAAGAGCGACCTGGGCAACCTGCTGGACCTGTTCAGTCAGGACAACACGATCCTTGTTCCCGACCCGGTCTACCCGGTCTACGTCGATGACAACGTGATGGCGGGCCGCAAGATTCTCTACCTGCCCGCCACGGCGGAGAACGGCTTCCTGCCGATGCCGGACGAGGCCCCCCACGCGGACATCGTCTACATCTGCAGCCCCAACAACCCCACCGGCGCAACCTACTCCGTCGAGCAGCTCAAGGCCTGGGTCGCCTGGGCGAAGGCCAATGACGCGGTTATCCTGTTTGACGCCGCCTACGAGTGCTTCGTCTCTGAGCCGGGTCTCGCCCGCAGCATCTTTGAGGTCGAGGGCGCGAAGGAGGTTGCCATCGAGGTGTGCAGCTTCTCCAAGATCGCAGGCTTCACCGGCACGCGCTGCGGCTACACCGTCGTGCCGCAGGCGCTGGCCGGCGGCAAGCTGAACAAGATGTGGCTGCGCCGCCAGACTACGAAGTTCAACGGCGTCGCCTATGTTGTGCAGCGCGGTGCCGAGGCCGTCTTTACCGACGAGGGCATGAAGGAGATCCAGCAGAACCTCGACTACTACCGCGCCAACGCAGCTGTCATTGCGGCAGCGCTGGACGAGGCCGGTGTCTGGTACTGCGGCGGCAAGAACAGCCCCTACATCTGGCTGCGCTGCCCCAACGAGATGGGCAGCTGGGAGTTTTTTGACTGGCTGCTCGAGCATGCCCACGTTGTGGGCACCCCCGGCGAGGGCTTCGGCCCCTGCGGCAAGGGGTATTTCCGTCTGACGGCGTTCGGCGATGCCGAGCGCACCAAGGAGGCCGCCGCACGCATCAAAGCGGCGCTGGCCACACTGTAATATTGCGGGAGGGTTTACATCATGAAACCAAATGAAGAAATCATGGAATTTCTGAAAGAGAATCCCACCTTCTACCTTGCCACCGTCGATGGCTATCTGCCCCGCGTGCGTCCCATCGGTTTTGCCATGTGGTACAACGGCCACTTGTGCATTGCCCTGGGCAAGCACAAGGCCGCCTACAAGCAGCTTTTGGACAACACGAACCTCGAGATCTGCGCCGCCAATGACCGCGGCGAGTGGCTGCGCGTGCAGGGCACGGCGAACTTTGACAACACGCCCGAGGCTCAGGCCGCTGCGTTTCAGGTCATGCCCCAGCTGGCCGACATGTATAATGAGGAGACGGGCAACAAGCTCGGCATCGTCTACCTCGACCATCTGTCCGCCAAGCTCTTCTCGATGTCCGGTGCTGTGAAGGACATTATGAGCTACTGATACTTATAAAACAGGGCAGCCCCGGTATGCGTTGTGCATACCGGGGCTGCTTTTTGTTGTAGGGAACGGACGCAAGCTCCCTGCTGGTAAGACAGTAAAATCAAATTTCTTGGAACAGGCATGATTTCGGTCATGCCTGTTCCTCTTTTAGCAGCTCATCCACGGGAATATAGCCCACAAGATCGTACTCGATGCACATATTTGTAAATTCAACCGTTTCGGTTCTTGCCATTATGTTAAAACTCCTTCATCAAAAAAGTAAAACGGATTTACCACATTCTCCGCCCCGAACACTTTTATCGCCATTCGATACATGGCTCTTGCGTGGATACGGTCATGCCAGATAAAACGGCGCAGGACTTTACGCAGTGACCAATCCTCACCATAGCTGCCTTTTCTGACGGTATTTTGCAGAAAATCAGGGTTAGATTCAAGCGATTCAAATCCCCGCTTGCGGCATTCGTATATGTTGCCGTCATGATCGGCATCCACAGCAATCTCCGCAAAATAATATGTATTCACATTCTTTGTATGCTCGTACATTTCATTTGCCGTGCGGGGAACTTGTCCGTAAAAGGTCTTGCGTTCGGGAGCAGCCGTTGCATTCTTATCGGGAACAGAATCATACAAGGCAAGAAAATCCTGCGCTGATTTCAGCGCAAGTGCCTTTAACTTTTTATATTCTGCTGCTGTCAGCGGTGCTTTTTCACTTTCAAAAAGCACATCAGAGTCCGCGTCGCAGATCGCAAGCTCGGAAACCTTTTCTTCGATGATGGCGATATCCATGCTTGTTACTGCTTTTTTGCCGCACCATTTGAGATAAGAGCATATTTCTGCTTGCATTTTCCGGACAGCGGCTTCCAATGTTTCTCCGCGGGTGTATGCACCTACAAAATCCACCGCATAAAGCAAGGTGTCTCTGCCGTTATGCTCCCATACACAGTTGATCGTCATATGGTATCTCTCCAATCGTCTGCTTCATGATAATAATTGAGCCTGATCTAAAGGCTGATGTTCCGTGACCACTTCGAGATGCGCCTTTGAATCGCCATTCAAAACGATGACGGCATACGTCAGCAGGTCATTGTAGATCAGATCGTCAAACGTGTCCACTCGTTCGTGTGTACACACAGTATAACACAGCAATCATTCTATTTCCAATAGGCGTGACGGAAGTTATCGCCATTTAGCAACATTATTTTGTGCTAAAATCTGATTTTTCGATTCTAACAGTGTCAATCATACTCTGCATCGAAATACCTATCTATCGACTTTACGGTTTTGAGGGGTATTTTGCTTGACCGCAAATATACGCACTTCCCAGCGAACGGTATTCGCTATGCAGCGATTCGCTGTTTCACAAAAGAACCGCACAGAGGCGATAACTATTTCACCCTTTTCGCTGTCCTTGCTTTTCAGCGCAAAAAACAGGTGATTCTCAACCATTAGATGTACAAAAACAGGCAGCACCCAACCGAAGTTGAGTGCCGCCTGTTTTGTTGTCCAATCCTGTTTCGCAGTTGCCGATTTTGTAGTTTTCTCAGATTACTGTCTTATCGGCACACGGCATATGGCGGTCATCTTTTTTTGCCTCATTTCAGATTCAGCTTGAACAGATTGCCGTCGGCGGCAAAGTTGGTGATCTCGTACAGCACCAGCACATCGTCGGCCTCATCGGCCAGCGGCTGTATCTTCTCGCGGCAGTACCGCAGGTCCACCATGGTGATGGTCTCGTAGTCGCCGCACAGGAACGGCACAAGGCTGTTGGCAAACGAGTCCTTGATGAGCAGCAGGTGCTTCCCGTTCTCCACGCCGGTGCGAAGCACCGCCTTGGCGTAGTTGCCGCCTAAAAACAGCTCGTACTTGTCCTTCTTCTCCAGTGCCGCCAGATCGTACAGCGAATCCGTCACCGTCCCGTCGCAGTCGGCGGACTCGATGGTGATGTCGGGACAATAGTCCACCTCGTCGTACACGCTGTCCGGCAGCACCTTGGAGTACAGCGTTCCGCGGAACCGGTCCGTGGCCTGTACCAGCGCATAGCTGCGGGCGGTGTGCCCCGTGGCCTCCGCCCAGATATGGTAGGCCGCCTGTGCTCCCGCCGTGGTCCAGTGGTGATCCGTATGGTAGTAGGGGTCGGCCACACCGGCCAGCGCCTGACGCGCATCGGCAAACGCCGTCCCCAGCTGCTCCTCCAGCATGGCAAACGCCCTGTCCTCGTCGTAATACGGCGCGTCCTCGGGCAGACTGTCCCGCAGCACACCGGCGGGGCTGGGCACGATCAGCGCCGTACAGCGCTTACCGTCGTTGGCGGCGAAAAACGTCTCCACCGCCGCCAGATTCTTCTGATAGTTGTCCCAGTTGAAGGTATCGTCCGTCACCTTGGCAAAGTAGCGGCCATCCGCTCCCAGATACGTGCCGCTGATGTCCTGCCGCCCCTCCAGCCGCTGGAGGGCGGAGCGTGCGCCGGTCCAGAAGTCCCGCAGCAGGATCTGGTCGCTGGTGTAGTTCTCCACCTCCGTCATGAACTTGCCGGACAGCACATTGTCCGCCGTCAGCTCCGGCGTGGTCTGGAGATAGCGGTTCTCATTCTCGGAAAAAGCCCGATCCGGCGTGAAGAAGAAGCTCCCCACCGACAGCCCCAGCAGAATGACGCAGATGGCGATAAGCGGGGCCAGCATATTTCGTTTCATGTTCGCCCCTCCTCAGAACCGGAAATACAAAAACGGGTTGTAGCTGTCTCCCACCAGGAACGCCACGGACACCAGCAGCACCAGCACCATCCACACGGTGCGAAGCCCATCGGACACGGCGGGCTTCATGCCCGCCTCCCACCGGCCCCACAGCTGCTTGGGCAGGGACGTGCAGCCGATGACCGCCAGCACCAGCACCAGCCAGAAGCTCCGCAGCAGATAGGCCGCGCCGCTGTCGAAGAACACGCCGGAGAACATGTGGCCCAGATAGGCCCCCAGCTTCCCGAAGTCCGTGATGGCGAACAGCACCCAGCCCAGGATAAAGCACAGGCATGTGTACACATGCCCCAGCCAGCGGGGCGCCCGGTCCAGCCGCTTCAGCAGGAACGTCTTTTCCAGCAGCAGCAGCGCCGCGTAGTACACGCCCCACAGCACGAAGTTCCAGCTGGCCCCGTGCCACAGACCCGTCAGGAACCACACGATGGCGATATTCAGCAGCTGCCGCCCCAGTCCCTTCCGGTTGCCGCCCAGCGGGATGTAGACGTACTCGCGGAACCAGGTGGACAGGCTGATGTGCCACCGCCGCCAGAACTCCGTCACGGTGCGGGACTCATAGGGATAGTTGAAGTTCTCCAGAAACCGGAAGCCGAACAGCCGTCCCAAACCGATGGCCATATCGGAATAGCCGGAGAAGTCGAAATAGATCTGGAACGTAAAGGCCAGCGCCCCCAGCCACGCCGTGACCACGGAGGGCGCGGACATGGCCGCGATCTCCTCCCACACGGCGCCCATCTGGTTGGCCAGCA
>ERZ824473.3590-NODE-3590-length-15068-cov-5.375208_pt1 | contig 15068 bp, 17 predicted proteins | sample MGYA00519874_ERZ824473 | MGnify/ENA primary metagenome ERZ824473 (study PRJEB31778, sample SAMEA3449151) | human gut metagenome | biome: human gut; feature: human-associated habitat; material: faeces | place: United Kingdom | collected 2010/2012 ... | reverse complement strand
ATTGTTAAAAACACTGCTGCTAGAAAAAAATCTAGTTTATCAAAAAAATTAAATGCAGCTATTGCTTAAGTTTAATTTATAATAAAGATTATGCATAGTTTTTATTTAAAAAGATTATTGAATTTGTAAGATTCAATAATCTTTTTTAGTTAATACTTAAGTTTATACTCTCTAATCACCATAAAATGTAGATCTAAATCCAATGTCATCAACGTTGCTTGTTGTACTAGCATTGCCTCTGTAAGATGTTGGAAGGTCAGAGCCAGAATTACTATAACACTATAACTCCCTCCTCTGCTTGCACAAGGAATACTACTAAATGATGTAGCGTGTTCCAATGTCCATTCCCATCCATTTCCTGCAAAATCGTATATGTTCATTTTATTTGTGTAATCTGATATTCCTGTACTTAAAAGTGTTCTGTAATCATTTCCTGAATCTTGCTTTATATACGAATCTGAAATTTTTGTCCACATGCCTAATGAAGATTCATTGTATATAGAATATTTTCCTGAGTTTATATTTTTAATCTTAGCATTATTATAGTTTTCCCATGTACTACTGTCTGAATTAATATTTGCTGTTGCTAAACCTGATTTTACTTCTAAAAATTTACAAACTAAATCCCATTGAATTTCAAATAATATACTACTTGTATAATTACTATTTGGCATCATTTCTTTTGCCAAAGCTTGTGCTTCACTACAATATACATAATTATATGGTATTGCATCTTTTTGATTTATTGCCTTTGGTGATAGTTAATTCTTGTGTTGTGTCTATTGTTAAATCTGAAAATACTGCTGTGTTTATATTTTTAAATTTATATATTCCTAACATATTTTCCATATTTGATAATGTTTGTTCTTCGTTTTGCTGCGCTTGCTCTGTTTTTTCTTTTGCTTCTTTTACTTTTGTTAAAATCCAGTTATCTCCACTTAATGCTGCTATTGTCACTCCTGCAAGAATTAAAAGTACGATTACTGTAATTACTAAAGCTATCAAAGTGATACCTTTATCATATTTTATTTTTAATTTTACATTATTTTTTCTTTTCATTTATTATCTATTCCTTCTCTTTATATTCGAATTGTTACTTTTTTAATTCTTGCTGTTTTCTTCATTTATCAATTATAAATTTACCTATCTGTAACTATTATTTTCTATTTAATTTACTGTTTATAAAATGACTATTACCTATTTTTATATTATTTTTAGTTTGCATAAAATGTTGTTCTGAATCCGCTGTCTCCATAGCCAGCTGTTGTGTTGGTGATAACACGATAAGATGCTGGATAGTCTGATCCTGAGTATAGGTAACTTCCTCCTCTGTAAACACTTGGATCAATACTGTCTGAAGTTTTTTCTAATGTCCATTCCCATTCGTTTCCTGCAAAATCGTAGATATTCATCTTCTTTGTTTCATTTGATGCTCCTGTAGTTAATAAAATCTTACTATTTACCGCTTTTGTTTCTGTTATTTTGTTCCATGGTGTTCCTTCTTTTTTTGCTTTATCACTTGTTATTTTTATTGTTACATTACTATAGTTTCCCCATGTTCCACTATCTACATTTATATCTGCTATTTCTGATGTTGATTTTACTTCCAAGAATTTGCACACCAAATCCCATTGAATTCCAAACATTAAACTACTTGTATAATTACTATTTTGCATCATTTCTCGTGCTAAAAGTTCTGCTTCACTACAATATACATAGTTATATGGTATTGCATCTTTTTGGTTTATTGCTTTTGGTGATGTTCCTATTTCTATTCTTTCTGATGAACCTGTTCTTGCTTTATTTGTATCTTCTATACTTCCTTCTATTCCTGCTTCATATCTCCCAATCCAGAATCCTCCATATTTGTATACACTTTTTAACATCTTTTGATAGGCTGTTTTATATTCGTCATAACTTAGTCCACATCCATTTGTTAATGCTTTTTGTTCATCTGTTAAATTAGATGTACTTGCTGTTACTAATTTTTCTCCATCTTTTGCATACCATTCATCCGTCCAATTGTTTCTATTTTGGGAAGCTGAACCATTTCTATATATACCTGCATAATCTATTAATTTATTTTTTATATCTGTATAATTTTGGTCTGTTAATTCTTGTGTTGTATCTATTGTTAATCCTGAAAATACTGTTGTTTTTGGTACTTCTACCCATACCCACTCATTGCTATTTTGATCTTTTATTACTATTCCTTTATTTGCATCATCTTCCAGTACTGTTGAGTTTTCTGGTACTGTTTCTGCTGGATTTGTATCTGCTTTATTTATATTTTTAAATTTATATATTCCTAACATATTTTCCATGTTTGACAAAGTTTTGCTTTCATCTTCTTGAGCTTGCTTTGTTTTTTCTTTTGCTTCTGTAGCTCTTTTTAATATTCCGTTATCTCCACTTAATGCTGCTATTGTCACTCCTGCTAAGATTAGCAACACTATCACTGTAATTACTAATGCTATTAGTGTAATCCCTGTCTCTTTCTTTATTTTCATTGCAAAACTCCCCCTCGTTTTTCTTTTTATTTTTTATTAAGCTTAAAACTTAACAAAAAATTCTAAAACTTGATTTACTTACAGTATTAACTGTTTTACGTTTTTATATTCATTATTCAAAAAACTTTTTCCATCTTTTAACATTGCATTTTTTGTTGGTATATGCTATAAATTTTAGTATATACTTTTTCTAAAGTTTTAAGATTAATATTGCTTTTGTATATAAAATTTTTTCAAAAATATTACTTTCAGGCTTTATTTCAAAAAAGCTTTTTTATAAGCTTTTTTGCTTTCTTAAAAGTTATTTTATCATACTTAATCTTTTTATAGAACATACTAAAAGTGCACCATTTATTAAAAATCAAAAATAAAAATGAAGTTAATTTTGCTATTATCAAACTTTGCTGTTTAATAATAAAATTTACTTCATTTTTATTTTTTGTAGTTTTTATTCTATCTTTTTTATCTAAGATGTTTTTTGAGTCCGTCCCAAAAAACATCTGCTTTTGCTCCGTCCCCAAAAGCACTGCCCCTAAAAACGTTAGTTTTAGGATAAAACTTCCATTGCTTTGGCTTCTGGCTTGTGCTAATATTAATTTAGGTGATGCTTATGAAAAATAAAATTAATGATATTATAAATAATTTGGATTTTAAGACTAAAGTGATTATTAAAAATGGTTTTAAGTTTTGTACTCTTCTTTGTGCTATTTCTTTGTTTCTTCTTGTTACATATATTTTCTGGTTTTCTATTCCTTTGGTTTTTAATATTGGTATTATGATTTTTGAAATGAGTTTATTATTTTCTGTCGAGTTCTTAGTTTGCGGTATTGTGGTGGATTCTTTGAAAAAAAGGTTGATTTGAGTGTTTTTTGGGGACTAGGTGTTTTTTTACCCCGTCCCCGAAAACATCCTTTATTTTTTTAATTCTTCTAAAAACATTTCATTTAACATTTTAGGATTTGCCTTACCTTTTGTTTGTTTCATAGCTTGTCCTACTAAGAAGCCTAAAGCCCTGTCTTTTCCTGCTTTGTAATCTGCAATTGATTGTGGATTTTCTTCTAATATTTTTAGTACTACTTCTTTTATTGCTCCTTCATCTGATATCTGAATCCAGCCTTTTTCTTTTATTATTTCTTCTGGGTCTCTTGGATTTTCAAATAATTCTACTAAGACTTTTTTTGCTATACTTGAACTTATTGTTCCTTTGTCTATTAACATTACTAGTTTTGCTAATTGTGTGTGGTCAAATGGTATTTGTATTGGTTCCATTTCTGTTTCGTTTAGTATTCTTGATATGTCTGAGATTATCCAGTTGTTTACTGCTTTTGCATTGTTGCATATTGCTGTGGCTTTTTCAAATAGGTCTGATAAGTATTTTGATGATGTTATTATATTTGCGTCTTTTTCTGATAAGTTGTATTCGTTCATATAGTGTTCTTTTCTGCTTTCTGGTAACTCTGGTAATGATTTTTTGATATTTTCTATATATTCGTCTGATAATTTTATTGCTACTAAATCTGGGTCTGGAAAATATCTATAATCTTGTGCGTCTTCTTTGTCTCTCATTGAAAATGTTTTTCCTGATACTTCGTCCCATCTTAATGTTTCTTGCTCTACTTTTCCGCCTTCTTCTATTACATCTATTTGTCTTTGTACTTCATATTCTATGGCTCTTGTTATGCTTCTGAATGAGTTCATGTTTTTCATTTCTGTACGTGTTCCTAATTTTGTATCTCCTTTTTTACGTACTGATACATTGACATCTGCACGTAATGAACCTTCTTGCATTTTGCAGTCTGATACTTCTATATATTCTAGTATTGATTTTAGTTTTTTCAAATATTTTTCTACTTCTTCTGCACTTCTTAAATCTGGCTCTGATACCATTTCTATTAATGGTACTCCTGCTCTGTTTAGGTCTACTAAACTTCCTCCTGCAAATTCGTCATGGTTTAGTTTTCCTGCATCTTCTTCTATATGGATTCTTAATAATCTTATTTTCTTTTTTCCTTCTTCTGTGTCTATTTCTATATATCCATGCTCACATAGTGGTTTGTCAAATTGTGATATTTGATATGATTTTGGTAAGTCTGGATAGAAATAGTTTTTTCTGTCATTTTTGCTATTTTTTGATATTTCACAGTTAGTTGCTAGTCCTGCTTTTACTGCATATTCTACTACTTTTTCGTTTAATACTGGTAATGTTCCTGGCATTGCCATACATATAGGACATACATGTGTGTTTGGCTCTGCTCCAAAACTTGTTGGACATGAACAGAATATTTTTGTTTTTGTTGATAATTCTGCATGAACTTCTAACCCTATTACTACTTCATAATCATTCATTTTTTTCATTCCTTTCCTGTTAGTTTTTATTTTGTGAATTTGGGTGCATATTTTTCTCTGAACTTTGTTTTTTGTTCAAATACATATGCTATATTCAATAATTTTTCTTCTTCGAATTTGTTTCCTATTAATTGCATTCCAACTGGCATTCCTTCTTTGTCAACTCCACATGGAATAGAAATTCCTGGTAATCCTGCTATATTTACAGATACTGTGCATATGTCTGCTAAGTACATTTCTAATGGATTGTTTGATTTTGACCCTATGTCAAATGCTACTGTTGGTGATGTTGGTGTTAATATTACATCATATTTTTCAAATGCTTTTTGGAATTCATTCATTACTAATGTACGTACTTGTTGTGCTTTTTTGTAATATGCATCATAATATCCTGATGATAATACATATGTTCCTAATATTATTCTTCTTTTTACTTCTGGTCCAAATCCTTCACTTCTTGATTTTTTGTATAATTCTTTTAGGTTTGAAAATTCTGGTGTTCTGTATCCATAACGTATTCCGTCAAATCTTCCTAAGTTTGAGCTTGCTTCTGCACATGCGATTATATAATATGTTGCTAATGAGTATTTTGCTATGTCTAATGAGAATTCTTCTACTTCTGCTCCTAATTCTTTGTATGTTTCTATTGCTTCTTGTAATTTTTCTTTTACTTCTGCATTTATTCCTTCTCCAAAGAATTCTTTTGGTACTCCTATTTTCTTTCCTTTTATATTATTTTTTAGATTTTTTGTATAATCTTTTTTTGCTATGTCTGCTGATGTTGTGTCTTTTTCGTCATGTCCTGCTATTAGATTTAATAGTATTGCTGAATCTTCTACATCTTTTGTTATTGGTCCTATTTGGTCTAATGATGATGCAAATGCTACTAGTCCATAACGTGATATTAATCCATATGTTGGTTTTAATCCTACTACTCCACAAAAACTTGATGGTTGTCTTATTGATCCTCCTGTGTCACTTCCTAATGCCCATGGTACCATGTTTGCTGCTACTGCTGCTGCACTTCCTCCTGATGATCCTCCTGGTACTTTGTTTAAATTCCATGGATTATATGTTTTATGGAAATATGAATATTCTGTTGAGCCTCCCATTGCAAATTCGTCCATATTTAGTTTTCCTAAGTCTATTAGGTTTTCTGATTTTAATTTTTCTACTACTGTTGCATCATATGGTGATACAAAGTTTTCTAACATGTGTGAACTACATGTTGTTTTTATTCCTTTTGTACACATATTGTCTTTTATTCCTATTGGTATTCCTGCTAAGTCTTTTTCTATTTCTCCTGTTGCTCTTTTTTCGTCTATTTCTTTTGCTTGTTTTATTGCTTCATCTTCTAATGTTGTTACAAACGCTTGTACTTCTGGTTCTTTTTCTTTTATTCTGTCTATATAACTTTGTGTTATTTCTGTTGATGTTAGCTCTTTGTTTTTTAATTTTTCAATTAATTCATGAACTGTTAATTCTGTGATTTCCATTTTCATCTTCCTTTCTATGTGTGTTCATTTTGTATTATAGGACGGTTTCCATTCTTCCTATAATTATTTATTTTTAATTAGCTTATTACTTTTGGTATTTTAAACATGTTTTGTTCTTTTTCTGGTGCGTTTTGTAATAGTGCTTCTCTATCTTCAAATATTTTTACTTCGTCTTTTCTGAATACATTTTTGGCTTCATTTGCTCCTATTGTTATATCTAACCCCTCTACTGGTGCATTGTTTACTGTGTTTGCAAATTCTAGTATGTCTTGCAAATGTTCTAAGTATGTTTCTACTTCATTGTCATTTAATGTTAGGTCTGCTAATTTGGCTATGTGTAATATCTCTTCTTTGCTTACTTTCATGTAATCATCTCCTAATTTCTTAATTTTCCATATTATATAACGGTTTTTTAAAAATTACAATACTACCTTTTGTTTTATTTACTATTTTTTATTATTTTTTTGTTATCTTTTATATGTAAACCTTTTTATTTTCATTTTTTTGTTATGACGACTTGCATTTGCTGTTTTTCCAGTTTATTCCATTTTCTTTTCACTGCTAATATTTTATATTACCACAGCCTGTAGTTTTTTACCTTTCGGATAAAGTTACTATTTATCTATTGACAATATGATTTTTTTGAATTATATTATAATTATTATTGGAAAATTTTAGGTAATTTGATCTTTTTTTGTTGAACCTATTTTGATTATGAAAGGAGAAAAAATGATAAATTTCGTTATTTGTGATGATAATGTTAATATCTTAGATAAACTTCCTAAAATGTTGGAAAATATTTTTTTGAAGTATAACTATGATGCTTGCATTGGTTTTAAGTCTGATGATTTTGACGAGATTGTTGAATATGTTGGTGATAACAAAACTGATGTCTTGATTTTGGATATTAATTTGAAAAATGGTAAAAATGGTTTGGATATTGCTGAAATCGTTAGAAGAAAAAATAAAAATGCTTATTTAATTTTTACTACTGGTCATTTAGAGTATGCTATGATGGCTTATAAGTTTAAGACTTTTGATTATATTGCTAAACCTTTGACTCCTGAAAGACTTGAGGAAACTATTGTTAGATTATTTGATGATATTAATGGCTTGCCTAAGAAGTATATTAAGATTGATAATAAAAATACTGTTATTGATGTTAGTGAGATTAATTATGTTAAAAGAGATGGTATGAAATTGATTTTCCATACTCCTGATAGAGATTATGAAATCTATAGCTCTTTTAATAAAATTGAACCTTCTTTGCCTAACTATTTTATTAGATGTCACAAGTCTTTTATTGTTAATACTCAAAATGTTACTAATCTTGACCCTGTTGAAAATAGGCTTTATTTTCAGAAAAATGATTTTTGTGATATTGGTCCTAAATATAAAAATGAAATATTGGAGGTTTTTAATGATGTCAAATTTTTTAAATAATTTATGGGTGGCTGTGAGTACACCAAATCCTTTACTGTTGAAAATACTATTGGTGCCTATTGGCTTTCTTTTGGAAGCACCTTTATCTTTATACTTGATTATTAGTATTTTTAATATACAAGTAAGCAAAAAGAAAAAATTATGTTATGTTGTTTTAACTGCTGCTTTATCTAATATATGTGCTTTGCTCGTGCCTAGTCCATATAATGTAATTATAAATTATTTAGTATTATTCTTTATAATACGAGTAATATTTAAAACAAATGCTATAAAAACTATATTAGCTGGATTATTACCTACTTTTGTTTTTACAATAGTACAAAACTTGATTTTTAATCCTTATATTACTTTATTACATATTACTTATGATCAAGCTGTAGGTATTGTGATTTATAAATTACCATTTGCATTCTTTATGTATTTATTGATTTTTGTTGTTACATATATAATAAAAAATAAACATCTTTCTATTGTAAATCTTGATGAACTTGATAAAAGAACCAAATCTTTAATAATTGCTAATTTAGTATTTGGTTTAATCTATATTATAATAGAAATTATGATAACAATGAAATATTTGAATATTTTACCATTAACATATACTTTTGCAAATTTCACTATGTTGTTATTATATTTCATAATGACTTTATATAGCATTTCTAAAATCATAAAGTTACAGACTGCAACGACACAATTAGAAAGTGCTGAAGAGTATAATAAAACTTTGAAAATTTTGCATGATAGTGTTAGAGGTTTCAAACATGATTTTGATAATATTGTAACAACAATTGGTGGATATATTAATACAAATGATATGGAAGGACTTAAAAAATATTATGTACAATTAGAGGAAGATTGTGAAAAAGTAAATAATTTATATATTTTAAATCCTACTAGTATTAATAATCCTGGTATATACAATTTATTAACTTCTAAATATCATGATGCAACAGAAAAAGGTATTGATGTAAAAATATATTTCTTATTAGATTTAAATGATTTACATATGAAGATTTATGAATTTGCTAGAATCTTAGGAATATTACTTGATAATGCAATAGAAGCTGCTGAACAAAGTAAAGAAAAAATTATTAATATCTCTTTTAGAAAAGATGATAAAAACAACAGAAATATAATTCTAATTGAAAATAGTTATAAAAATAAAGACGTTGATATTGATACTATTTTTAATAAAGGTTTTACAGAAAAGGAAAACCATAGTGGTATTGGTCTATGGGAAGTTAGAAAGATTATATCTAAAAACAATAATGTTAATTTATTTACAACGAAATCAGATTCTTTATTTAAACAACAATTAGAAATATATTTTAAATAAAAAGAATAGGCAAGTTAAGACTGATGAAACTAGTCTTAACTTGCCTCTTCTTTTCTTATATGCTTGCTAAAATGCTCTAAGATAGTAATCTATCTTTTGAGCATTTTGCATACATATAAATTAATAACATTGAGATTATATGTAGTTTGGTTAAATTTTTGGTATTTAACCAAAATTAATAACTAATTTAATTTTAATCTTTTTTTACCAAACTTGCTGGCATTTTTGGTTGATGCATTACACAAAAGATAAAGCATGCTGTATTTGTATTTTTAGCATATTTTTCTGCTATTTTTGATAAAAATTTTAACATAGGAACTCCCCCTTAAAAAAATTTATATAATACTAAAATATTGCCGGCTAATATTCTAGATATTAACTAATTAAATTGTTGTTTCATACACTTCGTGTCCATACTTATTTTTTGTGATTTTGTATGCAATTCTTGTAATTGTGCATGTCTGAATAAAATATCCTATTATTATTATATTTGAAATAATTGGATTGTTTATTATTCCTGCTACAATTAAAGCGATTGTTACTGTTATATATGATAATATTTGTTTTTGCTTTCTTTCACTTTTTCTTAAGATTGGAACATTCTCTGTATCTGCTGGTGCATATAAGGTTATCATTGCCATTGCAAAAATCCAAAGCATTATAATTGTTATTATTTTTATATTTCCATCTAAAATAATATATTTTGATAATACTGCTGGTCCTATATACATTAAGCTTGTACATATTATGCATCCAATGTGTGTCTTTAAGTGAAAACCTCCCGAAAATGTACGATAAGGTAAAATGATTACAAATGTTATTAGTGCTAACTTTAAAACTCCTAACAAATATGCGATCCCTAGCATTATAAATATTTTTGGTATTTCTCCTATAATGTTTTGTAATCCATAATTTATTATTTCTGCTCTTTCGTCATCAATATCTGGCATTTCTTGTCTCATTTTGTTGGTTAGAAACATACAGATTTTATCAATCATTTTTTCTCACCTCACTTCATTTCCTTAAGCTGATATAATTTTATCATCAAAATGCTCAAATATTTCAAACCGTTTATAAAAAGTGCATAAGATTATATATAATTTTGTTTTTTATTTTTCGTAAAAGATTTTGCTTGTTTTGTAAAATTTGAATAAATTTGCCTCAAACCTCCCCAAATTACCGTAAAAAAGACATATATCTTTTTTGATATACGTCTTTTTATATATTTATATTCCATTTCCAAGTTCCATTGTTTTCTGGATATACAGAAAATTGCATTTTTTCTTTTGTTATTGGATGTTCAAATTCTAAGTTATATGCCCATAATGCTATTTGTTTTCCTTTTCCTCTTGTTCCATATTTCTGGTCTCCAAATATGCTATGCCCAAAGTTTGCCATTTGTAATCTTATTTGATGATGTCTACCTGTATGTAAATTTACTTTTACAAGACTTAAATCTTTGTCTGGTTTGTATCCTAAAACTTCATAGTCTAGCTTTGCGTATTTTGCTCCTTTTTTCTCTGGTTTTACTACTTTGCTTATATTATTTCTTTCATCTTTATATAAATAGTCTTCTAATGTTCCGCTTCTGTTTTTCTATTTTTCCATCTACTACTGCTAAATACTGCTTTTTCATTGTTTTTTCCCTTACTTGGTTGCTTAATCTTGATGCAGCTTTAGATGTTTTGGCAAATACCATTACTCCTCCAACTGGCCTGTCTAGACGATGTACAAGCCCTACATATACATTTCCTGGCTTGTTGTATTTTTCTTTTATGTATTGTTTTACTAGTGTAAGCATGTCCACATCTCCTGTTTTGTCTGATTGTGATGGTACATTTACAATTTTTTCTACTACTATAATATGGTTGTCTTCATATATTACATTTAATTTTTGCATTTTGGATTATGATCCTTTCAAGTTATTTTTATAAATTTATATAAATGTTCAAATTATGTTCTTACGAATTTATCTATTATTTTAAATTCATTTTGTTCAACTTTCCCAACGGCCATAAATTCCGCATGGTAATACTAATTCAGAATTTTCCATTGGTAGTCCAACTTCTCCTGATGTTACTGTTCCTTTATTTCTTTTATTTACAGTTAAATTTAGAATATTTTCTAATACTTTACTTGAGATTCCTGTTGTGTATGAATTTATTAAGAAAAATAATGGTTGGTCTGATAATACATTTGTACATAGTTCTACTAAGTCATATATATTTTCTTCAAATTGCCATACTTCTCCTTTTGCTCCTCTTCCATATGATGGTGGGTCCATTATTATTGCATCATATTTATTTCCTCTTCTTATTTCTCTATTAACAAATTTTACTACATCATCTATTATAAATCTTACTGGTCTTTTTTCTAATCCTGATGATATTACATTTTCTTTTGCCCATGTTGTCATTCCTTTTGAACTGTCTACATGACATACAGATGCTCCTGCTGCTAAACATGCTACTGTTGCTCCTCCTGTGTATGCAAATAAATTTAAAACTTTTATTTCTTTTTTATTACTTTTTCTTATTTTTTCCATCATCCAGTCCCAATTTACTGCTTGTTCTGGGAATAGTCCTGTATGCTTGAATCCCATTGGCTTTATATTAAATGTTAATTCTTTGTATTTAATTTGCCATTGTTTTGGCATTTTTTTATGGAATTCCCACGCTCCTCCTCCTGTTTTGCTTCTATGATATACTGCATTTATTTCTTTCCATTTTTTTGGATTTGTTTTTTGCTTCCATATTATTTGTGGGTCTGGTCTTGATAATATTACTTCTCCCCATTTTTCTAGTTTTTGCCCTTCTGCCATGTCTAGTATTTTGTAATCTTTCCAATTATTTGCTATTTTCATTCTTTTTTCTATCCTTCTTTTTTTATTATTTTTTCTAAATCTATTGCCTATTATACCATATATTTTTTTAAAATTAAATATTTTGCTTTATTAAAATTTTCTTAGTGTTTTTTTGCTCCGTCCCCGAAAACACTAGGTGTTTTTTGAGTCCGGCCCCGAAAACACCACTACATTTTTTGTAATAGTACCATAAAATAATTAATTAGAATAATGTTGAGTGTGGAAAATATGAAAAATAGTAAAAATACAAAACTCATAAATTTGTGCTTTTTGATTTTTTGCCATAGTCTGGTTGTCCAATTTTTCCTTTTCATTTCTAATTTGTTTTTTGAACTATTGTAAGTTATGTTAAAAATCTCATCCTTTGCATATTCCATAAACAATCCCCCTTTTTGTATATTTTTATTATGGTTATTGTTTATTTATGCATGTTTTTTATAAAACTATTAATTTTTTATATTTTATTTATTACTTTTTTTATGACTTATAGTTTCTAATTAATTTTTGATACAAATTTTTTAAGTATTTAGCTCTTCTTTTATTTGTTTTGCTATTTTTTCACTAATTCCTTTTACTTCCATTAGTTCTTCTATTGTTGCTTGTTTTATTTTTGATACTGTTCCAAAATGTTTTAATAATTCTTGTTTCTTTGCTTCTCCTATTCCATGTATATTATCTAGTTCTGATTTTGTTATTTCTTTTTCTCTTAGTTTTCTATGATATGTTATTGCTGTGTCATGTACTGTGTCTTGGAATCTTGTTATTAGATTTTTTAGGTTTTCTGATATTTCTAGCTCTTTTCTGTTTTCGTCCATTAGTGCTCTTGTTTGGTGTTTATCATTTTTTACCATTCCATATACAGGTATGTCTAGTCCATATTTTGCTATTGCTTTTTGTGTTGCTCTTATTTGTGTTATTCCTCCATCTGCAAATATTGCGTCTGGTAGTTTTCCAAAACCTCCTGTTGGATCTTCTATTGAATGTTTTAGTCTCCTTGTTATTACTTCTTCCATACATCTTGGGTCATCTTGTCCAAATACTGTTTTTATTTTGAATCTGCGTGATAGATTCTTTTTTATTGCTCCGTCTTGCATTACACACATTGCTGCTACCATATTTGTTCCTGATATGTTTGAAATGTCATATGTTTCTATTTTTCTTGGTAGTTTGTCCATTTTTAATACTTCTTTTAATTCTAATAGTATTTCACTTTTATCTTTTTCTTTATTTTCTAGTGTTACTTTGGCATTGTTTTCTGCCATTTCTACAAATCTTAATTTTTCTCCTTTTTTCGGACTTTTCAATTCTACCTTTTTTCCTAGTTCATTTGATAACCATTCTTCTATTACTTCTTTATCTTCTAATTCTTCCCTTAACATTATTTTGTTTGGTATGTTCGGATTATCCATGTAATATTGTTTTATGAAGCCTGATAGTATTTCTTTGTTTTCCATATCTTTTAGTTCATTAAAGAAATAATGCTCTCTTCCTATCATTTTGCTGCCTCTTACAAAAAATATTTCTATACATACTTCTAGCTCTGATTTGTATAATCCTATTACATCTATGTTGTTTTCTGATATATTTGATACTTTTTGCTTTGCTGATACTCTTTCTATTGCTTGCTTTCTGTCTCTTAGTTCTGCTGCTTTTTCAAATTCTAGTTTTTTTGATGCTTCTTCCATTTTCGTTTCTAAGTCTTTTATTATTTTTTCTGTTTTTCCTTCTAATAGTTCTATTATTTCTTCTATTTGTTTATGATATTCTTCTTTTGTTACATACCCCATACATGGTGCTAAACATCTTTTTATATGGTAGTTTAAACATGGTCTTGTTCGTGGTTTTAATGTTCTACATTGCCTTATTTGATATCTTTGTTTTATGAAGTCTATCATTTCTTTGGCTGCTCCTGGATTTGCATATGGTCCAAAATATTTTGCTCCATCATTTACTACCCTTCTTGTAAATACTACTGTTGGATAATCTGATTTTACATCTATTTTTAAGTATGGATATGTTTTGTCATCTTTTAATAATACATTAAATTTGGGTCTGTTTTTCTTTATTAGATTACATTCTAATATTAATGCTTCTGCTTCATTGTCTACTACTATGTATTCAAAATGGTCTATTAGACTTACCATATTTTGTATTCTTTTTGTTTTGTTTGTTTTTCTGAAATATGATTTTACTCTATTTTTTAATGATACTGCTTTTCCCACATATATGATTTCGTCATTTTTGTCATGCATTATATATACTCCTGGTTTTCCTGGGAGCTTTTTTAATTCTTCTTCTATATTAAACATTTTTTTATTCCTTTCTCAATTATATTATCATGTTTTATATTTTATGTCAATTTATAGTTTGATGAATTTTTGTTTTTTTGTAAAATACTTGCACATACTATAATTTTGGTATATATTATAGAACAAAAGCGGACATTAATGCTTATTAGGAAATTTTAAAATCCGCGTCTTTTACATAGTTAAGGAGGTTTTATTTATGTGTGGAATTATTGGTTATATAGGTATTAAAAAAGCTAGCCCTATTTTATTGGCTGGATTAAATAGATTGGAATATCGTGGATATGATTCTGCTGGTATTTCTACTATAGAAAAGGATGGTATTCATGTTTTAAAAGATAAAGGTAGAGTTAAAAACTTGGAATCTCTTCCTGGAATAGATGATTTGGAGGGAACTGTTGGTATTGCTCATACTAGATGGGCTACTCATGGAAAACCTTCAAAAGAAAATGCCCATCCTCATCAGGATAATAGTAAATCTTTTAGTGTCGTGCATAATGGTATTATAGAAAATTATTCTGAACTTAAAAATTTATTAGAAAAAAATGGTTATCATTTTTATTCTGATACAGATACAGAAATTATCCCTAATTTGATTCATTATTATTATGAAAAAGAATTGAATTTGCATGATGATAAAACTGTTTTTACCTTTTTGAAAGCTGTTAGAAATTGCTGTTCTGATTTAAAAGGTAGTTTTGCTTTAGAAGTTATTTGCAAAGATTTTCCTAATAATATGATTGTTGTTAGAAAAGATAGCCCTTTAGT
>ERZ824473.3583-NODE-3583-length-15098-cov-6.074919_pt1 | contig 15098 bp, 12 predicted proteins | sample MGYA00519874_ERZ824473 | MGnify/ENA primary metagenome ERZ824473 (study PRJEB31778, sample SAMEA3449151) | human gut metagenome | biome: human gut; feature: human-associated habitat; material: faeces | place: United Kingdom | collected 2010/2012 ... | reverse complement strand
GGCGTTCTTTCCCCCATTTCTTCCGCTGTTGGAAGAAATGGGGCCGTCGGAGACAGAGAAAGCGCTCGCGCCGGGGCGCGAAATAGCCCCTGACGCTGCGGCGGGGACGGGGGACGAAGGACCCCTCATCCGTCTCGGCTTCGCCGCGCCACCTGTCTCCCTGCGGGTCGGTCCGCGGGTCTGACAGGCCACCGGCCTGTCATTCAATACCGCGAACCCCTCAAGGGGAAGACTAACGGAGGTGTGTTATTCAACACCGCGAACCCCCAGGGGGAAGGCTTTTTTCGCCCGGGGGCGCTTCTTTTGGCTTTGTTTATCTCTTTTTGTTTGTTTATCTCTTTTTGGTGATGCAGGTCAGGCCCGTCAGGGACAGGAGCGACAGGGCGGCGTAGAGGGCTACGCCGGGGTCGGCGGTCTTGGGGGCCTCGATGGGCTGCTCCGCGGGCGGGGCGTAGTAGTAATAGCCGCCGGAGGAGGGAACCTCCTTCCACCTGGCCGTGAGGGTCAGCGGGGCGGTGACCGGGGTGTTGAAGTCATACAACGCATCGCCCAGATACCAGCCGGCAAAGGTGTGGCCACTCTTTTCCGGATCGCTCGTGGGGCGAAGCACTGTACGGTTATGTTCCACCAGCGTCGGCTCAGGCTTCGTGCCGTCGCCCGTATCAAAGCGCACCGCGAAGGTGCCGCCGGTGACCTGTTCAGGCCCTGCCTCATTTACGATCGAGCCGTAGAACGTGCCGCCGCTAATGCTTCCAGTACTCACCCAACTCAAAGAGCCCTTTCGAATCATCACTGCACCGTAAAAAGTGCCACCGGTGATCGTTCCATTGTTCTCCACTGTCCCATTATATATTCCATATATTCCGGCTTCAATCTTACCTGCTGACCTATTATACACAGTTCCGTTAAAAACCGTCACGGCAGCGGCGCCTTCGCTACGCTTGATCGTGCCCTGATTGTTCACCGTACCATCCACTGTACCGCCATCGGCATATATGTCACTTTTCTCCCTGTTCCAAATCGCATCGTCACTTCCTGTGCACTTCTCGATCTTAGCCGTTCCGCCCATGTACAGATTCCCGGAAGAATATATACCGCCGCCACCTCTACTCGCATGGCAACCCGTAATACATCCACCGGTCATTTTCAGTGTCGCGTTATTATCAACATATACGCCGCCGCCATACTCGGCACGGCAACCCGTAATACATCCCCCGGTCATTTCCAGTGTCGCGTAAGCTTCAACGTACACACCGCCGCCATCGCCATCCTCGGCACGGCAACCCGTAATACATCCCCCGGTCATTTCCAGTGCCGCGTAAGCTTCAACGTACACACCGCCGCCATCGCCATCGCCGGCATTACCGCCGGTGATGGTGCCGGACTTCGCCGCGCTGCTGTCCGTGATGGTCAGGGTCGCACGGCCACTCACCTTGAGCACGCTGCCGGTACCGGTCATCCTCAATGTACAGCCGTTCAGGTCGAGGGTCAGGTTTTTTGTTATTTGCAGCGTGGCAGCGATCTCCGTATTGGAGTCCAAGGTAATGGTCGCGTTGTCCGCCGCAGCGTCGATTTTTGCCTGCAAGTCAGGCAGCGTCGCCCAAGCGGTGGACACCAGGGGATTTGTTACATCCCCCGATGTAACAAAAGCTGCCCATATGGGCAGCGCGCATACCAATACCAGGGTCATCAGGATGGGGAGCAGTCGTCTCTTCATGGCGGTTCCTCCTTCTATGGCTCACATATTTCTCTCCCGGGCCTGTGTGCCGCAAAATTTCTTGTTGGGAAAGTTTTTTGGCGCGCAGGCTCTGTTGTACGACCATCTTACCAGAAAGTATCGCGAAAGGCAACGGGAATATCCAGATGTTGGTATAATAAATGCAGGTGGGAGGTATAAGGGGAAGTTATGGGCCTTGGCTGGGGACGAAAAAAGACCGGCGGGGCCGGTCTTTTGTGTTCAGGCGTGATATTGGGGTTCGTTGCCCTGGTAGATGTCCTGCATCTCCCGGTCGATCTCGCTGATGGCGTCGGAGCACAGGCGCAGGCGGGCGGCATCCTGCTGGGTGAATTTGCGGTCGGATTTATACCGCAGCTCGTGCTCCAGACTGGCCCACATATCCATGGCGATGGTGCGGAGCTGGATCTCCACCGGCAGGACCATGGTGCCCTCGCTGATGACGATGGGCACGTTGACGATCAGGTGCAGGCTGCGGTAACCGGTGTCCTTGGGCTCCTTGATATAGTCCACCTCGCGGAGGACGGTATAGGACTCGCTGCGGGTGAGCAGGGAGCGCAGGTAGTAGATATCATCCAGATAGTTGCAGATGACGCGGATACCGGCCACGTCCTGGATGTGGGCATAGATGTTGTCGATGCTGACCTCCAGGCCCCGGCGGCGCAGCTTGTCGATGATGCTGTCCAGCGTCTTGATACGGTATTCGATGTGGTGGATGGGCGAGTGGTCATACAGACGGGCGAACTCCTCGTCCAGGATCTCCATCTGCGTTACGGCTACCTTCAGCGCACTGCGGTACAGGTGCGTCACCCGCACCATGCCCGCCGCCAGCTCCTGGTCCTTCGGGGAAAGGCCCGCGGCGGTGGGAATGTCCCGCAGGCGGATGGTGCCGCTTTTTTCGATCATCATGGGCAGACGCCCTCCTTTCGGCCGCAGCCCACGTCCGGGGCCGCAGTTTCATCCTACTATACGAATATGACCTGCCTGTGAACAAATCGATATTTCTTTAACAAGTATACCGACAGTTTGTGCGAAATGCAAGAGGGACGCCGTACAAAAAACGCAAAGAAGGCGCCCACGGCTGCCGCCGTGGGCGCTGGGGTCATTTCTTGCAGCGGGCGAGGACGGCGGCGGCCACACGGTCGGCGGCCAGGCCGTCGAAATCGCGGCTCTGGGCAGTGGTGATGGCCTGACGCTGCTGTTCGTCCTCCAGAAAGGCCAGGGCCGACGCGGCCATGTTGTCCGGCGGGCAGGAGGCCGCCCAGCCGTGGGCGGTGAAGAACGCCTCGTTCCGCGTTTCGCAGCCGCCCACCATATCCGCCAGCAGCAGCGGCACGCCGCGGGTGCCGGCCTCGGTGATGCTGATGCCGCCGGGCTTGCTGACCAGCACGTCCGCGCTGTCCATGTACAGCGGCACCTGGGTAGTGAAGCCCATGGCCTCCACGCGGTACAGGCGGCGCAGTTCCAGGGCATAGCGCATCTGCTTGTTGCTGCCGCACAGCACCGTGGCAAAGTCGCCGTCGGCCATACGCATATCCAGGTCCTCCGCCACGTCGCCCATGGGGCCGCAGCCGATGCTGCCGGACATGAGGACGATGTGGCGGCCGGTCTCCGGCAGGCCCAGGGCTCTTCGTGCCGCGGCCCTGTCACCGCGCTGGCGGAAGGCGGAACGCACGGGAATGCCGGCGGGCAGAAGGGTATCGCGGGCGATGCCGCAGCTGACGAACTCGTCGGCCAGCTCCTGATGGGGAATGACGCAGATATCCGGGGTACAGGCACCCACCGTGGGGCTGCAGGTATAGTCCGTGGCCACGAAGCAGAACACCGGACAGGCGCTCCACGCCTGCTTCAGCGCCGTCATCATCATGGCGGGGATCACGTGGACACAGACAACGGCATCGTAGCCGCCGCTTTGCAGCGTGCGGCCCAGACGGCGGGCACCGCGGGCAATGTAGCGGTACACCGGGCCGTCGCGCCGGTCCATCTCCTTGTCGCCCTCGGCGGACATATAGCCCGCCTTGTAGAGCCTGGGATACCGGCGGTAGAACCGGGTGTGCCACTTGGAAACGAATTTGGATGCCTTTTTGGAGATGAAGCCCAAGCCGTCCATCACGTCGCAGGACGCGCCGCAGTGTTGGAGGCTGTCACGCAGGGCGGCGGCTACGGCGTTGTGCCCGCCGCCGGTGTTACAGGTCAGGATCAGTACGCGCATTTTGCTCTCCTTTCCGCTGCGCTCGCTTTCGCAGCAGCGCCGCCAGGCGCATGAGCCGGGGGCGGTTGTAGCGTTGTATCAGAATAAAGGGCAGATTGGCCAGCAGCACCCACACCGCCAGCACGATCGCGCCGCCCCAGCCGGGCCACAGCCACAGAAACGCCAGGCCCAGCAAACAGGAGGCCCCGTGGACCAGCTCCGCGCGGCACGTCTCCTGCACCAGCGCCGCGGCCTGATCCGCCGTCACGGCGCCGCTGCCGGGCAGTTCCTTCTTCACCATGTCCGGCAGGATGCGGCTCATGTCCGGCACCAGCTTCTTCCACTTATCGATGGCCAATTTGGTGTAGATGCGGCCGTTCTGCTCCCATTTCCGGCTGCGGAAGAGCCGCTTCTCCGGGTCAAAGGGACCGGGGAGCGCCTGACCCAGCGGATGGGCCAGCAGGGCCAGCGCCGCCGCGTACAGGACGCATTTCCAGAAGCCGCTCACGCCTTCTCCACCCCGCAGCTGCGCTCCAGCGCGTGGCGCAGCGTGCCCTCCGTCAGGCGGGTGACGCGCTCCACGAACTGCTCCTCATCGTGCTTCATGCCGTAGTGCAGCCAGCTTTGCAGCAGGCCCACCAGCGTGGCCGTATACAGCGCCGCGATGGACTGCACATCCGTCTCCGCCACCGGCAGGTCCTCCGCCGTGCGGCGCACCAGATCCTCCACGGCACCGTAGACCACCTGGTAATACTCGCGCTCCAGCAGGTCGCGCTGGCTGGACTGGTACAGGTGGTAGACCGCGCGGCGGTTGGCGCGCATGAACGCCGTCACCCGCATCATCAGCTGGTACCAGCTGGTGCAGAGGGGTGGTGCGTTGAGGACGCGGTCCAGCTCCGTCTCCAGCACCTCGCGCACCAGGGCGTAGATGTCGCAGTAGTAGTAATAAAACGTATTCCGGTTCACGCCGCAGTGATCTGCGATGTCCACCACGGAGATCTTATCCAGCGGCCGCTGCTCCAGCAGGTCCAGAAAGCCCTTGCGAATGGCGTTTTTTGTGGTCTGTGCCATGTCCATGCTCCTCTCTTTGTGCAAAAGCTGCCTTGCTGCCTGTATCATACCAAATTCAGACAGTTTTTGCAAGATGCCCGTACTATGCACTTTAGGCAAAATGCGCGGAAATGTATGAACATAGTGTAAAAAGCATCCCCGCACGGTGTGCGGGGATGCTTTTGCTTCAAATGGGATCAGGCCGTCACCACGGGGCCGCCGTGCTTCTTGGCGCTGATCTTCTGGTAGGCGACGACCGCCGCCACCAGCACCAGGCCGGCCACGTCGGTGAGGGTGCCGGGGATCATCATGCCCAGACCACCGATGGCCAGCACGATGCGCAGCACGGGGTGGATCTTCTTATACAGGAAGCCGTTGAGGGACGCCGCGATGGCAAAGATGCCCAACAGGGCACTGACGCAGATCTGCGCCACCTCCCACCAGCCGGAGATGTTCTCAAACAGCAGGGCCGGACTGTAGGCGAAGATGTACGGCACGATAAAGGCCGCGATGGCCAGCTTGGTGGCGTTGATGCCGGTCTTCATGGGGTCGGACTTGGCGATGGCCGAGCCGGCGTAGGCCGCCAGAGCCACAGGGGGCGTGATATCCGCCACGATGCCGAAGTAGAACACGAAGAAGTGGGCGGCCACCAGCGGGAAGCCCAGCTGAATGAGGATGGGCGCGCAGGTGGAGGCCATGATGCAGTAGTTGGCCGTGGTGGGCACGCCCATGCCCAGGACGATACAGCACAGCATGGTCAGCACCAGGCCGACGATGGTGGCGTTGCCCGCCAGCTGGACGATGGCGTTGATGAGGATGGAGGCCAGGCCGGTGACGGTGATACAGCCGGCGATGATGCCCGCCATGCTGCAGGCCACGGCCACGGTGATAGCGCCGCGGGAACCGGCTTCCAGAGACTCCACCGCGGAGAAGAAGGAGCGCTTGCCGGCATTACCCAGCGCCTTGCCGGTCGTCATGGGCTGGGTGTCGCCCTCACCGCGCTTGCCCTGCAGGAAGAAATTGACGAAGCCCACGGCAATGGCGGCCAGAATGGAATAGGCCGCGGAGTGGGACATGGTCTTGCTGCCGGAGGACACCAGCCACACCAGCAGGATCAGGGGAATGATCAGGTAGCAGTCACGGACCAGCAGACGCCACGCAGGCAGCTCCTCGCGGGGAACGCCCTTCAGGCCCAGCTTCTTGGCCTCCAGATGGACGGCGATGAAGATCCCGGTGAAGTACAGCAGCGCGGGCAGGATGGCCTTGACGGCCACCTGGGCGTAGGGCAGCTTCATGTACTCGGCCATGAGGAAGGCCGCCGCACCCATGATGGGGGGCATGATCTGGCCGCCGGTGGAGGCCGCGGCCTCGACGGCGCCGGCGAACTCGGGCTTGTAGCCGGTCTTCTTCATCATGGGGATGGTGAAGGAACCGGTGGTGACGGTGTTGCCCACGGAGGAGCCGGACACCATGCCGCACAGGGCGGAGCTGATAACAGCTACCTTCGCCGGGCCGCCGCTGGACCAGCCAGCCAGACGGTTGGCAAAGCTGATGAAGAAGTTGGCGATGCCGGTGCGCTCCAGGAACGCGCCGAAGATGATGAACAGAACGATGTAGGTATAGCACACGTTGATGGGCGTGCCGATGACGCCGGAGGTGGTGTAGAACAGCTTGTAGATGATGGTTTTCAGCGCGTCATACAGGGTGGCACCGTTCACCGCGCCGGCGTAGCTCAGCTGGTTGATGAACGCGTACACGATCAGCACGCCGGCCACGCACAGAATAGGCAGGCCCACGCAGCGGCGGCACAGCTCCATCAGGATCAGGATACCCACCACGCCGATGATGACGTGGACCGTCTCGATACGGGTGGACAGGCGCACCAGCGTCATGGCGTTCAGCGCGAAGTAGAAGAAGCAGGCCGCGCCCACCACCATCAGCACGATATCGTACCAGGGCAGGTAGTTGACCCTGACGTGGTGCTTGCTGGCGGGGTAGGTCAGGAAGCCGATGATAATGATGCAGCCCACGAACATGGTGAGCCGGATCTCGGGCATGGCCTTGGAAAACAGGGTCATGCCGATGCAGAACAGGCCGAACGCGGCCATGAGGATGCGGATGATCAGCTGGGGCGTACCCTCCCACAGGCGGGTGGCGGATTCACGGTCATATTTACGCATGACCGCGTCCAGATCCGGGGCCTCGTCCGCGGCGGTATTGACGCCGTCGGCCGGGCTGGTATCCGGTTTTTTCTTGTCGATGCTCATAGTCGTTTCTCTCCCTGAAGATTACAGAATAGCGCGAGGACTACGACGGGAAACCCCGCCGTAGCCTCGAAAAGCGTCAATTCTCTGCTAAGGATTTAGTCGCCGAAGTACACGTCCTTGGCGATGACGGTCTCGGTGTAATAGTCGGAGGTCTCCAGCAGCTTGGCGATGTGCTCGCTGTCCAGGCTGACCAGGTAGGTATCCTTGGTGGTGGCCAGGTCGGTCACAGCGGTGGTGGGGGCGCCGGCCACGATGAAGGCGGCGTCGATCTGGCCGTTCTTCAGGGCGTCGGCGCTGTCGCTGAAGGACTGGTAGGTGGGCTTGATGTCGTCCTCGGTCAGCCCGTAAGCACCCAGGACGTCAATGGCGTTGAAATACACGCCGGAACCGGGAGCGCCGATGGACACGGACTTGCCGGCCAGGTCAGCCACGGTCTTGATGCTGGCGTTGGTGGTGACGATCTGCACCTGCTCCATGTACAGGGCGGCCACAGTGGAGAAGCCCTCGACCTTGCTCTCGAACAGGTTGGTGCCGTTGTAGGCGTAGGCCATCACGTCGGACTGGCAGAACGCGAAGTCAGCGGTGCCGTCCACCAGCTCCTGCACGTTGGCCTGAGAGCCGTTGCCCACCAGACCCACGACGTTGATGCCGGCGTTGTTGGTGGCGTGCTGGGCGATGACGGAGCCGAAGGCGTAGTAGGTGCCGGACTCGCCGCCGGTGACGAAGCGCAGGTTGCGGGAGTCGGTGTTGCCGGCGCCGTCCTTGACGGCGGCGACCTCAAAGCCCTTCTCGGCGAAGTACTTGGCAGCGCCGGGGTGATAGGGCACGGAGGTGATGGAAGCGCCGTACTCCAGGCTCAGCTCGCCGTACTTGGCGTGGCTGGTGGTCAGGGACGCGGCGTTGTCGAAGATGTCCGCCACGAACTTGTACACGTCGTCGCTGGACACGTCGTCGCGAGCCAGGATCACCGCGCCCACGGCCACGGTGGTGGTGTCGGTATGCTCAGCGGTCACATCGCCGCTGTCGTCCTTCTTGTCGCCGCAGGCGACCAGGCTCAGCGCCATGACCAGCGCCAGAACCAGTGCAAAAAACTTTTTCATGTTCTTTCTCCTTATTGACAGATAAATTGTTTTCCTCTTCCTGAAAAACAGCTTTTTCCGCCGGCCGGTCGGGCACGGCGGTGTTCAACGGTGCCATTATATCGCAGGCGTAAACTTTTTGCAATATCTAAATGCGGAAAATTTCATTTTTCTGCGGAATGATTTTCCCGTCCGTGCGGACATTCCGCTTTTCTTAGCCGGCATTTCTTTCGGCAAATCCGCAGTTTTGTCTGTATCATGGTACTTTTTAGCGGTGGTCTATTCATAATGCTAAATTGTTTTATGCAGGAACGCCCCGCAAGAAGTGCATTTTCTGCTGGGCAATCCTGCAAAATAACAGAGGCGGGGCAAAGCCCCGCCTCTCAGCTTTCTGTCACATTCAACAGCTGCGCCGCAGCAGCTCGCATACCAGTTCATAGGTGCGCTCCGTGGAGGGCACGCTTAGCCGCTCCCGCACGGAGTGTACATCGTGCAGCTCCGGCCCCATGGACACCGCGTCCAGACCGGGGATCTTCTCCATCAGCAATCCGCACTCCAGACCGCCGTGGGTGGCCTCCACCACGCCGTCCTTACCGGTAAGATCCTTATACGCCGCCAGCAGCGTATCCCGGAACTGCGACTCCCTCTTGTACTGCCAGCCGGGGTACACGCCCCGCTCTGCCACAGTGCCGCCCGCCAGCGCCGCCACAGCCCGCACGCGCTGCGCCAGCATCAGCTTCCGGGACGCGATGGACGACCGGATGGAGAACGCGATGTGCAGTCCGTCGCCGTCCAGCTTCACCACGCCCATATTCAGGGATGTCTGCACCAGACCGGGGAAATCCGTGTCCATGGCCTCCACGCCCTGCGGCATGGCCGTCAGCGCCTGCACCAGCGTCACGGTGCGCTCTGCGGGCACGGCTTTTGCCGTCTCCGCTGCCGCGCAGGTCAGCGTCACATCGGGGTCGGTGACGGCGTACTCGTTCTTCAGCACCCCCTCAAGCTCCCGGATAAACGCTTCGAACGCCCGGCCGCTGCCCTTGGGCAGCGCCACGACCGCGTCGCAGCGGGAGCAGATCACGTTGTCGAACTGCCCGCCGGAGAAGGCCGCCAGCCGCAGGCCGGGGAACTTCTCCAGCGCTGTGGCCAGTACCCGTCCCATGAGGCGGTTGCCGCTGCCGCGTCCCAGATGGATGTCCGCACCGGAGTGGCCGCCCCGCAAGCCGGCCACGGTGATGCCGAAGCCCTCCATGCCCGCCGCATCGGTCAGCGCTGCGGGCAGCAGGCAATCGGCGTGCATGCCGCCTGCGCAGGACACGGTGAACACGCCCTCCAGCTCGGAGTCCAAATTCAGCAGCTTTTTGCCCTTCAGGTCAGAGCAGTCCAGCGCAAAGGCGCCGTCCATGCCCACCTCCTCGTCCACGGTGAATACCGCCTCGATGGGCGGATGTACCAGCGTGTCGTCCGACAGGATCGCCAGGATCATGGCCACGGCAATGCAGTTGTCGCCGCCCAGCGACGTCTTCTCCGCCCAGATCCACTCACCGTCGGTCATCAGGTCAAGTCCCTCGCGGGTCATGTCCTTGGTGCAGTCGTCGGTCTTGGCGCACACCATGTCGATGTGTCCCTGCAGGATGATCGGCTCGGCGCTCTCGCAGCCGGGGGACGCCGGCTTCCAGATCACCACGTTGTTGCACGGCTCCTGCCGGTACTTCAGTCCCAGTTCCTTGGCAAAGTCCACGCACAGATCGCTGATGATCTTCGTGTTGCCGCTGCCGTGGGGCACCGAGCACAGCTTTTCAAAATATGCGAACACCTTTTCTGGCTTCAAGCCTTTCAAAACAGCCATTTTGATACTCCTTTCCCATGCGGCCGCGGTCTACGCGCCGCCCATTCAGTATAGCATATCCGCCTGCCGAGCGCAAGCAAGTCCCTATGCGCCCACAGCCCATGCTTTCGCATGGGCTGTGTATGCAGCACACATTATCAGAAGTCGCCCAGGCCCATATCGTCCTCGGTGTTGGGCGCTTCCTCGTCGTCCTCCTCGGTGGGAGGCGCGGGGATGAATTCCTCCAGATAGGCCTCCTCCGGCAGACCAGCCATATACGCCGGCAGGTTGATGATGATGCCGTCGATGTTATGGGGCAGTGTCATTTGGTACGTTTCCGTTGTCTCGCTGCCGCCCTTCTGCTGCATGACCTCCACGGTCAGCTCCAGCTTGTCGCCGATGACGGTGGTCAAGCAGCGCTCCTTTTCGTACAGCTTGGAGATCTGCTCGCCGTTCACATACACAGTGATCTTATAGGGTGCCTCCACAGACTGGCCGCCCTTGTCCACTGCGCGGTTGTCGAAATAGACGGTGTGGCCGCGTCCGATGCGCAGCATCAGCACGGCGACGAGCACCAGCACCAGAACGAAGGCGATACGGATGATCCACGAGCGTTTCGTCGTTTTCATGCGGTTCTCCCCTCCTCCTCGGCCTTCTGCTCAATGGCCAGCTGCTGACCCAGCGTGCGGTTCTCCTTGCGCTTCTTGGCCTCGTACATGACCAGTGCCACGGTGATAACGGCGTAGGACACGAACACGCGGAAGTACTCGCCGATCATGGAGTCGCCGGTGATCTTGGTTCCGGCGGCCGGCGCCACGATGAACATGGTATGGAACAGGAGCACACCCAGGAACACGTTGCCGATGGACGCCTTTTCCACGGAGGCGCCGCCCACCAGCAGCGCGGCGATGCAGAACATGCCGACGTTGGTATGCGCCGTATAGGTTGGGAAGTTGCCCATGTTCTGCAGATAGATGATCATGCCGAAGCCCGCAAACACGGTGGACATGACGATGGAGATCAGGCGGGTGCGGTCCACATTGATGCCGGCGTCCCGCGCCACGTTCATATCCTGGCCCACCGCGCGCATGTCCTGTCCCAGCTTCGTGCGGCGGAACCACACGATGAACAGGCAGGCCAATGCGATGATGATCAGCGTCAGCACGGGGATCTTCACGCCGCCCACGTAGATGGCCAGCGCATTATCGACGCTCTGCCGCATCTGCAGAAGGCTGACTGTGTTGCGGATACCAAAGCCGCGGGGCAGCTTCAGTGTGTTGTGGAGGATGGGGATGATGGGCCCCATCATATACAGCACCACCAGCTGGTACACACCGGTCATACAGTAGGCGATAAAGTAGCTGGTGACCATCTCGCGGCCCTTGGCGCGGTTCAGGATGCTGCCGCACATAAGACCCAGCAGAATGGACAGGGGGATGGACAGGATGGCCGCCAGCACCAGACCGGGGATACCCCAGATCTGCCAGTCCGCCACCAAAATCAGCGCGATCTCGCCGGCCATAGCGCCCAGCGTCATGGCAAAGTTCAGACCCATACCGGCCATAATGGGGATCAGCAGGCTCAGGATCAAAAAGGCGTTGCGCCCCAGACGGGTCATAGCCTCGTTAAGTATGTAGCTCACCGGCAGGCCGGACACGGGAATGAGCACGGCGCAGATGATGATAAACAGGACGGGCACTGAGTTTTTGCCCAGGAATTGCTTTACGTCGAATCTCTTACCCTTCATGTCAGCGCCCCCTTTCCGTCTTTCTGGTCAGGGCATAGAGGATCATGCCGTTGGATACCACGATACGGATGACCTCGCTCATATCCATCTGGAAGGCGGCGCTCATCACGGTGGGGGTCATGGTCACCACGCCCTGATACAGGATCGTACCGATAATCACATTGCCGATGGATGCCTTATTCACCGACGCGCCGCCGATAAGGATGGCGGCCACGGCGGGCATGGCCATCCAGAAGGGGCCGTTGTACAGCTGTATGAAGCCGAAGCCCTGCTCATACACCAGAATACCCACAGCACCCAGCCAGGTGGACATGATCACGGAGATAAGCCGCATCTTGTCCACGTTGATGCCCGCTGCGCGGGCAAAGGCGGGGTTGGAGCCCACAGCGGTCATGGCGGTGCCGGTCTTGGTGTGCAGGAACGCCCACATCAGCACGGCCAGCAGCACGAAGAACAGCAGCGTACCGGTGGGGATCACCAGATTGATGCCGATGCTGTTCAGGTCGATGGTCAGAATGTTGGCCAGCGCCTTGTCGTAATAGCCCTCCAGCGAGATGACGGTACGCAGACCGCTGGCGGAGAAGCCCCACACCATGGTGGGATGCTTGTACGGCAGCAGCAACCACATCATGCACATGAAGGACACGGACGAGAAGCCCACATAGGTGGCGATCATCATCTCGCCGCCCTTAATCTTGTTCAGCAGCCAGCCGTAGCCGCCGCCGAACAGCAGGGCAAAGGGCGTGGCGATGAGGATGGCCATCAGGAAGCTGGCAAACCCCGTATAGCCCAGCTCGATGGACAGCGTGGCACCCAGCAGTCCGGACACGATACCCAGCGGCAGGCCGAAGTTCAGGCCGCAGCCGGAGTGTACCATGGGCACCATGGCCAGCACCATCACGGCGTTCCAGCTGAAACGGGTGATGATATTGGTGATCTGTGTGGGGAAATCCAGCCCCACGCAGGGCGCGGCGATGAGCAGCAGCAGCAGGAAGCACGCGATGATCAGACGCGGCAGGCCGAAGCTGTCCAGCAGCTCTCTGAATTTTGACTTGTTTCCAAGTGTGGTCGTATTGCCCATTTCTTCCTCCTTACTTCACCTGACTGACCATGAGCATACCGAACTCCTCGGAGGAATGGTCAGCAGGCAGGATACCGGCGACCCTGCCGCCGGAGACGATGGCGATGCGGTCGCAGATCTGGCGCAGCTCCTCCAGCTCGGAGGAGATCATCACCACCGTGACGCCGGATTCGCGGTTAAATTTCTTCAGCGCCTCCAGCACCAGCGCCTTGGCGCCCACGTCGATGCCGCGGGTAGGCTCGGACACGAAGAGGAAGCGGGGCTCCAGCGCAAACGCCTTGGCCAGGCACACCTTCTGCTGGTTGCCGCCGGACAGCTCTCTGGCCTTCTGGCCGGAGCCGGTACACTTGATCTGCAATTCATCGATATACCGGTTCGTCACCGTGTGGATGGCCTTTTCGTCGCGCCATGTGAAGAAACCCATTCTCTTCAGGAACTTGTTCTGCACCTGCATGGCGGGGAACGCCACGTTCCACTCCAGCGACTCATCCAGCAGCAGACCCACGCCGCGCCGATCCTCGGACACAAAAGCCAGCTGGGAGTCCAGACACTTCCGGGGGCTGTTCAGCGCGATAGGCTTGCCGTCGAATTCCACGGTGCCGCCCGCCTCGTACAGGCCCATCACACCGTTGGGGATGCCCAGCTTGCCCTGGCCGGCCAGACCGCCGATGCCCAGGATCTCGCCCTCCTTCACGTCCAGATCCACGTTGCGGACGATCTCGCCGGGCATATCCACCCACAGCTTGCGGATGGACATAATGGTGCGGGCATCGGAGTGGTCGCGGATGTCGTGGGCAGCGCCGCCGGCAGCCACCTCGCGCCCCACCATGTAGTGGGTGATGTCGCGGACGTCCGTCTCGCGGGCGGCCACGTCCTTGACAACGTAGCCATCCCGCATGATGACCACCTTATCGCACACCGACAGGATCTCCTGCAGGCGGTGGGTGATGAAGATCACGGCGATGCCCCGGGAGGCCATGCCGCGGATGGAATCCAGCAGGGCCTGTGCCTCCTGCTCGGTGAGCACGGCGGTGGGCTCGTCCAGGATCAGCAGCTTCAGGTTCTCCTTGCTCAGCTCGCGGGCGATCTCCGTGAACTGCTTGTGCCCCACGGGCATGCTGCTGATGACCATCTTCTGGTCGATAGCCACGCCCATCTTCTCAATGGCTTTTGCGGCGCGGTTATCCATTTCCTTATAGTCGAGAGTGTCCAGGCGCGGGCCGAACACTTCTGAAATGACGCTTTTTTTCTTGGGCTCGCGGTTGAGGAGGATGTTCTCCGTGGCAGTAAAGCCGGGGATCAGCGAGAACTCCTGATGCACCATGCCGATGCCGGCCTTCAGCGCATCAAAGGGGGTGTTGAACTGCACTTTTTCTCCGTCGATCAGGACATCCCCCTCGTAGCCGCCCGTCTCACGGATCACGTCCATGCCAAACAGTATTTTCATCAAGGTGCTCTTTCCGGCGCCGTTTTCGCCCACCAGACCCAGTACCTCGCCCTCTTTCAAAGTGAAGTTGATGTCTGTGAGCACCTGATTGCCGAAAAAGCCCTTTTTGATATTCCGCATCTCAAGCAGCGGAGCATTGTTCTTTTCCATATTCATCCCTACCTATAGCAGCGGGGAGGGAGGATGCCCTCCCTCCCCGCTTTAATGGTTGCTTCAAAAGCCTGTCGTCAGCTGACGGTGAAGTACTTCTCCGGGATCTCCACGTCGGCGTTGCCCATGAAGTGGCCGGGATCACCCATGATATAGGTATCCTGATAGATCAGGAACACGTTTTCAGACTTCGCGCCGGTGGTGGCGTTGGTGTAGCTGGCGCCGTTCCAGGCCGCCTTGGGAGAGTAGACCTGCAGCGCGGCAGCCACATCGTCCATGTCCTTCAGCTCGCTCTTGCCGTCCAGCACGTTCTTGGCGTGCAGGGCCAGACCGGCGGACAGGGTGTAGCCGTAGGAGTAAGCCCAGGTACCGAAGTGATCGGCGCCGCCCTTCTCAACGATGGCGGACTCGACCTTGGTCAGGATCTTCTCGAAATCACCGGCCTCCTCGGTCAGATCAATACCCAGCGCGCCGGGATAGCCCATCAGGGGGGAGGGCAGGTCGGCCTCGATGAAGTAGCCGC
>ERZ824473.3574-NODE-3574-length-15146-cov-3.239480_pt1 | contig 15146 bp, 10 predicted proteins | sample MGYA00519874_ERZ824473 | MGnify/ENA primary metagenome ERZ824473 (study PRJEB31778, sample SAMEA3449151) | human gut metagenome | biome: human gut; feature: human-associated habitat; material: faeces | place: United Kingdom | collected 2010/2012 ... | reverse complement strand
TATGTGGGGCTCCTTTCTGCTGTGCGCGGCCGTCATTCTCTTGGCGCTTTACGTGTCGGGGTATTTCTTCTTCAGGGCGTTCAAGATCTCCCGGATTCTATCCATATGCTGCGCGCCCATTTATTCCATTGCCGCCTTTGGGCTACTCCCCATCCTCTACCAGAAACTGGGAGTGTTCTGCAATTGGGCCGTTCTGCTTCTGCCCGCAGTCATTTTGCCGCTTGTCCTTTTTTTCGCGCTGAATCGCCAAGGGTACCAGCAGTACGGTAACGTTGATGTCGATCGGAAATGGCTGCTCCTCGGCCTCTATCTTGTTGCGGGCATAGCAGCCGCTTGGTTTATCCTCGTGTCCGGCCTCGGCGATTTCGATACGTTTTACAATCGCCACGACAACTCGACGCACTTGAACGCCATCAGGGCCTTCATCGAGTCCGGCAACTGGTCGTCTTTGGGCATGAATGCCTATCTCGCCTCCCCCGAGAATGCGATACCCTGGGATTTGACCTCTGGGTTCTATCCAAGCGCATGGCATGACATCGTTGCTATCGCCGCATCTTCCATCGGATGTCCTGAAGCCGTCGCAATCAATGCTTGCAACACCGTTATAGCCGGAGTCGTCTATCCCACAAGTATGTTCTCGGCAATGCTCTATCTCTTTCGCAATGATCGCACGACGCTCGTCGTCGGCTCTGTTATCACGCCGTGCTTCAACTCCTTTCCCTGGTATTTCTTTCTCAAAGGGCCACTCGTTGGAAACATGCTCTCCTTTGCCATTATCCCCAGCGTTTGCGTCCTCTTCGTCTTACTTTGCAGAAGAGCGACTCGGAAAACCTCCTATATTGCGACCTTTACATGCTTGGCGCTCATCGCGTGCGCAGCTCTCGGTCTCGCGCAGCCGAATGGCTTGTTCACCTTTTACGTTTTCGCAACAGCATTTCTTTGGCATGAGCTGCGGAGCAATCTCGCTAAGCGCTATGAGTCCGGGGGTATTTCGAAAGCGAAAAAGCTTCTTTTTTCTTTTGCCTTTATCGCAGTGGCCGTTGGAATTTGGGCAATCGCCCTTAACCTCCCCGCATTGCAGAATATTGTCACGTTCCAATACGACCGCGACAACGGCCTGGGGCTTTTCAACACTCTCTACGACACTCTCTCACTCGGCCTTGTCGCTTCCTACCCCCAATGGTTCCTTGCGGCGCTTGCACTGATAGGCATCCTTATTTTTGTCGCGCGCAGAGATATTTTGCTGTTGTTTCCCCCTGCCTTTTTCGCAATCGCCTATTATTGTGCCCGAGCATTTAGCAACCCCTTTCCGCGCCAGTATATCGCAGGGTTCTGGTACAGCGATCCAGTGCGCTTAGCAGCCTGCCTGACTATCTTCCTTACCCCCTTCGTTAGCCTTGGGCTTGCTTCGCTCATTCGCCTACTTGTGCGCGTCGTCGGCGAGCTTGCCGGAATGCATGACAAAGCAGCTATTGGCAAATCTGCTAAGACGGCCGTTGCCCTCATCCTGCTGGCCACTGCAACCTGCTATCTCTATTTCCCCAACTACTCGCAGAATATTTGGAACGAGGACAAGAGGACCAAAACCCCGATCGGCATCATGAAACAGCGCATCAGCAACGAATACGACACCGAGCGCGAGCAAGTGTATAGCACAGAAGAGCGAGAGTTCGTGCAAAAAGCCGCCTCCCTTATACCCGAGGGCGCGCTTGTGCTGAATCAGCCTCACGACGGCAGCGTATTCGCTTATGGGCTCGATGGTTTGAACACCTATTTCCGCAGCGCCGGCACGTTTGACTATTCCGATACAGCGGAGACTATTCGCCAAGGGGCGGATAAAATCGCCACCGACAAGGATGTCCAAGATGCTGTGAAGAGTACGGGCGCCGAATATCTCATCCTGCTCGACCAAGGTGTCGCCTACGAAGACGGCAAGTGGCTCTCGACCTACTATGATAGCTATGTGCCCTACTGGGACGGCCTCAACAAGGTGACCGACGAGACGCCGGGCTATGAGCTAATCCTGGCCGATGGCGATATGCGCCTCTACAAGATCACCGCCACTGAAGATGGCGAGGGCTCGGAAGGCTAGCGCCTATGTGGCTGTTGTTCACGGGCGCCTGTTTGACGTGCCTTCTAGCGCTATACGGGCCAGGGTGCCTTCTCTTCCGAGGTCTTCGGTTCAGTTGGCCCCTGGCGCTCGCTTGCGCCCCATTAGCAAGCGTCTTCGGCTATGCCTCCATAAGTGTTCTATGGGGTATGCTCGGCATAGACTGCTCATGGGCAACCGTGGCTCTGCCCGTCGCGCTCGCCTGTGGAGCGCTCCTCGCAGCCTCGCGGCTCTTCGGAACGCGGAACAGGCCGCCCTGTAGCTCCAGCTTCGCTTGGCGGATGCTCGCACTGTATCTCCTTGCGGGCATTGCCGTCTGCCTGCACGTCTATGTGCTCAGCCTCGACGGCCCGGAGTCGTACTACTGCCGCTACGACAACCAGACCCACTACAACCTGGCACGCCACTTCCTCGATACGAGCGATTGGTCGGCATTGCACACCGGCTCCGGAGCTGTGGCCGACGAGGCGCAAACTGGCTACTATCCAGCTGCGTGGCATCTGCTGGTTGCCCTTGTCGCCTCGGCCACGGGTATCGACATGCCTATCGTCATGAACGCCCTGAACGCCATGCTGAGCGGCGTCACCTACCCCCTGAGCTCGTTCGTCCTCATGCACGCGCTTTTCCCCGCGAGGCGGGATGTGCTGTTCTTCGGCGCCTTCACGAGCGTAGGCTTCGCCTGCCTTCCCTGGGTGCTCCTTCTGAAGGGGCAGCTGCTCGCCAACTTGCTGAGCTTCTCGCTGATACCGGCCGCCATCGCTCTTGTCATCGCCTACGTTCACGCAGGAGCGCGGCGTCATTGGAGGGGACTACTGCTCTGCTTGGCCCTATCGGTAGGTTTCTTCGGCGTTGCCCACCCCAACGGCCTTTTCACCGTATTGGTGTTCCTGGCCCCCTTTGTCATCCATCGAATCGCCGATGCAATAACGCAATCCACTTGGATTGGATCTCGCAATCCGCTGCGGAAACCATGGGTCGTCTGGATCCTCGGCCTCGCTTTCGCCTATCTTGTCTGGCAGGCCATGTTGTACGCCCCTCCCCTTCAGCAGGTAGTGCTCTTCAACAATACGGGCAACTTGAACCTCTCCTGGACTGAAAGCGCCTATGCCGCCGCCGTCTTCTCGCTTTACCCCGAGCAACCGCCCCAATGGGCTCTTACCCTAGCTTGCGCTGCAGGGTTCGTTGCGCTCGTGCGACAGCGAAGATTCTGGCTGGGCCTTCCCGCTCTGTACATGCTCGTCGTGTACGGCCTATGCCGATGTAGCGATGCGCCCTACACCCTGCGAACGTTCTTCGCGGGATTCTGGTACAGCGACCCCTATCGCATCCTTTGTTGCGCCGAACTGTTCCTCATCCCCATAGCCGCCCTCGGCCTGGCGGCCATTGCCGCCTACGCTCATCGAAAGATCGATCGACTTTCCTGGAAGGGATCGCTGGCTCTCGTCGCCGGGATCTTTGCGCTTGTCAACTTCCTCCCCTTCTATCAAGAGCCGCCCGAAAACCAAAGCTCCGAGGTGTCCGGCAGCCATTTCGTTCCCACGGCGGGAACAGCCGTCGGCTATATGCACTACCTCATGGAGTCCGGCTACGACGAGAGCGAAGAACAGGTGTACAGCGCCGAGGAGCAGCGCTTCGTGCGCAAGGTGCTCGAGATAATTCCAGACGAAGCCCTGATCATCAACCAACCCCACGACGGAAGCGCCTTCGCCTACGGGCTCGATGGGCTTAACACTTACTTCCGCCATATCGACACCGGGGGCACCACCGAGCAAAGCCGGACGATACGCGACCACTTAAGCGACATCACCACAGATTCCACCGTTCGAGAGGCAGTGCGCAACTCAGGGGCGCAGTATGTGCTCCTTCTCGATCAAGGGGTGCCCTATGACGAGGGCAGATGGCTCATCCAAACTGGAGAGGACTACGAAATGGGCTGGGAGGGCTTAGCAAACCTCACGGATGACACGCCAGGATTCGAGACAATTCTCGCCGATGGCGACATGCGGCTTTACAAGATCACCGCCGAGGAGTCCGCCGAAGATCAGTAGTTGCCCTCGTAGTAGGCGATGGCGTCCTCGATGGATCCGTCGAACTTCTTCGAGCCGTGGTCGAGCACAATACCGCGGGTGCAGAACTCCTCGGCCGCAGAAGAAGTATGCGTGACGAAGAGCACCGTCACATCCTCTTTCTCCATAATCTCGCGCACACGGGCGAAGCACTTTTTCTGAAACTGCTTGTCCCCCACTGAAAGCGCCTCGTCCACTACGAGGATTTCCGGATCGCTTGAAACGGCGAACGCGAAACCGAGACGCGACTTCATGCCCGACGAATAGGTGCGCACCGGCTGATCGATATAGACCCCAAGATCGGCGAACTCGACCACCTTCGGTTCAAGCTCTGCGATTTCCTCACGCTCAAGACCCAGGGCATGACCGCGAAGATAGATGTTCTCACGCCCTGTGAGCTTCATATCGAAACCAGCTGTCAGCTCAAGCAAGGCGCTCACGGTTCCGTTGACCGTAACCTCTCCTTTGGTGGGATAGGTCACTCCCGTGATCATCTTCAACGTCGTGGACTTTCCGGCGCCGTTGGTGCCCAGGAAAGCCACTGCCTCGCCGCGCCTCACTTCGAAGGAGAGATCGTCGCAAGCGTTCACCGTGGCAACGAGCTTGCGCTTGTCGTTGCTGCGGAACACGCTGAGGAAGCGCTGCTTGTCGTTCTCGTACAGCTTGTACGTCTTCGTGACGTGATCGAACTTGATGGCGATGGGAGCCTCACTAGAGGACATCGGCCACCTCCTCGTGAGTACGTTTGTAGATGATTGTCGTGGCTATTAGCTGCAAAATGAACACCACGACGAAACCGATGATAGCCTCTGGTTTCTCCCAGATCCACATCTTGTCGTACACCGCACAGCGGTACATAGTGACGAAGAAGGTGACAGGATTGAACATGAGGATGGCCTCGATGGCGGGAATGCCCATGGAGTACACATCGAAAATGACGCCCGACAGCCAGAACAATGGCGTCGAGAGCGTCTGCAGAAGGTTCTTGAAGTCCTTGCTTATGGCGGAAAGACAACTCGTCATAAGCGAGAACAAGTCGAAGAACACGAACATGAGCACCATGGCGACGGGGATCTGAAGGAGGTACCAATCCGCCGTCTGGCCACAGAGGAAAAATACGATGAGCAGGGCGGCCACGAGACCTGCCTGAATGATCATCGTAGAGATGGAGTAGATGGTGGGAATGCCCGGCAAGGGGAACTTGATCTTCGTGACCAGGTAGGAGTAACGCTTGAACACATCGATACCGGCACCCAGGATATCTTGCATATAGAACCACGGGATGAGGCCGCCCATCAGCCAGAGGATATAGGGCACATCCGATCCGGTTTGGTTACCGCTTTTCAAGCCGACCTCAAGGGCGAACCAGAAGCAGAAGATATAAACGGCTGGCTTGGCGAAAAACCAGAAGGAGCCGAGCACCGCGCCAGCGGATGTTTTCTTCAGATCGAACAGGCCGAGGCTCAGGATCTGTTTGCGCCACTCCCATTGTTCTTTGATTATCTCAGAAAGCGTGCCCACAATCCCCATTTCTCGCAATGGACAACCAGACGAGCCTTTATTTTACCATTGCTTGGCTGGCATCGCCGCATCCTTGCGCGATTCTTCGATAGAGAAACCCTACCGGCACCATATTATCGCGCGATCGCCCTAGCTTCCAGATTATCGTAAAAGATAGCATGCCCTGATGAGATCAGCCCCATGCGCAAGGGAGCCGCCCTTTTGACGACTCCCTTTTACTCAGCTGATCTTATCACTCAATCGAATGAGTTTTCGGCAAATGCCGAATTTCACTTGCCGATTAGCCGCAGTTGCTGCAGACACGAGACTTGCCCGATTGAGCAACAGTTCCCGAGTGGATACCGGTGGAGCGCTTGAGAGATACGCAGTCTTTGGTGAGGTGATATACCTCACCGTTGTCAACCCAATAAACTGTTTTCGTATCAGCGAGGTTCGTGCCGCTCTTGGAACGATCCCATTTGCCGTTCGCGTCAACGTAGTACTTCCCTATCCAGCAATTTGTCGCCATGACGCCCGACCCGTCAACGTAGTAATCGCCGATCCAGGTATTTGCGGCCATTGCACCCGAGCCCTTGAGATAGTACCAGCTTCCGCCAACTTTCTGCCAACCAGTCTTCATGGCGCCCGACTTGGCGAGATAGTACCAAGAACCACCGACTTTCTGCCAACCCGTAGCCATGGCGCCGCTCTGGTTCAGGTAGTACCAGGTCTTGCCATCTTTCAACCAACCGGTCTGCATAGCGCCCGAACCGGAAAGGTGATACCATTTGCCGCCGACCTGCTGCCAGCCGGTCTTCATCCAGCCAGCGCCGTCGAACAGATACCACTTGCCACCAATCTGCGCCCAGCCAGACTTCGCATAGCCGCCGCCGTTATAGGCATACCACCATTTGCCCGAGGATTTTTTCCACGTTCCCTGCTGTGCAGCATAGGCCGCCTGGCCCTCAGCCGTCTCCTGCGCTAGCGCCGTAAGCGCCCCGCAGCCGAACGCCACCAGAACAGCAAGCGCCACCGAAGCAATCCTTCGCCTCATAGAAGTTTGCATAGCAGATCCTTTCATTTCGGTAATCTGATCTAAACAGTCATCTTATCACAATCGTTAGTTTTTATGGTGTGCTAATCAGATAGACTAGCTTTTAAGTACAGGCAAATCAATGCAATCAAGCATTAAGGCCGAGCAGATCGAGATGGCCACGGGCCGGAAGCTGTTCGTCGACGATTTCGGCCGAGCCCTGAAGATCGGCTGCAATGACCCGCGCCCCTGCGGAAGCGACAAGAAGTTCAAGAAATGTTGTGGAAGGTAAGCGCTCGCCGCTTCCCTACCGCCCGTGCCTGCCGTACCAGCGGGGCTTGTCTTCTTGGCGGGTGTGGCGGCCGTGGTAGTGGTGGCGCAGGACCTGGTCAAAGATGCCGAGGCGCCACAGGATGAAAAACGACCCCAGCAGCATGATGGCGATCATAGCCCACACCGCAACACCGTGGGTACTGCTCATAACCCAGGCGCCCACGCCCAGAAGCGCCGTCCAGGCGTACACGATGACGACGCTCTTGCGCACGCCGTAGCCCTTGCGCAAAAGCATGTGGTGCAAGTGTTTCCGATCGGCCTGCTGGATGGGCTGATGGTGGTACACGCGCCGAATGATGGCCGCCGCCGTGTCGGCGATGGGAATGGCGGCGATCACAAGGGGCACCGCTAGCACGATGACCGTAGGCGAGCGCATGACGCCCATGAGCGAGATGACGCCGATCATGGCGCCTAAGAGCAGCGAGCCCGAATCCCCCATGAAGATGCTCGCCGGCGCGAAGTTGTAGCGCAGAAACGCGAGCGTCACGCCCAGCAAAATGATGGACAGCATCGCCGTCTCTTCCAAACCGCGCCCGAAGGCGATCAAAAACAGGAAGAACGACGCGATGGCCGCGATGCCCGCCGCCAGGCCGTCCAGCCCGTCGATGAGGTTGATGACGTTCATGAAGCACACGAGGTACAGCACCGTGAGCGGATAGGACCACCAGCCGAACTGGATGAACCCGGCGCCGAGCGGGTTCGCGATACTCGACAGCAGAAGCCCCGAGGCCGCGATGCTGGTCGCCCCCAGAATCTGCCCGGCGAACTTCACGCTGGGCTTCAGCGAGTACACGTCGTCCATGGCGCCCACGCACACGATGGTGAGCAGCCCGCACATCACACCGGCATGGTTGATGGCCCGATCGGTGCCGTGGATGTAGAACCCGGCCCAGCCGAAGAAGTACTCCCCGGCCACCTCCACGATGAGCGCCGCCGCGATGCCCGCCGCCATGGCGACGCCGCCCATGCGCGGCGTGGGCTTCTTGTTGACGCGCCGGGCGCTCGGGTAATCGACGGCATCCAAACGCAGGGCGAGCCTCCGTGCCAGCGGGACGCACAAATACGTCACAACGAAGGCAAGGAGGCCCAGCACCAGGAAATGTCGCAGAGTTACTCCCACGCGGCGCGCATGCAGCCTAGAACTCGAGGCCGCGGAGCCACTCGGTGAGCTCGGCCAAGGTCTCGTCGGTCACGCCCAGGCGCTGCTCGCGCTCCTGCAGGTACTTCTCGCGCTCCACGAACTGCGCCAGCTGCTCGTCGGAGAACTCGCTCATATCGATGGCCCGCACGTCCACGACGCGCTTCGCGAAATCGGGCAGCTTGTCGTTCATGGCCGTGATCTTCACCACGTCGCCCGTGTGCGGCGCCTCCACATAGTAGCCGTCGCCCAGATACATCGCCACGTGGTGCACGTCCCCGCCGTCGGCGAAGAACAGCAGGTCGCCCGGGAGCAACTCCTCGAAGGGCACCTCCACGCCCACCTCGCACTGATAGTAAGTCGTGCGCGGCAGCTCGATGTTGAACACCTCGCGGTAGCAGTACTGCACGAGACCCGAGCAGTCGAAACCGGCCGGCGTCGTGCCGCCCCACAGATACGGCACGCCGAGGAACGAGTTCGCGCAGGCGGTCAGATCGTTCAACGTGCGGGCCTCGCGCACCGGCAGGGGCTGGCCCGTGGCGATGAGCGTATCGAAGCCCTCGAAGCGCTCGGCGTCGATGGCATCCTGGTGCTGCTGCATCGGCGTGTCCGCCGCGGGCATGGAGGGCTTCTCCAGATACACCGGCACGTGGTAGAGCTCCTCGGCCGCCGCCATCTGCTGGCCCCACTCGGCGAGCGCCTGCTGGTACTCGCTCGTGCGGGCGACGTAGTCGCGGTACTCGGCCACGAGCGCCTCGTATTCCACCTTGTCGGTCACCGGATCGAGATACTTGTCCAGCCCCGTGACCTCGTCCTTCACCGGCAGCACGAAGGTGTCGGCCAGCTCGTAGGTCAGCGGCACGTCGAAACGGGTGAGATCGTAGGTCTCGATGAGATCCTGCAGCTTCTCTGAGTAGAAGATGTCCGTGGCATAGCGCCCCACGAGGAAGTCGCACGCGTCCACGAAGCTGTCGGAGTTCGACTTGCGCGCGCCCGCGTAGAAATCGCCCATGGAGTTGCTGAGCAGGTCGGCGTAGTCGGAGAGCGACTCGTCCACCGTCTCGTACTGGCGGAAGTCGCTCATGATGGTGTAGGTGGCGCCGGTGCCGTCGTCCTCGCGGGTGGGCAGCTGCACCGAGTTGCCGTGATAGGTGCCCTTGATGCCGAACAGGTTGTTGTTCGGCGCCTGGGCCAGCGTGGAGTTGCCGGAGGCGGACTCCAGAATGGCCTGGGCGATCATGACCGACGCGTACAGATCGTTCTCGGCGGCGATGGTGCGGGCCGACTCGCCCACCAGCGAGATGAACTTCTCGGTGGTGAGGTCCTCGCTGTAGTGGCGCGCCACGTAGGCCGAGTTGTCGATGTGCGTGAAGGAGATGGAAGGCACCGTGACGGCCACCTGCTTGAGCGGCGTCTGGGCCTGGCCCTTGATGACGGCGGCCGTGTGCGACTCGTCCGTCACGCCGCCGGCGTTGCCGGGCTTCTGCTGACCGGAATCCACCGGGTTGTCCGTGTCGATGACCGGCTCGTCCGGCTTCGCGGGCTGGTCGGGATCGGCGGGCTCGACAGTGTCGGTCGGATCCGTGGGATCGACGGGATCGACGGGATCAACCGGTTCCACGGGATCGACCGGATCCACCGGCTCGACGGGATCGACAGGATAAACCGGTTCACCCGGATTATCGGGATCGGTCGGGTTGGTCGGGTCCTCGGGTTCAACAGGATCCGTCGGGTCAGTCGAAGTAGAAGGCTGGTTCGGGTCGGTCGGAATCTCAGAGCCAGTCGTCTTGTCAGAACCGATCGCTCCACCGGGTTCGGTCGTCTCCTCCCCCGGCTTCTGGTCGGAAGAACCGTCCACACCGTCGTCTCTCGTCTCCTCCCCGTTCTCATCAACCGGCGGATTCTCCGTTTTCTGCTCCGTCGGAGCAGGCTGGGACGGCGCGGGCATCTCCTGGGTCTGGGGCTGCTCTGGCTCTTTCTGCTCCTCCTCGGCCGATGCCGGCTCTTCGGAAACCGGCAGATCATCGAGCGCCTTCTGCATCTCCTCGAAGGCGGGATACAGCTCGCCGTACTGCTCGGCGGTCAGAATCGACCCGGCCATAACCTCCAAATCGGCCAACGAAAAAAGCTCGCCGCCGTTGATGCGCACTACCAACTCTTCGTAGGTCTTGGGGAACGCTTTCTCTTCGGCAGTACACCTCAATGCCTCGCCATCTTCGGCGTAGCCAGTGGTATAGGTTGCGGCCACGCCGCCCACAGGGGCAACGACCAGCGCCGCAGCAGTGAGAATAGATACTGCCTCCCTCGGTGAAGTCATCGTGCCTCCTCTATCGTCGTCGTTTCGCGTTTGCGCATTTGGGTGCGCAAAACCAAGGCAATAAAATGCCTGAAGCTTGCATTATAACGTGAAGAGAAGGGCTGTCCAACAGGTAATTTGCACTTATTGACAGATGCTGAGTGGGTAAATCAGCAGATCATTTGGCAAGTAAGATGCCTCCACCGTTTCTGAACTGGCATTTTATCGCAGAATTCGCACGGCATCCTCGCAAAGGCAACAAATATAGTTTTTGAATAACCCCTGCCCGATGGCCGTTTTCGCTGATAAGCGGAGTCATCTTTACTCGATGACGCGCTTGGCGAAGTCGGGAGCGAAATAATCGAAGGTGGCGCGCATGACGCGGCCGCCGCCCGTGGAGGCGTGGATGTACTCGCCGTCGCCGGCGTAGATGCCCACATGATAGACGCCCGAGCCCGATCCCCAGAACAGAAGGTCGCCGGGTACCAGCTCATCCAGCGAGACCCCGACGCCCAGCGCACTCTGCTCGGCAGCCGTGCGCGGCAGCTCGCGACCGAGAGCGTGGGAGAACACCCAGCGGGTGAACCCGGAGCAATCGAAACCCGAAGGGGTCGTGCCGCCGTAGGAGTACGGCACCCCGAGCTGCGCATCAGCCTCGGCGACGACCGACTGCCGCCCCTCGAGCGCCTCAGCCTCAGCTGGGGCGGCCGCCTCGTCGGCCACATCGCCCACGTACTCTTTTATCTCGCGGGCGAAGTCCTGAGTTTTCGTGAAGGGGCTTTCCACCTCGGACGCATAGGCCGCAGGATGGGAGAAGGCGGTGCACAACGCCGCCAGAAGAGCAGCCGCGACAATCATCCCCGCGGCCTTGGTGTGCGCTTTGAACATAACCATGGGGCCGAAGCCTAAAGGAGGAAGACGCGCCCGCCAACCCCCTCCACAATTTGCCCGCCTTCAGTTCACGCCCCGTGCGCGAGAACTAAACCGAACCCCCACGCCCCCTCCACGCCTTCCCCATTCATGACAAAGGAAGTTAGAAGAGAAGTTGGGTCCGGCGGAGACGCGGGGTGCTGCTCACAAAGCGAGTTCCGCAGATGGTATCGAAGGCGCAAGGGGCGTGGGACGAGGATCGCCCGACGCCTTCGATACCATCGAGGACTGTCTGAGCGACTGAGCAGTACCCCGCGGCTCCGCCCCCGGAAGCCCCGCACCTACACCTCGCGCGGAACCTCCCCGGTCTCCAGCAGGTTCAATAGCTGCGCCTCGTCCAGCACGGGCACGTCCAACGCCACCGCCTTGTCGTACTTCGAGCCCGCGTTCTCCCCCGCCACGACGAAGCTCGTCTTCTTCGACACCGACCCCGACACCTTGGCCCCCATGGCCTTCAGGCGCGCCCCGGCCTCGTCGCGGGTCATGCCCGAGTGAGCAAGCGTCCCCGTCAGCACGAAGGTAAGGCCCGCCAGCACCTGGGGCACCTCCTCGCCGACAGCGACGGCCTCATCGGCCATGGTCACGCCGGCCGCGCGCAACCGCTCGATGACCGACACGTTGTCCGGCGTGCGGAAGAACAGCCACATCCCGTGGGCCACCTTCGGCCCCACGCCGTAGACGCCCGCCAGCTCGTCCTCCCCGGCCGCCGCGAGCGCGTCCATGGAGGGATAGGCCGCCGCAATGGCCTCGGCCGTGGTCTTACCCACGTGCCGGATGCCCAGCCCGAACAGCACGCGCGCAAACGAGCGGCCCTTCGACGCCTCGATGGCCGCCACGAGCTTCTTCGCCACCGTGTGCCCGAGGCGCACCGGCTCCCCGTCGGCCTTCACGCGGCCCATGTCCAAGCTCGCCAGCTCTTCTTCGGAAAGCGAGTAGTAGTCGGCCACGTCCGCCACGCGCCCGCTCTCCACGAGCCGCGAGACGATCTCCTCCCCCATGCCGTCGATGTCCAGCGCCCCGCGGCTCGCCCAATGCAGAAGCCGCTCCAGCGCCTGGGCCGGGCAGTCGATGGAGATGCAGCGGAACGCCACCTCGCCCGGATCGCGCACCACGGGGCTGCCGCAGCTCGGGCACACGCTCGGCATCTCCCAGATGCGCGCCTCGGGGCTGCGCAGGGAAAGCACCGGCCCCAGCACCTCGGGGATCACGTCGCCCGCCTTCCGCACGATGACCGTGTCGCCCACGCGCACGTCCTTGCGGTGCACCTCATCCAAGTTGTGCAGCGTCGCCCGGGCCACCGTGGAGCCGGCCACCACCACGGGCACCAGCTCCGCCACCGGCGTGAGCGCGCCGGTGCGCCCCACCTGCACGGTGATGTCGCGCAGAAGCGTCGTCTTCTCCTCGGGCGGGAACTTGAACGCGATGGCCCAGCGCGGCGCGCGGGCGGTAAATCCCATGGCTCGCTGGCGGGCGAAGTCGTTCACCTTCACCACCACGCCGTCGATCTCGTAGGGCAGCGACTCGCGCCGATCCAGGCACTCGCGGCAGAACCCGCGCACCTCCTCGGCCGTGGTGCACAGCCGCACGTCCGGGTTCACGTGGAAGCCGGCCTTCCGCAGCCACTGCAGAAGCTCCCACTGGCCCTCCACCTCCAAGGCGGCGTCTTCGGCGATGGCGTACATAAAGGTAGAGAGGTCGCGCATCTTCGTCACGGCCGGGTCCTTCTGGCGCAGCGAGCCGGCGGCGGCGTTGCGCGGGTTCGCGAAGGGGGCGCGGCCCTCCTCCTCGGCGGCGGCGTTCAAGGCCTCGAAGCTCTTCTTCGGCATGTACACCTCGCCGCGCAGCTCCAGCGTCTCCACCCCCGGCGCGATGGCACCGCGCGCCTCATCGCGCAGGCGCAAGGGCACGTCGCGCACGGTGCGCATGTTCACGGTCACGTCCTCGCCGGTGGTGCCGTCGCCGCGGGTGGCCGCCCGCACGAGCACGCCGTCCTCGTAGGTGAGCGCGATGGAGCTGCCGTCAATCTTCAGCTCACAGCACAAAGGCGGAAGCGCCCCTCCGCAGGCCTCGGCAGTGCGCTCCATCCACTCGTCAAGCTCGTCTAAATCCATGGCGTTGTCGAGCGAGTACATGCGCCGCTCGTGCACGACGGGTGCGAACTGCTCGCCCACATACCCGCCGACTCGCTGGGTGGGCGAGGAGGCCGTCACCAGCTCGGGGTGCGCCGCCTCTATCTCGCGCAGCTCCCGCATGAGCGAGTCGAAGGCCGCGTCCGAAATGGTGGGCGCGTCCAGGGCGTAATACTGGTAGCTGTGGTGCTCGATCTCGCGCCTGAGCGCCTCGGCCCGCGCCGCCGGATCCTGTCCTTCGAACAGATTGCCCTGCTCCGCCATGATTCCTCGCTTTCCGCATGAAGAGGCCCGGAAGCGTTTCCGGGCCTCGAATCTCTTCGCGCCTATGGTATCACTGGCGCGGCCGCAGTGCCGCCAACTCCTCGCCTAGCGGGCATTGCTTCCTCAGAGCGCAACTCCTCCCGAGGGCGCGCACTTCCTAGTGGGTGTGGGCCACGATGGTCGCCTGGGGCAGCGACACGCCGTAGACGGCCATCTGCACGCCGCGGGCCATGAGGAAGAAGCCCAAGAACAGCGCGAAGGTGCCCGGCCACAGGAAAAAGGCGATGCCGCAGAACAGCGACACGATGCCGGCGAACAGCACCCAGCCCCAGCCGGGAAGCGCATCGCGGAAGCGGACGGCGGCGGCGATCTCGAAGATGCCGTAGGCCACCACGAAGATGCCCATGACCCAGGGAATCACCACAGCCGACGCTATGGGATGCACGATGAACAGCACGCCCAAGATAATGTCGCAGACGGCGTAGGCGAGCGCCCAGCCGGACAGCCCCTCGGCCTCGCGGTACTTGAAGTAAGCGTAGGCATCCACGATGCCCGCGGCCAGAAACATGCAGCCGGCAATGACAGCGATGCTCACCAGCGTGAGCCCCGGCACCATGAGCAGCACGAATCCGATGATGACCAGGGCGATGCCCGCGGCGAACAGGCCCCAGTTGCGTCCTACCTTGATGTCCATGATAATCACAACTCCTTAACCCTTTGGCTATCCGCCATCGCAGTGTGCTACGGTGACGATATTCATTCTAGAAGCGGGAACATGAGAATTACGCCGCGCGGCCGTCCCGTTTCCGATAGGATTGCGCTGCGTTGGCGCTGTGTTTCATGAGGGTTTCGCTCATTATTTGGAAGGCGTGGAAGAGATGGAAGACGCGGAGGATCTGAAAGTGGCCCCCGGCCGGGGCAATGCCGAGATGGCCTGTCTGCTGCCGCATCCGGCCGCCGATGCCAACAAGTACACCCGCGGGCACTTGAGCCTCGTGGTCGGATCGGCCGCCTACCCCGGCGCGGCCTGCCTGGCGGCTGCGGCCGGCGAGCGTGCCGGGGCCGGCTACACCGAGGTGTTCTGCGCCGGGAAATCGATGATCACCGTGCGTGGCTGGCGGCCGTCTTTGGTGGTGCGCGACTGGAGAGCGTGGAAGCCGGCCAAGGCGCCGGCGCCCCAGCCGGGCCACCCGACGGCCTGCGTCATCGGCTGCGGCTTCGACGCGGCGGAAACCTCCCTCACCTCGCTTCTCATGGAGACGGTGCGGGGCTGGGAGGCCCCTCTGCTCATCGACGGGGGCGCCCTCGGGCTTCTCGCCAACACCACCGGCCTGCGCCTGGCCCGCG
>ERZ824473.3573-NODE-3573-length-15146-cov-3.736863_pt1 | contig 15146 bp, 8 predicted proteins | sample MGYA00519874_ERZ824473 | MGnify/ENA primary metagenome ERZ824473 (study PRJEB31778, sample SAMEA3449151) | human gut metagenome | biome: human gut; feature: human-associated habitat; material: faeces | place: United Kingdom | collected 2010/2012 ... | reverse complement strand
TGCTGCGCGAACGGGGATACGAAATCGGGAATGTCGATTGTACGATCCGGATGCAGCGGCCCAAGCTCCGGCCCCATATCGACGCGATGCGCGCCGCAATGGCCGGTGCAATGGGCGTAGGCGATGACCGGGTGTCGGTCAAAGCTACGACCACAGAGCATCTCGGTTTCGAAGGGCGCGAGGAGGGAGTTTCCGTCTCGGCCGTGGCATTGATCTACAAAAGCTGAGCCAAAACGGCTTGGCGAATAAAAAAACGGAGCGGCTTTTCGGGGCCGCTCCGCTTGTTCCGGGATTTTCCGCCGGCGTCAGTCTATCCGCCGGAACTTCGGATCGCCCATCCGTTTGTTCCACAACCAGCCGACGTAACGCATCGTAACGTCGGGCGTCAACAGCGTCAGCACCGTTTCGCCGGTAGCCGTCGAAACGGCGAAATCGACATGATAGACCGTATTGCCGTCGGCGACATCGAACGAGATGCACCACCCCCACTGCAAGCGCGCGGCCTGATAACTGCGGATCGACATCGAGTCGAAATTGAGCATTTCGATGTATTGCGTAACGCCCCGTTCGGTAGGCAGGTGGATTTCGACGTGATCGACGAACATGCCGAAAAAGAAGTAGTCGGCATAGATGCTGCGGATAAGGCCGCCGGGAATCTCCTGCATGCTGTTCGGAAAGAACATGTAGTCGCGCGACTGCACCAGCGAGTCGATCTTCTGCGCATAGAGTCTGGCCCGGTAGGCCCGGCGTTCGGGGCGGGTCATGCCGCGGGCTGGGTCTTCATAGACCGTCGTGTGCTCGACGAGCTGCACGGGCTGCTGCAGGACGGGAACCACGGTCGTCTGCGGCACGCTGTCCACGGCCGAAGTGCCCAGCGAAAACTGCGGGGAGGATGAAGCTTGCGGGGATTGGGCGGTCGCTTGCGAAGACGGTGCAGCCGCTTGCGGAAACTGGGCGGCGACCGGCATCAGCCAGAAAAGAGCCGCCGCGCAGAGGAGCGCCCGGCCTGTTTTCAACCGCCGCAGGACAAAAGCCCCCGCCGAAGCGGGGGTTTCTGACAGCGGACTGCATTCCTGCGGTTCCGGCACTGCGTCCGGCGTGCGGCCTTCCGCAGGATGCCGCCGGAAACGTTCCGGACTTGCCGGCGCGGCGGCGCGGCGCACTGCCCCGCCCTCCGGCGACGGGGTGCGGAACCCCGTCCGGCTTTGCAACCCGGATTTCATACTAATAGAGCTGGGAAATGCTTCCGGAGTACTCCACGGGGTTGTACCACGGATTGGTGATCGTCAGGTTGGCGCCGCCCGTACGGGTGAAGATCTCGAAGGTGAAGGTGTAGGTCGAAGCCGAGAAGAGCGAAGTCGAGAAGGTCACCATCCAGCCTTCGTGGGTCTGCTCGGTCGTATATCCCTGCACGTTGGGAACCGTATAGTTGAGTATCATGACGTAGTAAGGCGGCACGTAGCCTTTGATGTAAGGCAGGCAGATGTCCACCGTGCCGTCCCAGACTCCGACGTTGAAGGCCGGATTCATGATCTGACGCATGGGGCCGGCCGGCTGGCGCTGCATGGTCTGGGGGTTGAACTGGAAATTGCGCGAAAGGATGACCGAATCCATCGTTTTCTCAAAACTGGCGATACGGTCCGCACGTCTTTTCTCACGCACCTCGCGGCGCTCTTCTTTGGGCGACAGATTCTTTTTCTGTCCGATCACGGTAACGCCGACTACGCAGAGCAGCAGGCCCACGACGATAATAACTGTTTTTTTCATAGCACATAAAAGATTTGTACGGCTATGAAGTGCAAAATCGGTGCCTAACTGCTTAGCGTAGTGACTAAAGTCCCAGTTTTTTCAGGAATTCGCCCGTGTAGCTGCGTTTGCAGCGGGCTACCTCGTGCGGCGTACCGGCGGCGACGATCTCGCCGCCCGCGGCTCCGCCTTCGGGTCCGATGTCAATGATATGGTCGGCGACCTTGATGACGTCGAGGTTGTGCTCGATGACGATGACGGTGTTGCCGCGCTCCACGAGTTTGTTCAGCACCTCCAGCAGCAGGCGGATATCTTCGAAATGGAGTCCCGTCGTAGGCTCGTCGAGGATATAGAGCGTGCGGCCCGTGTCGCGCTTCGAAAGTTCGCTCGCCAGCTTGATGCGCTGGCTCTCGCCGCCCGACAGCGTGGTGCAGGGCTGGCCGAGGGTCAGGTAGCCCAGTCCCACTTCCTGAATGGCGCGGAGCTTCTGGTAGATGTTGGGAATGTTTTCGAAAAACTCCACGGCCATATTGACCGTCATGTTCAGCACGTCGTCGATATTCTTGCCCTTGTATTTGACTTCGAGCGTCTCGCGGTTGTAACGATGTCCGCCGCACGCCTTGCAGCGCACGTAAACGTCGGGCAGGAAGTTCATTTCGATGGTCTGCACGCCCGCACCGCGGCACTCCTCGCAGCGGCCGCCCTTGACGTTGAACGAGAAGCGGCCCGCCTTGAAGCCCCGGATCTGGGCGTCGGGCGTCATTTCGAAGAGTTTGCGGATGTCGGAAAAGACATTGGAATAGGTCGCCGGATTGCTGCGCGGCGTACGGCCGATGGGCGACTGGTCGACGACGACCAGTTTGTCGACATGTTCGATGCCCTCGACGCTGTCATACTCCAGCGGCTGGGCGAAAGAGCGGTAAAGCTCCTTCGAGAGGATCGGCCGCAGGGTCTCGTTGACGAGCGTCGATTTGCCCGAACCGCTGACGCCCGTGACGCAGACGAACTTGCCCAGCGGGAATTCGGCGGTCACGTTTTTGAGGTTGTTGCCCTTGGCTCCGCGGATCACGATGCTCTGGCCCGTCCCCTTGCGGAGCGTTTCGGGAATTTCGATGCGGCGGCGGCCCGTCAGGTAATCGGCCGTGATGGAGTCGGATTTGAGAATGTCATCGAACGTTCCGGCCGCAATGATATTGCCGCCCTTGCGGCCCGCGCGGGGACCGACATCGACGATGAAATCGGCGGCGCGCATCATGTCTTCGTCGTGTTCGACGACGATCACCGAGTTGCCCGCGTCGCGCAACTCTTCGAGACTGCGGATCAGTTTGCGGTTGTCGCGCTGATGCAGGCCGATCGACGGTTCGTCGAGAATATAGAGCACATTGACCAGCTTGGAGCCGATCTGCGTAGCCAGCCGGATGCGCTGACTCTCACCGCCCGACAGCGAGCGCGACGAACGCGAGAGCGACAGGTAGCCCAGCCCCACGTCCATCAGGAAGCGCAGGCGTTCGCGGATCTCCTTGACGACCTCCTGCGCGATCTTCCACTCCTTGTCGGTCATATGCTCCTCGATACGGGCGGCCCACTCCGAAAATTCGGAAATCGACATGGCCGAAACGTCGGCGATGCTCAGGCCGCCGATACGGAACTGCAGGGCCTCCTTTTTCAGGCGCGTGCCGCCGCAGACCGAGCATTTGCGGTAGACGAGGAACTGCTCGCGCCACTTCTGGCCGTGTTTGGAGTCGTCGTCCTCGGTGCGGCCGATATATTCGGCGACGCCCTCCCACGAAACGAGGTGGTTGCCGCCCGACGAACTGAACTCCGAGAGGTTGATCGTCAGCGGCTCGGAATCGCCGTAGAGAACAGCGTTCAGACCTGCTTCGGGCAGCGTGCCGACGGGATCGTCGAGCGTGAAGTCATAACGGCGGCCCAGCATTTCGAGGATGGCGAAAAGCATGTTGTTGCGGAACTTGCCCAGCGGTTCGACGGCCCCTTCGCGCAGCGAAAGCTTCATGTCGGGAATGATCTTCCCGACGTCGAACACCGCCTCCTCGCCCAAACCGTTGCAATGGGGACAGGCGCCCTGCGGCGAGTTGAACGAAAAGGTATGCGGCGCGGGGTCCTCGAAAGCCACGCCCGTCGAGGGGCACATCAGATGGCGCGAATAGAAACGCTGCTGCTCGGTGCCGTAATCGTAAACGGCCATCGTGCCCTTGCCCTGCCGCATAGACTCCCTGAGCGAAGTCATCACGCGGTCGCGGGCGTCCTCGGCCACGACGAGCCGGTCCACGACCAGATCAATGGTATGGATTTTATAGCGGTCGAGGCGCATGCCGGCCGAAATCTCGCGGATCTCGCCGTCGATGCGCGCATAGATATATCCTTTCTTGGCCAGCGACTCGAACAGTTCGCGGTAGTGGCCCTTGCGGCCCTTCACGATGGGAGCCATCAGGGCGATTTTACGCCCGGCAAAGCCCGTCATGATCAGCTCGGCGATCTGCTCGTCGGTGTAATGCACCATCTCCTCGCCCGTGACGGGCGAATAGGCGCGCGACGCGCGCGCATAGAGCAGACGCAGGAAGTCGTTGATCTCGGTAACCGTGCCGACGGTCGAACGGGGATTCTTGTTGGTCGTCTTCTGTTCGATGGCCACCACGGGGCTGAGACCCGTGATCTTGTCCACGTCGGGACGCTCCATCGTCCCCACGAACTGACGCGCATAGGTCGAGAGCGTCTCCATGTAGCGGCGCTGCCCCTCGGCATAGATCGTGTCAAACGCGAGCGACGATTTGCCCGAACCCGAAAGGCCCGTTATGACAACCAGTTTGCGGCGCGGAATCTCCAGATCGACATTCTTGAGGTTGTGGACCCGTGCGCCCAGTATTTTGATCGTATCTTCTTTCATCATCGTAATTAAACGCACCGGAAGCTCCGTTTATTGAGCGGAGCGGATTTTCCGGCGGGAATATCGTACAAAGATACGACATATGCGGCGCAAAACAAAACGAACGGAAGAAAATTCGGCCGGGACAAGATGCGGCGCAACTGCCGGAAAGAGAGAGCCGGAATACGAAGAAAAGCTAGGCGGAATTCCGAAGAGACAGCAAGCCCGAAACTCCGAGGAAGAACAGGCCCGGAACTCCGAGGAAGAGCAGGCACGGACGCCGAGAACTGCGAGAATCCAAGCCGGAACTCCTTAGAGACAGCGACGCGCCTCTGAAGAAAAACCGGATCGGGCATCTAAAGAAAAAAACGCAGGACCAAGCCTCCGACGGACTGCGGAGACGGGAACCGGGAAAAGCACAAGCCGGGGTTCCGAAAGACAGCGGAGCCGCGGACAGGCAGGACGGAGCTGGGACCGGAAAGCCGTCAGAGCCTCAGCACTTCAGTTCGAAGTCGTCGGCATCCATCCATGCGGGGAATTTCTCCTTGAAGGCCGCCTGAGCTTCGGAGTCGAATTCGGCGGTCAGCGTCCGTTCGCGGTCGCCGGCGTCGGCCAGCGTCCGGCCGGCGAAGTCGATCAGCGCCGAATCGCCCGCATAGCTTGCGTCGGGATCCGGACCTACACGGTTCACGCCCGCCAGATAGCACTGGTTCTCGATGGCACGGGCGCGGAGCAGCGTGCGCCACACCTCGCGCCGGTCGTCGGCCCACGAGGCGCTGCACAAAATGGCGTCGTAGTCGCCCCTATTGCGGCTCCACACCGGAAAGCGCAGGTCGTAGCAGACCAGCAGCAGGAAGCGGAATCCCATGTATTCGACGATCACGCGCCGGTCGCCGGGCGTATAGTCGCGCGCTTCGCCGCCGGGGCGGAACAGATGGCGTTTGTCGTACCACGCCGTCTCGCCCGAAGGTTTGACGAAGAACATCCGGTTGCGGAACCGCTCCTGCTCGGCGACGACGACACTGCCCACGACGGCTCTGCCGTACTGCGCGGCCCAGCGGCGCATGGTCGTGACGACCAGCCCGTCGGCCGGTTCGGCGACGCAGGCCGGACGCAGTTTGAATCCCGTGGCGAACATTTCGGGCAGCACGACGACATCGGCATCGGCGGCGGCCACGATCGGCTCCAGACGTTTCAGGTTCCGGGCGGTGTTTTCCCACTCCATATCGACCTGACAGATAGCTACGCGTATTTTCATAGGAAACTTCTCTTTTGTAACAAATATATGAAATTTTCTTACAGTTTGCACTTTTTGCAAGAAAAAAGCGGGACATCCTGTAAGACATCCCGCAAATTTCATGCGATCCGCGCATACCGACGCGGCGCGGCGTAAGCCGGAACAGAGCGGCGAACCGGGTCAGCGTTCTCCGAGCCGCCACACGGTAACGGACGAAGCGTTGCTCCGCTGGTGCAGCACCGAGACTTTGCAGGGCACGAAATCCGAAGCGCCGCACGTCCAGACATCGACGAACTGCTGGGGGCTGCGCTCCGCGAGCGGGAACCATGTGCTCTGCACCTGAATCATCACCCGGTGTCCGGCGCGGAACGTATGCGCGATGTCGGTCATGCGGAACGGCACGCGGGCCGGAACGCCCGGCGTAAAGGCTTTGGGACGCGAGAACCCGTCGCGGAAACGCCCCCGCATCACGTCGCCGCGCACGAGCATCCGGCAGCCGGACTGCGGATCCTCGTCGGGAAAAACGTCGATCAGCCTGACGACAAAATCGGCGTCGGTGGTCGAAAGGATCACCTCCAGCTCGACATCGACGGGTCCCGCGAGGGTCATATCCCCGTCGAGCGGCTCGGTGACGAAGGTCAGCACGTCGGAACGGTCCGACACGAAGCGCTGGTCGGCGAGCATATACTCTTTGGGGCGGCGTTCGCCGAAGGATTCGATATAGGGCACGGGGTCGGTCGGATCGGACGTATAGGTAGAGGCGGAGCTTTTGGCCGTCGGGCGACGGGTTTCGAGACGTCCGCCGTCGGAGAGGTAGAAGGTGAGCTTACGCGCTTCGCGCGGCGTCCAGCGGTCGAAAGCATGCCAGCGGTTGTCGCCCGACGAGAAAACCGCGGCAGCGGGAAGCGGGTCCGCGACGCCCTCGCCCTTGAGGTAATGGTCGAAGAAAGGGAGTTCGAAATGCTCCATATAGTATTCCCACGCCGCTTCGCGCCCGAAATCGAACGCTCCGAGTTTTCCGCTGCCGTTGCGCCATGCTCCGTGCGCCCAAGGTCCCACGACCAGATGGCACGGCGTTGCGGGACTTTGCCGGACCATGGCCCGGTAGAGGTTCCACGCCCCGAAGCAATCCTCGGCGTCGAACGTCCCTCCGACGACCAGCACGGCCGGCTGTACGTTGTAGCAGGCCCTGCGCAGGTCGCGCGCCTGCCACCATGCGTCGTAGGAGGGGTGTTCGGCAAGCTCTTCCCAGAAAGGATTGGGACGCTGAAGTTCCGTAAGTTCGGCCAGCGTCGCATGTTCCCGGAAGAACGTCCACTCGTCGGGGCGGGTCCGCTTCGACATCGGGGGCATCTTTTCGGTCGGAGTATGGCCCGGAGGGGTGTTCATGCCGCTCAGGAAACGGTAGGAGTCGGTGAGCATCAGCACGCCGTTGTGGCGGACGTCGTCGCCCATGAACCAGTCGGTGACGGGAGCCTGCGGCGAAACGGCCTTCACCGCAGGATGGGTGCAGAGACCGCCCATCATGGCGTAGAAGCCCGGATAGGAACTGCCGGCGAAACCTACCCTGCCGTTGTTGTGCGGCACATGTTTCACGAGCCACTCGACCGTATCGTAGCTGTCCGTCGTCTCGTCCGTTTCGCCGTATCCCGCAGGGCGGACATGGACGAACTCGCCCTCGCTCATAAAGCGGCCCCGCACATCCTGCATGACGACGATATAGCCGCGGTCGATATAACTGCGCATATAGCCGCTTCCGAAGCCGCGGGGAAACTCGCCGGGACCGTAGGGAGCGCAGCCGTAGGGGGTGCGGAAAATAAGGATGGGGGCTTTGGCATCCGTTTTGGGCGTATAGACCGCGGTATAGAGTTTCACGCTGTCGCGCATCGCGATACGGTATTCGGCCTTGTCGTACAGTTCATCGACGGGCTGCCGGGCAAAGGCCGCGGCCGCCGTGAGCAATCCTGCGAGCAGGAGTGCGGAAAATAGGCGCAGCTTCATGGTCGGGAGTTTTCGGTTAGTGTCCGAAAGGTACGCTTTTTTCCGCAATAGTCAAAGCCTCGGCGGAAAATCGGATTCATTCGAAGCGGCGGGTCCGATCTATTCCCGCGCGGAAAGTTGCATAGCCGCGAAATTAAACGTACTTTTGCAGTCGGTCAATTCCGACAAACGACAATATGCTCAGAGCAGGACGTATCCAGAAACTCACCGTAAGCCGCATCTCGGATTACGGATTATACCTTGCGGACGAGGAGCAGAACGAGGTTCTGCTGCCCAACCGTTACATATCCCTTACAGACAAGCCGGGCGACGAAAAGGAGGTCTTCCTCTACCACGACTCCGAAGACCGGCTGGTGGCGACGACCGAAACGCCGCTGCTGCGCGTCGGCGAGGCGGGTTATCTCCGCGTCGTGGACAAGACGGCCCACGGGGCGTTCCTCGACTGGGGGCTGTACGGCAAGGACCTCTTCCTTCCGAACCGCAACCAGCAGGGCGGCATCATCGCCGGACGGAGCTACATCGTCTACCTCTACGAAGACAGCGTGACGGGCCGCTGCGTGGCGACCTGCAAGCTCAAGAGCTTCATCAACAACGACAGCATCACGGTGGCGCCCCGTCAGGAAGTCGATCTGCTCGTGGCGTCGGAGAGTCCGATCGGCTACCGCGTGATCATAAACAACCGGCACTGGGGCATGCTCTACCGCAACCAGTTGTTCCGCCCCATAGCGGTCGGAGACCGGACGAAGGGTTACGTCCGCAAACTCACCGAAGACAACCGCATCGACGTCAGCCTCCAGCAGGAGGGTTTCGCACAGGTGAAGGACTCGGCGGAGGTTTTGCTGCAGCTGGTCCGCGACAACGGCGGCTTCCTGCCGCTGAACGACGACAGCGCCCCGGAAGAGGTGAACCGGCTGACGCAGACGAGCAAGAAGGTTTTCAAACGTTCGCTGGGCATGCTGCTCAAACGTGGCGCCGTCACGGTGGACGAACAAGGAATAAAGATCAACGAGTAATGGCCAAGATAACGACCGCGGAACGGGTTTCGCGGGAAGCTTCCGACAATTTCGTGTTCCAGCGTTCGCTGCTGGCCTACCATGCCGCGGCGCAGCGCATCAGCGGCGACGTGCTGGAGATAGGCACGGGGGCCGGTTACGGCATCGAGGTCGTGGCGCCCCGCGCCCAAAGTTTCGTCACCATCGACAAACTGGCTCCCGCGCCCGAACCGACGCAGCTCCCGAACGTCGAATTCCGGCAGGCGACAGTTCCGCCGCTGCCCTTCGCAAACGACAGTTTCGACTTCGTGATCTCGTTTCAGGTGATCGAACACATAAAACGGGACCTCGAACTGGTGCGCGAAGTGAAACGCGTGCTGCGTCCGGGCGGAAAGTTCATCGTGACGACCCCGAACGCCCCGATGTCGCTCACGCGCAACCCGTGGCATATCCGGGAATACACCGCCGCGGAGCTGCGCAGCCTGCTCGGCAGCGAATTTTCGTCGGTCGAGGCGCTCGGCGTTTCGGGCAACGCGCGGGTCATGGAATATTACGAGCAGAACCGCCGCAGCGTGAAGCGCATCACGCGCTTCGACATCTTCGGCCTGCAGCACCGGCTCCCCCGCTGTCTGCTGCAATTCCCCTACGACGTTCTCAACCGCATAAACCGCCGCAGACTCCTGAAGTCCAACACCGATCTCACGACCTCGATCCGCATGGACGACTACCGGATCGGCCCCGTGACGGACGAGAGTTTCGATCTGTTCTTCGTGGCGGAAAAATAGGCGCAATCATCTGATAAAAACCAAGGGCTGCCCCACTGCGGGGCGGCCCTTGTCATATTGTCCCGGACCTACATTCGACATGCAGGCTGCGCCGCCGAAATCAGCGGCAGCGGCCGGCGGTTCCGCCACGAAAAGGCATGAGGTTGCAGCGGTTCAACGGGAATGATCCGGTTCCCGATTTCGAGGCCCGTATTTACGAAAAAAATGCAAGGAATCGGAAACTTACGATAAAATATTGTACAAAAAACAACATTACATTTTAATCGTACAGCACTGATTATCAACATTGATATTCATTAAAAATCTTATCTTTGGCTTTCAAAAATCCAACGATTTGACTGCTAACGACATGCATATCAGGCCGGTTATCCGAATCCGGGAGTTCTGCAATAACTTAATATAAAAAAGGGATTGCAGCATGCTCATAAAGAATCACTCGCCTTAACGAAGACCCGACTCCGCCAGATCTCATGAATTAACTATTAATCCTCCTCCATATGGAATTCATCATAACGATTCTCGTCATGGACATATTCATTGTCCTCATAATATACCGACGCCTGCGAAACCATATTCACTATGTTTCAGGACAGGCAAAAGCCAGACTGAACTATATCCGTATCCTGATCGATACCGTATATACCTATTCCCACCAGCCGGAACTGCTGCAAAAACACCTGCAAAAAGAGATGTCGATCAAAAAACTGCTGGCTTATCATGTGATCGACAACCGATGCGACCGTCTTTTCTCCGCCAGAATGAAAGTGAACAGCAACGATCAATTGCTGTACATGCTTCATAAAGAAGGATTTTCACCGCGGGAGCTATGTGTCATATTCGAATTGAACAACCTCAATTCGGTATATGTCAAATGCCACCGAATAAACAAGAAACTGCATGCGGGCGACATGCAGGAAGTACTTTCGAAATAAACAGCCAAAAGCAGACAGCCCTTCCCGGCCGGAAGCCCTGCTTCCGGCTTTTTTGTCCCCCGGTCGGCAAAACCGTTCCTTGCATCCGGCCGTTTCCGTTTCAAGGCCGACAGGAGGCCCGCCGGAAGGCCGCGGCGGGCAATCACGGGGCGATATTTATTAAATATTTGAAATCCAGCGAGGTGAATAATAAAAAAGCAGCCGTTTTTCCGCTCGGAACAACACCCTTATTACACGAAACCTCCGTAACAGGATATTTTTCGTTTTGTAAACTAAAAAAAATACGAAATATTTTGCACAGTAAAAACTAATTCGTATTTTTGTTTTGAAACGAAAGGTGTTATTTTCATATTGAAATTAACAAGACGCTTCGGGAGCGGAAAATGAACGCCGATATGGACCGCCGCCTAAACAACTGACCATGAAATCGAAACTGCCGCCAAACCGGATTCCGGAACCCGCCGGAATAAGAACAACAGCAATGGCCGCCGCCGATGCGACGGCACCTGTACCCGCAGCAAAATGCCGGTTCCACGCCCCTGCGACAACCGCAGGCAACGCGGTTTCGGACCGCACCGCGACCGGACCGGCTGCATTCCCTGCCGGAAAAAACCGAATCGAATCTCGAATCCGCTGATCGCTTCCGGCGCTTCCCGCACCATACAGAGCCATTGGCGACCATACCTATATTTATTTAACCGACAACATTCAAACAACTTAAACATCTAACCAAAAACAAATGCTTATGAATTTTAAATTCTACGTTAAGAGGTTTTTGTTATCCCTGTTTCTGGTGCTGGCATCGACGATGCTCTACGCCCAGAAGAAAGCGGATATCACAGGAACCGTCTACGATTCGGACGGCACTACCCCGGCGGTAGGCTGCGCCGTAACGATCGAGGGAACGCCGACAGGTGTTATCACGGACATCAACGGCAAGTACAAAATAAGGGGGGGGGAAACTCAGACCCTCGTTTTTTCTTCGCTGGGTTATAAGACCCAGAAGATACTAATAGGCCCTAAAACGCGGATAGACGTCACGCTGGAGGCCGACAGTCAGGAAATCGAAGGCGTCGTCGTAACCGCACTCGGTATCAAGCGAGACGAAAAAGCGCTCGGTTATGCCGTTACGAAGGTGGACAACGACGTACTCACCAGCACGGTATCGAGCAACTGGATGAATGCCCTGTCAGGCAAGGTCGCCGGTCTGAACTTCGATCAGGCGTCTACGGGTCCCGGCGGATCGATGCGCGTGACCCTCCGCGGCGAAACCTCCATCAACATGAACGGCGGTACGGCCCTGTTCGTGGTCGACGGAGTGCCCATCACCAGCAGCACCACTTCCAGCACGTCGGAAAGCGCATACAACTCGACCGACGGCGCCGTAGACTTCGGTAACGCCGCGGGCGACATCAACCCCGAAGACATCGAGAACGTATCCGTACTGAAAGGTCCCGCCGCAACGGCATTGTACGGATCGCGCGCCGCAAACGGCGCCATCATCATCACGACCAAGTCGGGTCGCACCACCAAAGGCATAGGCGTTACGTTCAGCTCGTCGGTTTCGTTCGAGAAAGCCGGATTCTGGCCCGATTTCCAGTACGAATACGGCGCAGGACGCTTCGGCGGCAACCCCTATTCGTTCTACAGCGTAGACGGCGTGTCGCGCAACTGGTCGTCCTATGCCTTCGGCGACAAGTTCGACGGCCATCTGACCTACGAGTGGCCCTCGCTGAACGACGACGGCACCTACACGATGATGGAGTGGCGTCCGCGCAACTTCTTCGCAGGATTCTTCGACACCGGCGTAACGTGGAACAACAACATCTCGGTCAGCGGCAACAACGGCAAAGGCACCTCGGTCCGGGTTTCGGTAACCGACGTGCGCAACGACTGGATCGTTCCCAACACCGGTTACAAACAGCAGACTTTCTCGATATCGCTCTCGCAGCAGATCAACAAATACATCAAGCTGGACGCCAAGGTGAACTACTACCGCAAGGACAGCGACAACCTGCCGATGACCGGTTACGGCGGCTCGTCGATCATGTATCCGCTGCTGTGGAATACGCCCAACGTGGACGCCCAGTGGTTCAAGGCGGACTACAAGAAGTGGGTGCGCGAAGGCGGTGACCTGAGCAAGAGCACCCAGCACGTATCGGCCAACGGCAACAACCCCTACTACACAGCTTACGAGCAGCTCAACAAACTGGACCGCGACCGCGTGTTCGGCAATCTGGCAGCGACGATCAACTTCACCGAAGAGCTTTCGCTGATCCTGCGATGCGGCATGGACCTCAACAACGATTTCCGCACCCAGCAGAAACCCAAGGGCGCCAAGACCTACATCAACGGTATGTACAAGGAGCAGACCGTGTTCGACTACGAGATGAACAACGACTTCCTGCTGCGCTATACCAAGAAACTGAACGACTTCGACCTGAGCGCATCGTTCGGCGGCAACAACATGATGCAGTCCTACCGTTCGAACACCTCGCTGGCCGAGAGTCTGGTCGTGGACCGCGACTACCGCCTGAGCAACTCGGTGGACCGTCCCAAAGTGACTTCCATACGCCGTCAGAAGTCGATCAACAGCTTCTACGGACTCATATCGGCCAGCTGGCGCAACATGATATTCCTCGACGTCACCGGCCGCAACGACTGGTCGAGTACGCTGGCTCCGGGCAACAACTCCTATTTCTATCCTTCGGTCAGCGGCAGCGTCATTCTCAGCGACCTGCTGCACATCGACACCCCGATGGTCAATTTCCTCAAGGTGCGGGCTTCGTGGGCTAACGTGGGTAACGACACGTCGCCCTATCAGCTGCTCAACTACTACAACAACTCCTCCTTCACCGGCGGTTTCAACATGCCGACCAACAAGGCGAACTACAACCTCAAACCCGAAAACGTCGAGAGCTGGGAGTTCGGCGTCGAGGGCCGCTTCTTCGACAGCCGTCTGACGTTCGACGTGGCGTTCTACAACGCGACCACCACGAACCAGATCATTTCGGTGCCCGTAGACATCACCACCGGCGTCTACAATACGATCGTGAACGCGGGCGAAATCAACAACCGCGGCTGGGAGGTATCGGCCCGCATACAACCCGTGAGGAACAAGAACATCCGCTGGGACATGAACTTCACGTGGTCGCGCAACCGCAACAAGGTCGTGGAGCTGGCCCCGAATCTGGATTCTTGGACCATCGCAACCGGTCCCCGCGGCGAAATCCGCGCCGTTCCGGGCGGATCGCTGGGCGACCTGTACGGTTCGGGCTACGAGAAGGCCCCCAAGGGTTCCTACGTCACGGCCGACGACGGATCGACGATCGACGTATCGGGATGGGACATCGTCGATTCGGACGGTTATCCCGTACTGGCTTCGGAATTCGAGAACCTCGGCAACACGCAGGCCGACTGGAAGGCGGGCTGGATGAACTCGATCTCCTACAAGAATTTCCGCCTGAGCTTCTCGTTCTCGGCGCAATGGGGCGGGCAGGCCTACTCCTTCACCAACGCCATGCTGGGCTATCAGGGTAAGATAAAGGCGACGCTCCCCGGCCGTTACGACGGTCTGATCCACAAGGGCGTGAACCAGAACGCCGACGGCACCTACTCGATCAACAAGACCGTGACGGCCAGCATCGAGAGCTACTACAACCTGCGCGTATTCAACCGCGACAACGTGGTGAACAACACCTTCAGCACGTCGTTCCTGAAGATGAAGGACATACGTCTCGAATATTCGCTTCCCAAGAAGATCGCGGCCAAGACCAAGGTGCTGCAGGGCGCTTCGATCGCCTTCTTCGCCACGAACCTCTTCTGCTGGACCAACTGGCCGCAGTTCGACCCGGAGATCGCGACGATGAACGGTTCGGAAATCACCAAGGGTTTCGAAACCGCGGCGTTCCCGATGACACGCACGTATGGCGTTAATCTTAAACTTCAATTCTAATAAGACGATGAAACGAATCAATTCATATATATTGACCGGGGGAGTGATAATCTTGGGATTGTGCGGCTGTACGAGCAATTTCGACGATTACAACAAGGACCCCAACCGGGCGGAGGTCGGCAAGGCCAACTCCTCCCAGATGCTCGAAGACCTGATTTTCGAGGGCGCCGGAAGCATGAAATACCGCACGTGGCGGCACAACAACGAGTTCATGCAGTATACGGTGGAGACCAGCACGCTGAATCAGCTGCACCGCTTCGTGCTCACCGACAGCGAATTCAAGGGCGCGTGGAACTTCTGCGGACGCTGGGCCGTCAATGCCATAGAGATGTATAAGCTCGCGGAGAAGGAGGAGAATACCAATGCGCAAGCCATCGCCCTGACCATGAAGGCGCTCTACCTTTCGAACATGACCGACCTGTTCGGCGACATGCCCTTCAAGGAGGCGTTCAAGGGAATCGAGGAGAATATCATGCAGCCCAAATTCGACGATCAGAAAGTCATCTACGACTCGCTGCTGATGGACCTCGAAAGGGCCAACACGCTTTACACGAAGACCTCCACGATAGACGCCAAGCGCGACCTGCTCTACAACGGCGACGTGACCAAATGGC
>ERZ824473.3565-NODE-3565-length-15171-cov-2.544919_pt1 | contig 15171 bp, 7 predicted proteins | sample MGYA00519874_ERZ824473 | MGnify/ENA primary metagenome ERZ824473 (study PRJEB31778, sample SAMEA3449151) | human gut metagenome | biome: human gut; feature: human-associated habitat; material: faeces | place: United Kingdom | collected 2010/2012 ... | reverse complement strand
GTCCCCATGACGGTAGACAGATGGCCGGCGGCGCTCATCTCGCATATCATGGTGAAGATGTAGAACGGCAAGAGGGGGATGATGGCGCGTTCGATCGTGAGTTTTACAATCTCTCCGAATTCATCAAAGGCCTTCTTCAATCCCGAGGCTTTGGTGAAAATGATGCCGACACTGAGCATGAATGACAAGAGGAGGGCCGTCAGTATGTCGCAAATCGGAGGGAATTTGATATTGAAATAAGGTTGGAATGCTTTTCCTTCCAGTGCAGAGGCGGAGATTTCGCCGATACTCAGATAATGAGGGAGCAGGCTTGATGAAAAGCCGTATGCGAAGAATCCCGCGCCTATCGTAGACAGATAGGAGATGATGATGACGCTCAGCAGCATCTTTCCCGCACCGCGTCCCAGATTGGCGACGGAAGGAGTCACGAGGCCCAATACGAGCAAGGGGACGATAAACTTGAGGATTTGCGCAAAGAAGACGTTGAACGTCTTGAATATTCTGATCATGACATCCGGGGCTATAAGCCCCAATAACGAACCGATCGTTATTGCAATCAATACCTTAGGGAACAATCCCAGCTTTCTTTTTTTCATTTTGTCGATATTTTATTTGAAGGAACACTCATTGAAGGAACACATCATGTGGCGCATCTACGTAGTCGGCGCTTTTATTTGTTTTGAATATTGTGGTTCGTGCCGGATGGGGGTACCGTGGCATGGCGTGTTAATGTTTTCTAAATCAGTGTCGGCTTTGTGCTGCCGGTTACGTATTCGGGGTCTTTGGATAAGTCTTCATAGTATATTATTAAAGATACTTAGTATGAAAAAAAACATTCTTTTATCCGGCATTTTACTGCTGAGTTTTTCTTGTGCCGTCGCCCAGGATTATCATGACGATGTCGTCGTGCGGGATTCTGTAAAGGTGATGTCGTTCAACATCCGTTTCAACAATCCGAACGATTCTCTCGATACGGCATGGGACCGGCGCCGGGAGCCGTGCGCCCGTATGATGGTCCAGTACCGTCCCGACGTGATAGGCATGCAGGAGGCGCGCAACGTGATGTGGCAACAGATCTTCGACATGTTGCCCGATTATGGTTATTATCGTATAGAGATGAATGACACGCTGTCCGATTCCCGTACCGGAGGGGTGTTGTTATTGTATCTCCGTGAGAAATATTCAGTGATGCGTTCGGGCTATTTTTGGTTGAGCGCTACTCCGGAGGCTCCGTCTCAGCCGTGGGATTCGACCGACAGGCATTACCGGACTGCTTTGTGGTTACAACTGAGAGATAAAAAAAGCCGGAAAGAATTTTATGTTGTCACCACCCATCTGCCTTATAAAAAGGAGCCGGTAGACACGGAGGTGAGGGCCCGCTGCGCTGCATTGATAAACAGCAAGATGAAGGCTGTTGCCGGTGAGGAGGCTACTGTATTCGTGACCGGTGATATGAATGCTTCTTACAATGCCGGTGATCCGCGGCGTGAGAGTCTGGCTCCGTTCTACCGTTGGTTTGCTTCTGCCAGGGAAGATGCTTCCAGAACGGACGATCGTTCCAGCTTCAACGGTTTCGGACGCGTCTCTCCTTTGGTGAGGGGTAAGAATCTGGATCATATATTCTATCGTAATGCTTGCCCGCTGGTGTTTGAGACGATTGATAAGCCGGTTTACGGCGTGAGGTGGATATCCGACCATTATCCTATCATTTGTACATTTACTTATTGATTTGAAAAGATGAAGAAATATAAGATAATTTTTTTGATGTTTATGGTGGTTTTCACTGCTACAATGGCTGCTTCCACCGGATATAAGCTGGTTTCTCCCGATGGGAGACTTGTGAGTGAGATCAATGTCGGCGATAGTCTTACGTTCACTCTTGCCGATGAACGCCAATCGATACTGTCGCCCTCTACCCTTGCTATGGAATGGATGGATGGCACGGTGTGGGGCGCCGGCATGAAAGTAAGAAAGGCGCAACGCTTGTCGGTTGATGAAACGATTCCTTCTCCACTGTATAAGAAGTCGGAGGTGAGGGACAGGTATAACCGGTTGGTATTGACCACGGCCGCCGGTTTCGGTGTCGAGTTCCGGATGTACGATGACGGAATGGCTTATCGTTTTCTGTCTTCGCTTTCGGGGGAGCGCACTGTAAAGAATGAAAAGGCGGTGTATCGGTTGTCCCGCAATTTTGAGACATGGGCTCCGTATGTGCGCGACCGTAAGAAACGAAAGAATGCCACTCGCGAACAGCAGTTCTGGAATGACATGCAGAATCTGTATACCTATCTTCCGGTGCAGGAGTTTGATGGGAACAATCTGTTGTTTACGCCGATCCTTGTCAATCTGGAGCATGGCGGAAAACTATGCATTGCCGAAGCCGACGTCGAAGATTATCCCGGGATGTATCTGGCCACAGAAAGTAGCAGGCCGGAGTTGAGAGGGGTTTTTGCTCCTTATCCGAAGAGTGTGGTGCAGGGCGGACACAATGATCTTGAACATTTGGTTACTTCGCGGCATCCCTATATGGCGAAGGTCGATGCGCCGCGGACGTTTCCGTGGCGCACGTTCATTGTCACGCGTCGGGACGGGGAGCTGATAGAGAACGATATGGTATACCGGTTGGCGGCTCCGTCACGCGTTGCCGACCGGTCGTGGATTAAACCGGGGAAAGTGGCTTGGGAGTGGTGGAATGACTGGGGGCTTTACGGAGTGGATTTCAAGGCCGGCATTAACACGGAAACTTATAAATACTACATCGATTTTGCCTCCGAAAACGGCATCGAGTATGTCATTCTCGATGAGGGATGGGCTGCCAAGGGAAAGTGCGATCTTTTTGATGTCGTTCCGGAAATCGATCTTCAGGCCATCATCGGTCATGGGAAGGAAAAAGGGGTCGGTATTATTTTGTGGGCCGGTTATCTGGCGATGGAGCTTAATCTGGAGAAGGTCGTGTCGCATTATGCCGATATGGGTGTCAAAGGTTTTAAGATCGATTTCCTCAATCGCGATGATCAGGAGATGATCGGGTTCATGTATCGTACGGCAGAGGTGTGCGCCGCTCATAAGATGCTTGTCGATTTTCACGGTTGTCCCAAACCGACGGGCATGCAACGCACGTATCCCAATGTGATCAATTATGAAGCGGTATTCGGCCTTGAGCAGCTGAAGTGGTCCAAGCCCGATGTCGATATGGTTTCTTACGATGTTTTATTGCCATATATCCGTATGGTGGCCGGTCCGATGGATTATACGCAGGGGGCGATGCGCAACAGTGTCAAAGGCGGATATTTCCCGAACAGAAGTCATCCGATGAGCCAGGGAACCCGTTGTCATCAGCTTGCGGAATATGTTGTATTCGATTCTCCGCTCAACATGCTTTGCGATTCTCCGTCTAATTATATGCGCGAACAGGAATGCATCGGGTTTATTTCGCGGATTCCCACCGTCTGGGACGAGACTTTCGTGCTTGATGGGATAGTCGGCGAGTATATCGCTGTGGCCCGGCGCAAGGGGGACGACTGGTATATCGGGATATTGGGCGATTGGGATGCCCGTGAACTGACGGTAAGATTGCCGGACGGCTGTATCGGGAAACGGATCGAGATATTCAGCGACGGGGTAAATGCCCATCGGGCGGCTCAAGATTATCGGAGAACGTCCGGGATACTGGAGCAGAACGAGATGGTCGTACGGCTTGCCCCGGGTGGGGGATGGGCGGCCCGTATTTCAGATGCCGGCTCGGGTGATTTTTAATTTGACGTGAATTCAATCTGGTTTTCATCCCGCTGGCTTCTCCTCTCTCCTTCCGGAAGGCAGGAAGTAGGAGAGGCCATGCGGGATTCTTGGTATCGGGCTCTTATTTATCTTTTTATGAACCGGGAGGCGCCTCCCTTCCAGGATAATATGTATACACCGGGATAAAGCCGGGAAATATCGACCGGAGTCTTTCCTGCACTGACTTCGCCCAAGTGAATGACTGCCGATCCGGCCGGGGAGAATATTCTTGCGTCCTGCAACGTTGTGGAAGCGGAGAGGTACAGGGTCGGACCGTTCTGGTAGGTTCTGACCGGACTGTCGGCGGCGGCTGTCGTTTCGGTGACGCCCGTTCCACCCTTTCCGTACTCATATGCGCCGATCGATGAGGTCCCGTCGGTCGAGCGTGCTACGCCCCGTTGGTCAAATATCAGCTTGTTCCGCAGTTCGATCGTATTGTCTACGTCTCCATTCAGCAGTTTCTCATCAAACTGCGATGCCGGCAGCACATCGATGGCATGCGTGCCGAAGAAGCGTCTTTTCACTTTGACAGTCTCGACCGGTCCGCCGTTTAAGGCCAGAACGGGGACGATCTCTCCTTCTACGATGTTGCTTTCGAGCATATTGCCGAGCAATAAGACGGATGCATCCACTGAAGTTCCTGAAATATCGGTCGGTGACGGTGTTATGTTTATGTTATCGGTGCTCGAGAAGAGGTTGTATCCGGTAGTTGCCGGTTGTCCTGCATTGTAAACATCTCCGGTCGCCGACGTAGAGCGGTTTCCGGCAATCACATTGTTGAAGATGAACGGCGTGCCGTTATAGATATGTACCGCCGCACCGCAAAAGTCGGTGGTCGGCACACCGTTTTTGTAGCACGATGCATGGTTCCCGACAATCGTATTGTTGACGATCGACACGGTGGATGCCGCATTCAGATTGGCATAGACGGCCGATCCTCCTTTTGTTTCGTTAATGACGCCGCCGACGGCTTCTATCCGGTTGTTGACAAAGGTATTGTTGACCAGAGTCGTTCTGGATGCATAAGCGGTTCCGTTGAGCGAGACGGTTCCTCCGTACGTAGCCTTGTTGCCGGCATAAGTATTGTGCCCCAGATAGGCCCATGAGTATCCCGAATGATATCCGGCAGAACCTTGCACCGCTTCGTTCCCGGAGAAATAGCAACCGGTCATTGCATGACGCCACCACAGTTCCACGCCGGCATAGGCGGTGAAATAAGCGCCGCCGTTGGCTGACGAGACGTTACGGATGAACCGGCAGTCGGTGCACAGCAACTGGCCTGCTGCGTAAATCCCGGCGCCCTGTCCTGTGGACCGGTTGTCGCGGATGATCACCTTGTCGAGTATCAGCCGGGAGCCCAGGCAGGCGATGCCCGCTCCTGTGGTGGCACTTCCGTCGGCGTTCCCTCCGACGATCTCGAAATTGCGGAGCGTCAGTGCGCAATATTTCTGAACGGTCACTACGCGATAGGCGTTTTCTTCCCGGCCGGTCCATACTCCGTCTACGATTTCATCGTTGCCGCTGATGTCTCCCGAGAGGACGGTGCATCCTGTCACTTCTTCGAATGCGGAGTCGTAGCCGCCGAATATATCCAAGGAATGGGAAATGTCGAGTGTGGCGTTACGGCCGTCGGACAGTTCCGTTCCGGTCACGGTATATTGCCCTTGGGTAACGTAAATGGTATCGCCGTTGCAGGTGGCATCGACGGCTTCCTGTATATGGCGGAACGGCGCCGACTTGCTTCCGTCGCCTCCCTCGGCGGCATTGATGTCGACATAGCGCGTGTGAGTCTTCTCCGTGAAAGGTTCCAATGAAACGCTCGCTATTACGGGAAAGTGATCGGAAGGCGTAACACCGCGTCCGAAGGTCTCGTTGATGTGGCGGTACGTATGTACTTTCATCCCCTTTACCCACACATAATCCAGCCGGGTGCCATCCTTTTTCTCCGGGTCCCATTTGCACAAAGTCCCGTCCTTGGGCCATGGGAATGGTGTTTCCGATACCTTGCGACTGTCCGACAGGTAGGCGCTGCAAAGGTCGTAGAACGGATAGCGTATGGCCGACGAGTTATGGTCGCCACATATGATGGCCGGATAATGGCCGGAGATGGAACGTACCTTCTCGATGTTGATTCGCGTTCCTTCGTTACGGGCATCGCTTCCCTGATGATCGAGGTGGGTGATGAAATAATAAAGCTGTTCGCCTGTCGCCTTCACCCTTAGTTTGGCCCATACGGTGAAACGTTTGTTCCCGTTGCTGTTGTCCCATGATAGCAGCGACTTCGAAGGGTCGGTGGACAGGAAGTAATGCCCCTCTTCGAGCAGATCGAACTTATCGGTGCGAAACAACACCGCATTGATGGTACCCTGATTGGGCACGGTCGATGAGTTCCCTCCCCATTCCACAAACGAGTACTCCGTAAGCAATCTTTTCATGTCTTCTTGCTGTGAGCCGGCATTCATTTCGTTCACCCCGACAATGTCGTACCCGAAGTCGGTGATTGTCCGTGCCACATAGCTCTTCCGGTTGTCCCAGCTCAGCTCTCCCTGATCGGCGCTTGTCTTGAAACGGATATTGAAACATCCGACGTTCAGAGTCGCCACATCGGCTGCACTGACGGCGGACAGGGTTGACAGGAATATCCATAAAATGGCTGATAGCCTGTATTTGATATGATAAAAAGTCTTGTTTCGCATATGAATAGATGATTACAAGGTAGAACCACTGTAAATGAGTCCCTACCAAAGGTGAACCTTTTTTATAGTGACTTCTATCTACCTGTATATTGATGAATTATAAATTTTTGTTCTTATGCATCGGGTTTGGTTATAAAACCATACAAGCTTCTCCTCCTTCAGAAAGGAGGAGAAGCCGTGCAGCATGATCCTTATCCCGAACCCGTGTTGTTTAGCGTGCCACTTTAAATGTTTGTCCGTTCACGCTGACCATGTAAATGCCCTTTGCAAGATCGCGCAGGTCGATCTTGTCGCTTTGGTCGATAGACCGTATGCGCAGGCCTTGTACATCATAAACATATATCGTGGCAGGACCGACAAGTCCTGTAATCCGGTAGATGCCGTCGCCCGATACTTGCAATTCGAGAGCGTCCGTCGGGGAGTTCACATCGACGATGCCGGTCCCATGTTCGCCCAAGAAGTCATAAGCTCCCGGAGCCGTTTCACCGTCAATCTCTTTCTGGCTGCGGCTCGAACCGGTTTGGTCTACCGTAACATCGATCTCGAACGGGAGGTACTTGCCTTCCTCTTTCAGCATCTTGATATATTCTCCGATCTCGAAACCATAAAGGGCATAAACCCCGAGGCGGTCGAGAATATCCTTGTCTACAGGTTTCAGCGTCTTAGTGAATCCGCCGTTCCCACCGGCTTTGTTTTCGCCGAATATTTTGGTATAAGTATTCGGTTGGCTGCCGTCCATATGGTCATTGTTCCAGTTGATGGCAATGGTCGGAGCCGTCATCACCGAGCCGAACGTGCCCAGTATGCTGCCGCCATACGAATTCAGATAAGCACTGGAAGGTGCTTTTTCCATACCGGTGAGAACAATGGCGGCTTTGGCAACCGTCCCGTCGTCTTCACGTCCGACGATGATGGAATTGCAGATATTCATCGCCGGATCACAGGCGATACGCACTTGCGACCCCAGCCACGAACCGGGATTGGTGACATTGCCCGTTTCCGTATCTTCGGAATATAGCTCCGAAGGATCGGCCGAACAGATATTGCCGGCAATCGTACAGTTGATGATATGCACCGCGCGCACATCATCGTCAAAAGTACTCCCGTTGGCACAGACCCCGGCTCCTTCGTAAAAAGCCTTGTTGTCGACGATCGTAGAATTCACAATCCACATATTCTCTCCCGAAGAGTGGGCGATGGCGCCCCCGTAGCGGGATTCCACCTCGTTATTGCCGAAGTAGCAACGTTCGATCACACCATTCGCTTTCTTCGAACTGCGGCTCGTGCACCGGAATCCGGCTCCCGTCTTATGCGCCTTGTTGTCATATACATTACAGTCCTTTATGTGATAAAGTCCGCCGTAGATGTGGATGCCGGCGCCTATTCCGTCTCCCGTGCCTTCGCCTTTGCTCAGGTTGTTGTATACGTTGCAATACTGCAGTGCAATGGCCCCTTGGGTGCAATGAACGGCTCCGCTCGCATTCGTCGAACCTTCGGGAGAATAGGAACAGGTAAAATCGATGCCTATCAGCCGGCAGATATGGGCCAGATTCTCGGCATCGTCATTCCTGGCTTGACGCACATGGACCAGATTGCGAAGGTCGCCTGCACTCGGCTCTCCGTTTTCATCGAGGTCGCCGGAGAAAACCGTAGGCGTTGCCGACGGATAGGCAGGCCATTCGGTAACCGCGCCCTTGCTCGGATCGCAGCCTCCGACGAAAACATAACCGCGGTAGATGCGTCCGGCATCAGCGCCGGGGCTGGTGGCATTGTAATAGGTTCCTCCCGACAGGAAGAATACGTCTCCGGTCTTATACTTGGATACCTCGTCATTTTTTGCCGCAGCGGCGTCATTCTCGAAAATGTCATACATGGTAATTGCCTTTTCCCAAGACGAACCGTCGTTGCCCGTGGAGCGTAAGCCCGGTACGACATAATATTCAGCCGAAAAGGTGGTTGCGGAAATCAGAATTCCCATTACACAGAGTAAGAAATGTTTTAGTTTCATAATTCGCATAGATTTGTTAATAAAATGTATTGATAAAATCACTCGGAGCTTTCATACGTTCGGTGGATGTATTGCAGGCAGGCCCTTAAGGTTGCATCTGCTTTACGCACTCTTCATAAAGCCGGTTGTAAGTAGTGACGAGATCCGCAAACCCCTCCGCTTCCTTTGCCCTTATCTCGTAGAGGAACGGCCCGGTATAACCGGCGCGGTCAAGCGCCTGCAGAATAAGCGTCCAATTGTTCTTTCCGCGTCCCGGGAGCTGATGACACTCTTTCTCTCCGTCGCCGTCGGCAATATGGACACTCTTTATGCGGGAGCCGAGCGCATCGATCAGCCGTTCGGGATTCTTGATGTGGTTCATGTCGACCGCTGCATAAACATCGGCCGGCATCGACTCCATGATCTCGACCATCTCCTCGACCGTACGTCCCAACGGGCGTTCCACTCCGGGGCTGCGGAGCAGCTTGTATCCCAGAAGATTCTCCAACACGATCACGGCTCCTATCTCCTTTACATCTTTATTCAGCGAAGTGATGGTCTTTACCGATTGGCTGACGCGCTGCTTGCGTTCGTTGAGGCCCAATCGCCAGCTCGGATGAAACAGTATCACTTCCGGTTTCAATACGCTGACGACATCGATATATCCGCGGTAAGCGCTTTCCGACTGCGAACGGATCGTCTCGTCGACGTGCGACGGGTCACAGTCGGCTCCATAAGGCATATGTATCGACCAGATGTTGATCCCGGCGCTGTCGGCATCCTGCTTTATCCGCCGGAACTTCTCTTTCAATTCGTCATTCGGGATAGGATGATCTCCATTGACCAGTCCGGTGAGAGAAATCTCGATGTCGGAGATACCTGCAGACCGCGCTTCTTTCAACTTCTCATACGTCAGTCCTTGCAAACCGCCGAAAACGCTTATCGTCGTTCCTATCCGCAATCTCTGTGGGATGCGCGCTTCACCCTCGTCCGGAGCATTTATGCAAAAGCCGTTTACGGAAACGAGGAAGGCGGATAGCCATACATAGATCGATTTTCTTTTTAACATACTGCTTGCTTGTCATTTAAAGTTTGATAATAACCGGCTTGTGAAGAGCCGGGATGCGATAAAACCGGGTCTGTCGTTCCAGCCGGGATGTGATTAAAAATCAAGTCCGTCATTCCAGCCGGGATTCTGCGTAATCATGCCTTGGGTAAGCGTACGCTCATTGCTCGGCACCGGATAGAGATAATCACGGTCTTCATCGAAGGCCCTCATCAATTGCCCGTGGGCCAGCACATAGCCGCTCTCTCCTTCCGAAAGGAATATGTCCTGATTGATTTTCAACGGAGTGACTCCCGGGGCGGGGATGCGGCGGTCCAGATAAACCACAAAGTCGATTTTTCCGTTGCCATCCATGTCATAACGTCCCTCGCCGGGCACATACGGCCCATAAAACGGCTGGGCCAGCAGCCGGCCTTCACGCCAGCGGCATAAATCGGCAAAACGGATCCCTTCGCTTACCATTTCTATCGAACGCTCCCGGCGGATCTCAAGAATAACTCCTTTATTGGGGCCATTGTCTACATTCTTATATCCATAAAGTTCAGATGTAAGGAACGGGTCGGGATCAGCATTTGCAGCCGATTTATTCAGATGAGGCATCCCTACGCGGTCCCGGATTAAATTGACAGAGTGATCGAGATCGTCTTGTGTCAATGTCCCTAATTCGGCTTTGGCTTCGGCATAATTGAGGTACACCTCGGCCATACGGTAAATAGGCATGTCTACGGTCGAGGCATTCACGTAATTGGGCCCCGAGACGTATTTCAGCATCGGATATCCCGTCACCGTATTGGCGAAATTGAAAGTGCCCTCCGTACCGTCCACGTACCGGGCGTTCTGCGTCAGCACCGTCTGTGCAAGGCGTGGGTCGCGTTCTTTCGTCTCTTCGGTAAACGGCATCGTGGCCCATCCCTCCTTATCGGTAAAGCGGCTGCCGTCTTGCATAAGGTAAGAGAAAACGAGCGCTTTGGTATAACCCGCCATGCCTTTGGACGGCATCAGCGCATAGGCATCGACTGCATGTGCGAAATTACCCCCGTAGCAGCGTGCAAGGATCACTTCCTGCCCAACGGCGTTTTCGGAAGTGAAAAGCGAATAATAGGGGAGTTGCCCTGTCGAGTAGATCGAATACTTTTTATCATTCATGATCTCGAGCGACGCATCGACGCATTCCTGCAGGATGGCTTCATAAGGCAGGTTGCCCTTGTTGAACGTATGTCCCGCATGGTATTTACGGAAAGTGCCCTCGAAAAGGCAGGCGCGCGATTTTAAGGCAAGGGCCGCATAGCGCGAGACTTTATAGACGGAGGAAGACGCCGGAAGGTTTTCTGCCGCCCTGTCGCAGTCCTCTATGATGTGATTGATGATGACGTCGCGACTGTCGCGCGGCTTGGCCAGAAGCTCGTCTTCGTCGGAAGCCAATACCTGGTCATACCACGGCACCTCGCCGAAACGCTTCAGCTTCTCGAAGTAAAAGTAAGCGCGCCAGAAATAAGCGACACCGTCATAGTGCTTGCGGGCGGAGGCATCCTCACAGCGGTGGGAATTCTGAAGATAATAGTTGATATATCTCAGGTAAGACCACGACCATCCCCCACCGGAGGAAGGAACCGTGCGCGTCAGCCCGATGACGACATCGCTCTGCGACAGACCGTCGACAATCAGGTTGGACGGTTCGTCATACAGATTGATTGCGGCGGATTCCATGAGATAAAACTGGTTGGTGTAAAGCTCCAACTCTGACTCTGTATGAAAAAAAGTGTCGGGACTGACGGAATCCTTCGGAAACTCATTCAGATCACACGATACGAAGCCCATTGACAAGGCGGCGGATAGGAATATGTATTTTATAGTACGCATAGCTGGTTTGTTTTTTTAGAATGTAATATCGATGCCGAATGAGAATACCTTGCTGAAATTATATACTTCACCGGAGTTCTCGATGTAAGACGAAGACGAAACAGCTGCTTCGGGATCGACGTATTTGCTGTGTTTCTTCATCGGCGACCAGTAAGCGAGATTCTCCCCGGTAAAATAAATGCGTATCTGCTGGAGATATTTCTTCAATACCGGAAGCGTATAGCCTACTGTCAGATTCTTGAGACGCAGATAGGCCACGTTCTGGATATACCGGTCATTGGCCGATGTCAGTGTATAGTGAGAATTGGTATTGTCGGAATATGCCTCATAACCGCGGGGGAACGGGAAGTAGGCATCCGGATTGTCCTCACTCCATACCTGATCGACCAATTGCTGGCTTAGGAATGTATTGTGCGGACGGCAATAAGGCCCCCAGAAAAGATTGGCTTGCCCCGAACTGGGATACCAGTTGCGTTTGCCCACACCCTGGAACAGAATGGAGAAATCAATGCCGTTCCATGAGAAATCGCCGCCGAATGTATAAGAATATCTTGGAAGTGAATTACCGATAACCACCCGGTCGCCCGGATCTTCAACCGTATTCTTCCCGATGGAAATCTTGTTGTCGCCATTGAGATCCAGGTATTTCGGATCACCGGCATGAAGCCCCTTGCGGGTGGCGGTGGCGTCGATGCGTTTGGTAAAGTAAGAGCAGTCCACCTTTTGGGCATATTCCGCCGCCTCTTCATCGGTGCGGAAAAGACCGCCGATCTTATATCCCCAGATATCTCCGAGCTTCTCGCCTACGTAATGTTCCGAGATGAGACGGGTGTCATTGTCGAACCGGGTGACTTTGGTCTGATAATCGCCGAGACCGGCGCGCAGCGAATAAGAGAACGGCCGGTTGAGCAGAGTCGCTCTGTCACGCCAGACGAAGCTGATTTCCCAACCTTTAGTACGCATATCCGCAGCATTGGTGCGCGGTTCGCTTGCCCCGTAAACTCCGGGAAGCGATGCGCCCGGCATCATCATGTCGGTGGTATTGCGCAGGTAATAGTCACCGCTGAAGGTCAGCCTGTTGTTTAAAAAAGCGAGATCGACTCCCCAGTCATACGTCGTTACTTTCTCCCATGTCAAATCATTGGCCACAGGCGCATCTTCACGGGCGTATGCCAGTTTATCCGTACCATTGAACGTGAAATCGCCACTGGTAAGACTGGTGTTGATCTTTTGAACGAACAGATAGTCCGATACCTGCTGGTTGCCAAGGCTGCCGATAGAGAAGCGTATCTTGGCATTATTCCACCACTGCCGCAGAGGGTCCCAGAAATTCTCCTGACTGATGCGCCACCCTACGGAACCCGAAGGGAAGTATCCCCAGCGGTTGCGGCTCCAGAAACGAGACGATCCGTCGGCGCGTCCGGATGCTTCGAACAGGTACTTGCCGTCGTAATCATAATTGACACGACCGAAGACTCCGAGCGTCTTGTATTTTGATTGTCCGCCGCTGACGGCATACGTCGATCCGGCGGAAAGGTTGAAGTCATTCAAGTCTTCCGAAAGGTTGCCGTCGACCGATATTGCATTCTTACGGTAGTAACGGGTGTCATATTGCATACCGCCAACAATCTTGAAGTTGTGCACTTTGTTCCAAGTATGCGAATAATCGGCGAATGCTTCGAATGTCTGTTTATAGAGCGATTGGTTGGTCTCTTGAAGATCATTGCGGAATTTACTGGTGGTCTCCCACGAGATCACGCCCTCATGTGAAGAATACGGCGCATTGTTATAGCGATACTGTCCGAATTCATGAGAAAAACGATAAGCATGGCTCAAATGTATGGTCAATCCTTTGACGATATCCAATTCAAGATTGTTTTTAATCGTCGCTTCATTCACTACCTCTTCATTGGAAGTTTTGCCATAAGTAAGCATCAAGTTCATGTCGCCCAGTACGCCGGCTCCCTGATTCACCACCTCGGTGCTGTGTACGATGGTTCCATCGGGATTTCTGGGAACAAATAACGGAGAGCCGCCCATCGTCACGTTACGGAATGTCGTTTGCTGGTTCTTCATTCCCGGCCACCACATTTTACCGTAAAAATAGTTCAGGTTGGTACTGAAGCGTGCCCACTTCGTGATGTTGATATCCAGTTTTCCACGAATACTGTAATTGTCATAAGGATCGTTCTGCGGGTTCATGATCCCTTGCGTATTGTAATAACGGCCGCTGACGTAGTATTTCACCTTGTCATTTCCCCCTCTTATCGATACATTGTGCTCATGTTGCATACGGGTACGCTTGTAAATGTAATCGTACCAGTCGAAATTTCCGTAATACTTGTATGTTCCGTCTTCTTCGGCCACTACCCACGGACGTTCGGGGTTTTCGGTCTTGTCGCCCCGGCGCAGCTCGAGTTCGTTCCAGTCGTCCTCATCATATTTCAGATAGTTTATCCCTTTATTCGAGTAATAGAAAAAACGGTCGACTACCTTGGCCCAGTCGTAACCGCTGGTTATGTAGTCGGTATTCGTGGTGTTCTTCAATAGACCGAAACGGCCGTTGTAAGTCACCTTTACGCTCGAATCGCTGCCGGTCTTGGTGGTAACCAGCACTACGCCGGCCGAGGCTTTTGCGCCGTATACCGAAGCCGCTGCCGCATCTTTTAATATGGATACCGATTCTATGTCGTTAGGATTAAGCCTGTTAAGCTCCATCTCCACACCGTCGACGAGAATAAGCGGGGTTCCTCCGTTTAGGGATGCGGCGCCACGGATATCTATTTCATAGCCCGAATCGGCCCTACCGGTGTTGATGCCGATGTTCAGCGACGGATCCAGTCCTTGCAGGGCTTGTGCGGCCGAGGAGACAGGGCGTCCGTTGATCTCCTCATTTCCGATTACTCCGACAGCTCCCGTCAGGTTTACCTTCTTCTGGCTGCCGAACCCCACCACCACTACTTCATTAAGTATGGTCGAATTCTCGTTCATGGTAATATTCAAGACGTTTGAGCTGCCTACTTTTATCGAAACATCGGAGAAGCCTACATAAGAAAACTTCAATATTTGCCCCGGAATCGCTTCGATGGAATAATTGCCGTTCACGTTGGTGATTACGCCCTTGCCCGATTCCGGATTGAGGACCGTAACACCGATAAGCGGTTCCTTATCCGTACCGTTTATCACTTTCCCGGTAATCAGGCGCGGCTTTGACGTCGCAGGGGTGTTTTCTGCAGCTTGTTTCCGGCCTTGAATGACAATACTTTTGTCGGTCACCGTATAGGCGACATTCTGCCCCGTAAAGATACGGTCGAGTATTGCATTGATAGATTCATTTCTGGCTGAGACTGAAACTTTACGATTCATGTCCACCTCATTCGATTCTACTGTTACGGAAAATCCATATTGCTGTTGCAGTTTCAATACAGCTTCGCGTACAGTCACATTCTTTACTTGAAAATCAATACCTGTTGCAAGCGCCTTGCCGGGAAGTAGCGTGCTGATAACCAAAGTGAACACTATACAGACGTTCCTCAGGATTGATTGATTAAAATGATAGCTGTTGTACATGTTATAAGATTTAATTATAATTGATTGATCGGAATTGATTCATTGACATTGTTTTCATTTGTCATAGCAGGGGTGTTTTTTAGTATTTCATAAAATGCTTCATCCTATCTATATTATTGGACTTAGTTTTCTATGAGTCGTCGTCCCATCGTTTCCGGGTGGATGAGGGAACTTGGTCTTTCATTGTATTGGATGGTAGTTTTCTTATCATAAAA
>ERZ824473.3563-NODE-3563-length-15174-cov-5.940869_pt1 | contig 15174 bp, 13 predicted proteins | sample MGYA00519874_ERZ824473 | MGnify/ENA primary metagenome ERZ824473 (study PRJEB31778, sample SAMEA3449151) | human gut metagenome | biome: human gut; feature: human-associated habitat; material: faeces | place: United Kingdom | collected 2010/2012 ... | reverse complement strand
CGCGGGACAACTTGATTAAAAGTCAAGTGCTCTACCACCTGAGCTAATAGCCCGTCACCATGTTTCCAAGACTATCTCGGAACGCTTATTAATATTACTATATTTTTTTTAAAATGTCAATACATTTATCAAAATTTTTTTAATTTTTTTGAAAATTTTTTCATTTTTTTACTTTTTTTGACAAATGTATTGGTTTTTATCCTTAATTCATGCATTATGCATTTAATTTTTTGATTACTTCTTCTACATCTATTCCGTGAACATCACATGCTTCTTCTAGTGTTTCCATTTGTGATGCAGGACATCCTAAACAATGCATTCCTATTTCTAATAATATTTCTGCTTTTTCTGGTGCTTTTTCTAGGATTTCTCCTATTGTTGTGTCTTTATTAAATTCCATTGTTTTCCTCCTTATTTTTGTTTACATTATAAATTTTATCATATTTTTTTAAAAAAGTATAGACAAATTGAAAAAAATGTTGTATATTTTTGTTTGAGTAAGGCGGTGATATTATTTCTAATTTAATCAATATGTTTTTTATCATATTTATTATTAATCTTTTTATTACTTTATATTCATTTTATACTTTTTTTGAGTTAAAATTTTTTCACACTCTTCAAGGTTCAAAATTAAAAATTAAAAAGGAGGATTTATAATTTTAAAACGTAAATTTATTTTTTGCATGTCTTTTATTTTTATTTCTTGTTTAGTATCTTTGAATATTTTTTATCCGATTTTTATTTCTGATGAAATTATTATTACTTATGGATTACATCCTTTTAATATTTATTTAGAAAATCCTTTGCTTTGGAAATATATTAAAATTGTTTTTATTTTTACTTATGTTTTTTCCAATTTTATTTTTTCTAATTTTATATTTAATCAGTTTTTATCTAGATTTTTTGTTAAAAAAGATAAAAAAAGTTCCGGTAGCAAAGTTTTGGAAGCTAATTTATCAAAATTGAATCTATTAATTGGAAAATTTAATAATGAAGATGTTTTTATTCCTGAAAAAGGCTTGTATCAAAATTTTTTGATTACTGGTACTATTGGTTCTGGTAAGACTTCGTCTGCTATGTATCCTTTTACTAAACAATTGTTAAAATATAATAGTGAAAATCCTTCTGATAAAGTTGGAATGCTTATTTTAGATGTTAAGGGAAATTATTATAATCAAGTTAAAAATTATGTAGATTTATATGGTCTGCAGGATGATTTAGTCGTTATTGGTTTAAATTCTGGCATTTTTTATAATCCTTTACATAAACCTAATTTAAAGCCTATTGTTCTTGCTAATAGATTAAAAACTATTTTGACTTTGTTTTCTGAAAATAATTCAGAATCCTATTGGCTGGATAAGGCTGAGCAGATACTCGCAGAGGCTATAAAGTTATGTAGATTGTATAATGATAATTATGTTACTTTTTCTGAATTGCATAAGTTGATTACTGTTCCTGGTTATTATAAGGATAAAATTGAGATTTTGAAGGATTTGTTTATTTCTTCTAAGCTAAACAATAAACAGATTTATGAACTTAATGAGTGTTTGAATTTTTTTCAAAAGGAATTTGAAGCTTTGGATTCTAGAACTAAAGGAATTTTGGTTTCTGAGATTACTCGTATTACTAATACTTTTATTTCAGATTATGATGTTTTTTCTACATTTTCCCCTGACAAGGATAAATTGAATTTTCTTGGTTTTGAGGATGTCATCAAATCTGGTAAAATTGTTGTTCTTAATATGAATGTTTCTGAGTATAGTTTGCTTTCTAAGATTATTGCTACTTATTTGAAGTTGGATTTTCAGACTGAGATTCTTTCTTCTTTGTCTAATGGTACTGATAGGAAGACTGCTTTTATTTGTGATGAGTATGATAAATATTGTACAAAAACTGATAGCGACTTTTTTTCGTTGAGTAGAGAATCTAAATGTATTAATATTGTTAGTACTCAAAGTTATTCTTCTTTGAAAAGTGCTCTTAAGGACGAAGCTTCTGTTAAGGTTATAACTCAGAATTTAATTAATAAGATTTGGTTTAGAACTGATGATATTTTTACTATTGAGGAGGCTCAAAAACAACTTGGGAAGGAAGAAAAAAAGAAGTTTTCTAAAACTGTTTCTGAGAGTGCAAAAGAGACTAATTTTAGTTATATTACTAATACCTTGAACTCTTGTAATTCCAATATTTCTGAGTCTTATAATTCTTATTTTCAAAGTGAGTATATTTATGATACTAATTTTTTTACGAGAGAACTTGAGACTTTTACCGCCCTTACTTTTTTATCTGATGGAACTAGAATTTTTGAACCTAGAAAGTTCCAGATGTTACCATATTTTAAAAATTAGTTTTTTATATTTTAATTTAATTATTTTATTATTTTTTATAGTTAGAAAGGAGCGTTTTATGGCTAAATTTAAAAAATTTTTATTTTTTACTTTATTTATTTTTTTATTTTCAATTATTTTGTTTTTTGTATTTGGAAATTCTTGTTTTGCTTTGGGAGAACCAAAATTGGTCTCTAAAATAAATTCAGCTTTTGAAAATATAGAGAGTTGGATTTTAAAACTTTCAACTCCTGCTGCTGCAGTTGCTGTTGGTACTGGTGTTTTTATGAGAAAGTTTAGTTTTGGCGATGAAGAAAGAATTAGAATGGGGAAAAAAATTATTAAAGGTTCACTTTTCTCCTATGCTTTTATTCTTGCAATTGATCTGATTTTATCTGCTATAAAATCTTTAGTTAGTTAATTATATTTTAAGGAGGAATTTTGGAACAGTCTAATGTAACTCAAATAATAATTGATACTATTAATACTATTTTAGGTAATTTGTTTAGTTCAATTGATAATAATTTATATAATTTATTAGATGACATTACTTTTGTAAATTCTGGCATTTTGCATGATAAAAATTTTGAGAATATTTTTGGGACTTCTACTTCAAATGGTATTTTATTAATTGCAAATTCTCTACTTTTGGGGATTATTCTTTATTTTGCTATTCGTTATTTGCTCTCTCATTTTACGTATTCTAAAATAGAAAGCCCCCATAGTTTTTTAATTAAATTAATTATTTGCGGAATTTGTATGAATTGCTCTTATTTTTTATTATCACAATTTTTAGATATTTTTTCTAATATTTCTTTGGCTATAAGGAATTTAGGTGAAGATCTTTTTAATAAAAATATTTGTTTTTCTGAACTTATTTTGGATATTAATAAAAATATTTCTGTAGATGTTTCTTCTATTGATGTTTTTTCTTTGGATGGATTAATTAAAAGTATTATCTCTGTTTCTTTATTGAATTTGGTTTTTTCTTATTCTTTAAGATATATTTTAATTAAAGTTTTTGTGTTGATTGCACCTTTTGCAATTTTGTCAAATTCTTTGCTTTCTACTTCTTGGTTTTTCAAGTCGTGGTTTAGAAATTTATTTTCCTTGCTTTTTATTCAGGTTATAGTTTCTATTATTTTATTAATTTTGTTTTCTATTGATTATTCTGCTTCTAATTTATTTTCTAAGTTTATTTATATTGGTGGTTTGTATGCTTTGATTAAGGCTAATTCTTTTGTTAGAGAATTTTTGGGTGGAGTTTCCACAGATTTTTCACAAAATGTGGGTAACTTTTCTAAATTTTTAAAATAGTTATTTTTTATTATTTTATTTTTCTTGTTTTTTATTTATTTTTCGAATTTTAATTTATATTTTTTATTTTAGGAGGGTTTATGAAATTTATTTTTCCACAAAATTATAATTTTAAAAATAAATTATTTGGTGTAATTGAATATAGTACAATTTTCTTAAATTTATTTTGGGATTTATTTGTTTTTATTTTTATTAATTTATTTAAAAATTTAAATGTTAAAATATTTTTATTTTTTATTTTGTGTTTTCCTTTATTATTATTTAGTTTTTCTGGTTTTAATGGTGAAAGTATTATTTATGTTTTAAAATATATTGTAAATTTTTTAATAAAACAGAAATTATATTTATTTAAAAAATCTCCTTGAATTTTTTGTCTAAAAAAGTTATAATCTATTATACAAATTAGATATTATAAATCATTTATTTTAATGGGGGATTAAAAATGAAACTTGAACAAAATGAAAAACAATTATTATTTTCTGAAACACAAATACCAGATATATTTTTTACTGATTATTTACCGGAACTTCCTGGTGATTATTTAAAAATATATTTATATTTAGTTTTTCTTTCTAAATATAAAAAAGATGTTAAAATAAATGATTTATCAAAAAAGTTGTCTTTACCTGTTAAAACTATAAGTGATGGCTTGAAGTTTTTGGAAGAAGCTAAATTAATTTTGAAAAAAACTACAGGTTTTATTGTTATAGATTTACAAGAAGTAACTTTAAATAATTTATATAAACCAAATCTTACTCAATCTAAAGAAACTATTGAAAATGTTGCTAAAAATCAATCTAGGGCTAAGGCTATTGAGCATATTAATAATATGTATTTTCAAGGTATTATGGGGCCTTCTTGGTACAATGATATTGATTTGTGGTTTAGAAAGTATAATTTTGATGAGCAAGTTATGATTACTTTATTTGATTATTGTTATAATCGTTCTGCTTTGCACAAAAATTATGTTCAAGCTGTTGCGGAAGCTTGGGGTGCTAATAAAATTCATACTTGGAATGATTTGGATGCTTATGATCAAAAACAAGAAAAAATGAAAAATATTAAAAAGATTATTGCTAAAAAACTTGGTAAACATGGTGGTTTAACTCAATATGAAGAAGCTTATATTGAAAATTGGATTTTAGATTTTGGCTATGATATGAATGTTATTGAAATTGCATTGAAGAGAACTACATATAAACAAAATCCTACTTTTGAGTATATTAATAGTGTTATAAGTGATTGGCATGAAAGAAATTTGAAAACTCCTGATCAAGTTGAGGCATTTTTGGAACAACGTAAAAAGCAAACTAAAGATTTAAAAGAGATGAAGTCTAAAGTTTCTAAGGCTAATTATGAACAAAGACAGTATGATAATTTGGACTTTTTGTATGCTAACAATGTGACTGATAATATGGATAATAATAAATAAAATCTATTTTATGTGTTATATTAATTTTAATATAAAGGAGATTTTTAATGGCAAATGAAGCTTTGAATTCTTTGTTAAAAGAATATGAACAAAAAAAATTAAATGCTGAATTGGATTTAGAAGAAAGAAAGAATAATTTATATAAATTGATTCCTCGTTTGGAACAAATTGATACGGAATTGAGTACTTTGGGAATTAGTACTGCTAAAAGTATTTTAAACAATACATCTGACTTTAATAGTGTAGATAATCTTAAATTGAAAATTGCTAATTTAAAAAAAGAGAAGGACGCAATTTTATTACAAAATGGGTATAGCCTTGATTATTTAAAACCTTTTTATGAATGTAAGATTTGTAATGATACTGGTTTTGTTTTAGATAACAATTATAAAACTACTATGTGTAATTGTTTAAAGCAAAAGTTGCTTAATATTTCTTTTAACAAATCTAATATTTCTAATGTTGACAAGGAGAATTTTTCTAATTTTAATGAATTACTTTTTTCTGATGAAGTTGATTTGGCTAAATATAGATTTAATATTTCACCTAGAAGAAATATTTTAAATATTAAAAATAAATCTATTGAGTTTGTTAAAAATTTTGATAATCCTGATTATAAGAATTTGCTTTTTGTTGGCTCTACTGGTTTACGGTAAAAGCTATATGTCTAATTGTATTGCTAGTGAATTATTAAAGGCTGGTAAAACTGTTATATACCAGACTGCGCCTGTATTGCTTGAAAGCGTAATAGATTTTAAGATGAATCGTCAAAAGAATTTAGGTAATGATTTTTATCAGTCTATTCTTGATTGTGATTTGCTAATTATTGATGATTTGGGTACTGAGTCTTTAAATAGCATGAAACTTAGTGAGTTGTTTACTATTTTGAATACTAGAATTTTGAATTTGAACCATAAAGTTACTAAGACTATTATTTCTACTAATCTTAATATTAATGATATTTTTAAGAATTATGAGGAACGTATTGGTTCTAGAATTGCTGGTTATTATGATATTTATTATTTCTTTGGAGAGGATTTAAGATTTAAAAAATAACCTTAATAATCTTGGGATTCTTAAACTAAAGGATTAAAAAGTGACATACTTTAATTGGATTAAATATTTCAACCAATTAAAGTACGTCACTTTTTAATATTTCCTTAGAAAATAAAATGTTAAATAATATTTTATTTTCACTTTGAGTTGTGAAACTTAAAGTTCCTTATTATTTCCTATAAATAATATAATAAGGGCTGTCCCCTAATCCCTGAAAAAAGGGATTTTGAGGAACGTCCCTAAATCCCTTCTTCTTCTATTTCTGGAGTTAAAGTTTCTATACTTACAACTTTTCCACCATCATTAGTTCTCATTAGAGTTACACCTTGTGTTGATCTTCCAAGAACACTAATGTCTTTTACATTAAGTCTAATAATTGTTCCAGTATCTGTAATTAACATTACGTCATCTTCTTCTGTTGCAATTCTTGCTCCTACTAGTTTTCCTGTTTTTGGTGTTATTTTATATGTGATAACACCTTTTCCACCTCTTATTTGAACTCTATATTCGTCTAATTCTGTTCTTTTTCCGAATCCATTTTCTGTGATTGCAAGTAGTGTTGCTCCTTTTCCTCCTGCTATTACTGATTCCATACCGATTACTTCGTCGCCTTCATCTAGTCTTATACCGATTACACCTTGTGAAACTCTACCTATTGGACGTACTTCTTTTTCGTCAAATGTGATACACATTCCTTCACGTGTTACAAGTACTACATTATCTTCACCGTCTGTAAGTCTTACGGTAATAAGCTCGTCGTCTTCTTTAAGTGTTATTCCTTGTAATCCTGTTCTTCTTGCAGAATTATATTCTGTAAGTGCTGTTTTCTTGATTAATCCATTTTTTGTTGCCATTAATAAGTATTTACCTTCTGCAAAGTTTTGGATTGGTATAACTGCAGATATTTTTTCTCCTGCATCTAAGTTTAATAAGTTTACAATTGCTGTTCCTCTTGCAGTTCTTCCTGCTTCTGGAATCTCAAATCCTCTTAGTTTGTATAGTTTTCCTTTATTTGAGAAGAATAGTATTGTGTCATGTGTTGATGCTGTAAATATTTGTTTTACGAAGTCTTCTTCTCTTGTTGCTATTCCTGTTATTCCTTTTCCGCCTCTTCTTTGGCTTCTGTATATGTCTATTGGCATTCTTTTTATGTAACCAAAGTGTGTTAGGGCTACTACTGTTTGCTCTTCTTTAACTAAGTCTTCTGCGTTGAACTCACCTGCAGCTGGAACTATTTTCGTTAGTCTGTCGTCTCCGTATTTTTCTTTGATTTCTAATAGTTCTTCTTTTATTATGTCATATACTAATGTTGCACTTGATAAGATGTCTTTTAAGTGTGCTATTAGTTTCATTAATTCATTGTACTCTTCTTCTATTTTTTCTCTTTGCAATCCTGATAATGTTTTTAATCTCATGTCTAGGATAGCTTGAGCTTGTATGTCTGATAGTCCAAATCTTTCCATTAATCTTTCTTTTGGATTGTCATATGAAGAACGTATAATGTTTATTACTTCGTCTATGTTGTCTAGTGCTATTTTTAAACCTTCTAAAATGTGTGCTCTTGCTAGGGCTTTGTCTAATTCGAATTTTGTTCTTCTTAGGATAACTTCTTTTCTATGTCCTATAAAGCAGTCTAGACATTGTCTTAATGTTAGTATTTTAGGTTCTCCATCTACTAGGGCTAACATGATCGCACCAAATGTTTCTTGCATTTGTGTGTGTTTATATAATTGGTTTAATATTACTTGTGGTCTAGCATCTCTTTTTAGTTCTACTACAACTCTAGTTTTTTCTTTTCTGTCTGATTCGTCTCTTACTTCTGAGATTCCTTCAATTTTTTTCTCTTTTGATAAGTCTGCTATTGTTTTTACTAGTTTTGCTTTGTTTACTTGATATGGTAAAGATGTTATTATTATTCTTTGTCTATTTCCGCTCATTTCTTCTATTTCGGCTTCGGCTCTCATTGTGATTTTTCCTCTACCTGTTGTATATGCTTCTTTTATTCCTTCTTTACCTAGAATTGTTGCTCCTGTTGGAAAGTCTGGACCTTTTATGACTTCCATTAATTCTTCTATTGTTGTTTCTGGGTTGTCTATTACTTTTATAATTCCATCTATTACTTCTGATAGGTTATGTGGTGGTATGTTTGTTGCCATACCTACGGCTATACCTGATGAACCATTTACTAATAATGCTGGTATTCTTGCTGGTAATACTGTTGGTTCTTGTAATCTATCATCATAGTTAGGCATAAAGTCTACTGTGTTTTTTTCTATGTCTGTTAGCATTAGTTCAGAAATTTTTGACATTCTGGCTTCTGTGTACCTCATAGCCGCTGGGCTGTCTCCGTCTACTGAACCGAAGTTTCCATGTCCATCTACTAGTGGGTATCTCATTGTGAAATCTTGTGCTAGTCTTACCATTGCGTCATATACTGAGCTGTCTCCATGTGGATGGTAACGTCCTAAAACTGATCCTACTGTGTTTGCACATTTACGGTATGCTTTGTCTGATGTGATTCCATCTTCGTGCATTGCGTATAATATTCTTCTATGTACTGGTTTTAAACCATCTCTTGCGTCTGGAAGTGCACGTGATACTATAACACTCATAGCATAGTCTATGTATGCTGTTCTCATTTCTTTGTCGATGTCTCTTTCTATTATTTTTCCGTCTCTTCTTTGTGGTGTTTCTTCCATTTGTTTTCCCTCTTTTCATTGTTTTTTCTACATTTGTATTATACTAAACTAACCTTGATTTTGCAAGGGATTTTGCTAAAAAAGTTGCTTTTTTACTAGGGATTTCTGTTGTTTTGGATTTTTTATTTTGCTTTTTTAATTTTTTCTTTTTTGTTTATTTTTTTGCTATATTTTTTGACATTGTATTATTAGATTTACCCCGTCTTTGAAGCCTTGTTTGTACATTTCTTCCATTATTATTGCGTTTTTTATGCTTTCTTTTTCTTCTTGGTTTGTTGATTTGTTTTGTTTTGTTTTTTCTATTATTATTTGGTCTAGTTTTTCATATCTTGTTTGATATATTTCTTCTAATATGTTTTCTTGTTGATTCCTTTCTTTTTCCATTTCTGTTTCCTCCTTTGTTTTATTTTTTACTTTTTTTGTTCTTTTTATTCTATTTTTTTAAATTTGTCAATTTTGATTATGTGGTAAATATTTTGCTTTACTTATGTTTTCTTTTGAAATCTTGTTTTTCTGTTATTTTTGTCAATTTTTAGGTTTTATTTTACTTTAGAGTTTTATATTGAGACCAAAAAAAATACCACCTTGTTAGGTGGCGTCACCGCTAGGTGCAAATTTATGAGTTCTTCTAATAAAAGTTATTTAGTTATATGTTTATTACACGGCTTAAGCGTTCAGAGCTACACAAATAAAAGTGGACGAAAACCGAGGTTATCATTGCTGTTGGAAGTACCATTATCGTCGCGACAGCTCGTGTCAAAGGTGCTGATGAAGCAATCGCCTCCCCTACTGACACAAGGACCGTCGGAACCGTTGGACGTCTCTGTTGTCAATTCTCTTATATTACTTGCCATGTCATATACATTACATACAGTATCTCTTGTTCCTGTATAATCTGATGAATTTGTTCCTTTGCTTGCTAGTGAATTATTTACACTTGTCTTTCTTGAATATTTTTCTTTTCCACATGTTTGCAAAAATAATGTTGCTGTATCCCATGCATAACTATTCATTAAATCACTCGTAAATTTATTGCTATTATACATGTTTTGTGCTTGTTCTGCTGCTTGTTTTTGTGTTACATAATTATAAACTGAATCTGTTCCTTTCTCTGTTATTTGTGTTAATGGATTTTCTGATGAAGTTCTTTCAGTTGTTGTTCTTGCTTCATATCTACCGATATAGTATCCACCATTTGCTGCTACACTATTTTTAAAGTTTGTTATATTCTTTGCTATTGCTTTATTTTCAGTATTTGTTAATGTTGATTCATCATTTGCATCTTCTTCAACATAACTTCCTGAATATGCACTCTTATTACCATTTGAATCAAAACTATATCTTCCTAATTCAATTGTTTTTGCATTTGCATCTGTTTTTGCTGTGTCTGTATAGATTTTTCCTACTGGTATCCATACAAATTGACTTCCAGCTGTTGCTCCTGTTGTTGCATCTTCTATTACTATTCCATTATTTACTGTTGTTGCATTACCTGTTGTACTATCTGATACTATTTTAAATCCTGCTGGCACTACTATTTTATTTCCATATGCATCTTCTAATTCTGTATTATCTGTTGTACTTAGTACACTTCCTATATTATCTGCAACTTTTTTTATTTGTGGTGCAGGTGGTGTTGTTGGTGTCCCTGAAGTATATTTATTTAACTCATCTTCATACTCATTTAATGTTTTAGCTTGGTTTGCTTCTGCTGCTTGTGTTTTTTCTTTTGCTTCTTTTGCTCTTCCAAATAAGCCTGTATTTGTTAATGATGATATTGTTATTCCTGCCAATATCAATAAAATAATAATTGTTATTACTAGTGCTACTAGTGTTATACCTCTGTCTTTATTTTTGTTTATCATAAACAATCCTCTCCTTTTGTATTTTATTATTTTTTCTTAGTATTTGTACTTTTTTCTTTTTAATACATTTTTATATGTATGTATTTATAGTTTTCATATGTCTTTTTTTATTTTGTAAATTATCTACTTCAATAAATAACATTCCATTGAATGCATCTAGACAAAGGTATTTAATTTTCAATGTCCCTGTTATTTACTTCCGTAAATTTTTTACATTATAATTTTAATATAACTTTTTTCGTTTTTCAATACTTTTCGTAAATTTTTGTATGCTTTTTGCATATATTTTTTATTTTCTTTTTGTATATCATTTTTTAACTTACTTTGTATTAATTATATAAAAAATGCAAATTTTTTTAAATTTGCATTTTTGTTATAATTAATTACAAAATTAATTTTCATTATTTTCTTGTTCTAAATCTGCTAAGTCAACAATATCATAATCAAAAACAGTAACCTTTTTAATCTCAAAATCAGAAAAATCATCTTGTTCGTTATCAAAACTCATAATATTAAAAGATTTTTGATCTAACATTTTTAGATGCAATTTTGAAGTATCAACAATCATTTTAGTTGAAAGGTCCATTCCAACTGGCAAAGTCTTGTTTTGATTATCATAGAAAATTATATTTGTAAATCCTATTCCTTTTGTACCCTCTTTAATGTGAAACTTGTATAAATTTATATTATTTCCATATGACATAGAAGCTTCTTTCATTTCATTTTCTGGATTTATATTAAATACATTTATTCCTTTATTGTTTAATATATTTTCATTAATTGCTTTGTATACTGGCAATGATTCTGGAATTACTCCTTTTTCAAGTGCTTTTGTTATATTTTGTATTATTGATTGCAAAACTAATTTAAATCCTATTTGTTTAGTATTTTTATTTACTTCCAATATATTAAATTTGTCTTTTGGTAATTCTCTATGCTTTTTATTATTTATTTTTCTTATTTTTGTAGTATCTTGTATAACATTTCCAAATATATCATACTCTTCTTCGTCTAAAGATTTTAATTCTTTTGCTTCTGCTTTTAAATCTTTTAGACTTTTTTCTATTTCTTCTGGAAGTATATTGTTTGTTTTTATTTTGTTTAATACTTCAACTAGATTTGTTGTTGCAATATAAACACTGTCTGTATCTTCTTTTGTTAAATTTTTTCTTTGGATTTTGTCTAATTTTATTCCAAACTCTTCTAAATCGTCTTCATAATTAAATGTTTTTTCTATTCTTTTTATTACATTTACTTCTTCTTGTTCTCCTTCTGGTAAGACATCCATTTCGTCCTTATTACTATATTTCCAGAATTCAAATATGCTTTTTTTATGGCTATCTATTTCTTCAATGTATTTTGATGCATTTTCTATTTTTTTAGCTAAGTTTTTAGTTTTTAGTTTTAGAGCATTTATATCCATTAGAAGATTTTTCAATTGATTTTCTAGCTCTTCTAGTTCTTTATAGCTTGTTATTAATTCTTCTAGTGTATATATTTTTTTAATTGGTATTCTTTTCTTCTCTCTTTTTGGTGGCTCAGCTGTTTGTACTGGTTCTGTTTGTTCATTTTCCTCTACTATTTCTTCTTCTACATCTGTTTTTATGCCTTTATTGCTTTTTTTGCTATATTTGAAATAGTATTTTACTTTTCCAAAAAATGATTTTTTGCACTCTAAGAATGTTGATATTTGCTTTTCTTTTGCTAAATATTCAATCTCTTGTGTTGCTACTAATTCTTGTAATTTTTTTATTCTTTTATTATATGCTCTGATTTTACTTTTTACTTCTTTTCTTCTTTTTAATCCTATTTTATATTGTTCCCTTATAAATTCTACCATATGTTTGTATTCTATTTTTTGGTCATCTAAGTAGAATTCTAGTTTTCCTTCATTGTTTATGTTTGTTTCAAAGTTATAATAATTTGGTATTTCTGTTTGTAATATAAATAGTGCTTTTACAAGTTTATAGAATTCACTCGCTTCTGCTTCATTATTTAATTGGATTTTGTATGTAGTTTTTATTTTTTCATATACATTTGTTTCTCCAATAATTTGAACAGTCATTTCATTTTTCTTGTCGTATACTTCATATATTAATGGCCAGTCTTTTGTAAATAACCATAAATAGTTTTCTATATCTTCAAACTCAGATTTTTTTAAATATTTATTTGAATATTTTACATTGCTTACTGGCACAAATACCTTTCCTACTCTTTTGTTTTCTATTTGTCTTTTTAATAAATAGAAAAATGTTGAATAATCTGTGTCTTCTGTTGGTACTATCATAAAATATTTGTCTGTATTTTCTGAGTAATATATTTGCCATAAATAGTTTCCTTCAAATTTTACTTTGAATGGAATTTCTCTACTTAGCTTTGTTTGTTCATTTTCAACATTTTCTATTTCTTCTATGCTTACATTTCTTAGCATGTTTAAAAATGTTGTATGTTTTATTAAGTTTTCTTCATTTTTGTTGTCTAAATATTCACACAATGGCCTTGCTTTTTGATATTTTTCATTTAAATCTGTTAGTCTATTTGTTGGTGATAGCAATATTTGTATGTCTTTTACATCTATGTATCTGTATTGTCTATATTGTTTTTCATCATAAAATCTTGAAACTCTGAATTCTAGTGGTTCAAATTTTTTTAAGTTTTGTGGTATTTTGTCTAAGTCTAGCCCTAAATATTCAAGTTTATCTGATATTCCTTCTATTATTTCTTTCTTTTTTCTAGGCAATTTTATATCTCCTTCCACAATTACTAAACTTTATTTGATATTTAATTGAATTTTTCTATTTTATAATATCATAAAAACTTTCAAATGAATATCCTTGTTGTTGTAAATATTCTATTACTTTTGGTAATGTTTCTGCTGTTATTTTTTTTGCTTGTGCATCATGCATTAAAATTACTAAACTATTTTTTCCTTCTGTTGTCTTTTGTAAATTATCCATCAAATATTCTTCTGTTGGATTTACTTTTTCTGAATCTCCTGTTAGTGCGTTCCAATCTATGTGTAAAATGTTATTTTGTTCTAATAAGGTTATTGCCTGTTTTTTTAGCTCTGCATATTTACCACCTACTGAACCTCCTGGAAATCTAAATAAATGTGAATTGTATTCTGGCACATTTATTGTTTTGGCTACAATTTGATTACATTGATTAAATTCATTTAAAACTTGTTCTGGTGACTGATATATTTCTGAGTATTTATGTGAATATCCATGGTTTGCTATATAGTGGCCTTCATTATATATTCTGTTTGTTGTTTCTGGAAATATTTCTACTTGACTTCCTAATACAAAAAATGTTGCTTTTATATTGTTTTGCTTTAATATGTCTAGTATTTGATGTGTGTTATTTGATGGTCCGTCATCAAATGTTAGATATGCCACTTTTTTATCTGTATGATATATATTTTTTATGTTTTCTTTTCCTTGTTCTGTTAGTTTTGGTATTTTTGCTTGCTTTTCTATTTCTTTTTGTTTTGCTTCTTCTTGTTGTTGTTGATTATATTCTATAATTTGTTTTTCAAACTCTTTTGATTTCTTTACTCTTAATGTTGTATCTACTAGATAATAAATCGACATACTTAATGTTATAATAATAACTACAATAGCTATTACTATAAACGTTATTCTTTTTTTATCAACATATTTTTTCATGCTATAAATATTATAGCCTTCATATTGGTCTTTGTTTTGAAATATTCCCATTTAAATTCCTCTTTTATTTTTTCATTACTTGTTTTATATATTCAATTTCTTCTTCTGCATTTAGTCTCATGAATATTGGTTCGCCTTTTTCTATTACTTTTATATTTTTTATTTTGTCATATTCTTTTAGGCTTTCCCATGTTTTTAAATTTTCGTCTGTAATTCCTATTTGTCTTAATATGTTCTCAGATGTTTCATTCATAAATGGTTTTATTAATATTGCTATTTTTCTTAAATTTTCTATTAGATGATACATTGCTGATTCTAGCTTTTCTGTTTGTTCTTCTTTTGCTAGTTGCCATGGCATTGTTTCATCTATATATTTATTTGTTCTTGATACAAGTGCCCAAATTTCTTGAATTGAGTTTGCAATTTCAAAATTTTCAAATAATTTTTCGAATTTTTCTATTTGCTCTTTGCATGCATTTTCTAAGCTCTCATCAACTTCATTTGGTGTTCCATTATATTCTGGTACTTGTCCATCAAAATATTTGTTGACCATTGATACTGTTCTATTTAATAAATTACTTAAATCATTACATAAGTCGAAGTTGTATCTTTCAACAAATTCTTCTGGCGAGAATAATCCGTCTTGTGATGTTGGCATTTCTCTTAATAAGAAGTATTTTGTTGCATCTAGTCCGTATCTATCTATTAAATCTTCTGGATATATTACATTTCCTTTTGATTTGCTCATTTTTCCGTCTTTCATTGTTATCCAGTTATGAACAAATATTGTTTTTGGTAATGGTAAATCTA
>ERZ824473.3559-NODE-3559-length-15182-cov-3.388246_pt1 | contig 15182 bp, 12 predicted proteins | sample MGYA00519874_ERZ824473 | MGnify/ENA primary metagenome ERZ824473 (study PRJEB31778, sample SAMEA3449151) | human gut metagenome | biome: human gut; feature: human-associated habitat; material: faeces | place: United Kingdom | collected 2010/2012 ... | reverse complement strand
CTCCGGCTCAGCGCGCCGGCCAGCGCCGAACCCGCGTGGTGCCCCCGCTCTCTTCCCAGGAGAGCTACGACCTCACTCGCTCTTCCATGGAAAGCTACGAGCGTGCCCGCGCCTCCCGCGATGCCCTTTCCGAGGCTCGCCGGGGCCGTGCGCTCAACCGCGAGGTCATCGATGGCCGCGGCAGCATCGATTCGCGCACCTTCAACGAGAGCCACCAGATTTCCGCCTACTCGCGCGACGATCGCGACCGCCATGACCCGATGATTGACACGATGGACAATCGCACGTGGTATTCTCGGGCCGGGCAGGGGTTCGCCACGCCCGCCGAGGGGGCTCCCGGCGCTCCGGCGCCTGTGCGTCGCCCTCGTAGTTCTCGCGCCTCCGACGTGGGGTTTGCCGGCGTTATGAGCGGAAGTGCCAACTATGGCGGAGCGCAGGGCGGCTCCGGCGTGCCGCTGTTCGTCAAGGTGGCCGTCCCCCTGATCGTCGTTCTTCTTGTTGTAATCGTTTGCCTCTTAGTGTTCTAAAGGTTCTAGAAAAGGCTTTACATGTACGCGAAACCGACCTGTCCGACTCCGCTGAAGATCCTTCTCATTGTTGTTATCGCGGTCGAGCTTGTGGCCATCGGGCTCTTGCTCGCCGGCCGCGTCGGCGCTTCCGAGGGAGGTGCGGCGGCCGGATCGTCGGCTGATTCGGCGGCGGCTGCGGCTCCCATTGCCAACGATGCCGCCTCTCAGGGTGCCGACGGGAATGCCGCCGCTTCCGACCCTGCCACCGCTCCCGAGCCCGTGACGCTGACCGTCACCTTCGCCGGCGACTGCACGCTCGGCACCGACATCAACTACGAGAACGAGCGGTCCTTCAACAGCCGCTGGCAGGCCGAGGAGGGCGACGCCACCTACTTCTTGCGCAACGTCGCCGACTTGTTCGGCTCCGACGATCTTACCGTGGTGAACATGGAGGGCGCGCTGACCGAGGGCGGCGAGCGGGCCGACAAGAAGTTCGCCTTCCGCGGCAAGCCGGAGTACGCCAAGATCCTCTCCAGCGCTTCGGTGGAGGCGGCCACGCTGGCCAACAACCACTCCCAAGACTACGGCCAGACGGGCTACGACGACACCATTGCCGCGCTGGACGCCGAGGGGGTGCAAAGCTTCGGCTACGACCGCATCGCGTATCTGGATGTGAAGGGCGTGAAGGTGGCGCTCATCGGGTCGTACTTCCCCGAGGACAGCGCCGAGAACACCAAGGAGATGACCGACAACATCGCCGCGGCCCGCGCCGAGGGCGCCCAGCTCGTGATCGTGTACGTGCACTGGGGCCAGGAGCACGAGTACGACATCACCGAGGGGCAGCAGACCGCCGGGCGCGCCGCTATTGATGCGGGGGCCGATTTGGTGGTGGGATCCCATCCCCATGTGGTGCAGGGCTGGGAGGTGTATCAGGGCCGCTACATCGTCTACAGCCTCGGCAACTTCTGCTTCGGCGGCAACACCAACCCCGACGACAAGGACTGCCTCATCTTCCAGCAGACCTTCACCGTGACCGGCGATACGGTGGCCAAGAACGACGATGTGGACTTCATCGCCGCCTCGGTTTCCACGGAGACCGACCGCAACACCTACCAGCCGATGCTGGCCGAAGGGGACGAGAAGGCCCGCATCGAGGCGAAGGTGCAGGAGGCCGCCGACCGCATCGCGGCTGCAGCCTAGATCCGGATCACGCAGGAGCCGGCGGTGAGGCCGCCGCCGAAGGCGGTCATGCAGGCGATGTCTCCCGGCTGCAGCTTGCCCTCGCAAAGCGCCTCGTTCAGGGCGATGAGGGCGCTGGCGCCGCTGACGTTGCCGACGTGGTCGATGATCACTTGGAAGCGCTCCATGGGGAGGCCCATCTTCTTGGCGGCGTAGCGGATGATGCGCTCGTTGGCCTGGTGCGGCGTGAACAGGGTGACGTCGTCGGTGGTCAGTCCGGCGCGGGTAAGCGCCTCCTCGGTGCAGCGAATCATGGCGGAGGTGGCGAACTTGAACACCGCCTGGCCGGTCATGCGCATATAGGGGTCGCTTTCCGCGTCGGCAGCGGCGAGGCGCGGGGCATCGGTGGTGGAGGTGCCGTCGGCGGCGGTCGTGCCGTTGGCGCCGAAGGGCACCTCGCGGGAGGCGAAGGCGCTGTCGCACCAGAGGGTGCGGTCGACGTCGTCGGTGTTTTCCATGTACGAGGAGAGGATGCCAGGGGCGTCGGCTCCGGCGGCACCGGCGGCACCGGCGGCTTCGGCAGTGCCATCAGCGCCGCCGGCTCCGGCCTCCGCCTCGTCGCGCCATTCCAGCACCACGGCCCCGGCGCCGTCGCCGAACAGGATGCACGTGGCGCGCTCTTCCCAATCGACGAGCTTGCTCAGGCGCTCGGCGGCCACGACGAGCACGCGGCGCACGTCGTTGCAGCGCATAGGCGTCCCGGTGCGGGCGGCTTCCTGGCGCGCGAAGGCGGCGCCGGCCATGATGAGGTCGGCGGTGGAAAGCCCGTAGACGCAGCCCGAACAGGCGCAGGACATGTCGTAGCACACGGCGTTTGTGGCACCGATGCGCTCGCGGATGCGGGCGGCCTCGGAGGGGAAGTGGGTGTCGGCGGTGAGCGTCGGGCAGATGATCATGCCAAGGGTGGCGGCATCGATCGCTCCCGCCTCGCGCTGCCAACCGCCCTCCTCAAGCCCCAGCGCTCGCAGAGCCGCCTGGGTGCCCAGGTCGGTGCAGGTCTCCTCGATGGCGACGTGGCGGGTGTGAATGCCCGTGCGCGGGACGATCCACTCGTCGGTGGTGTCTACGATTTCCGAGAGCTCGTCGTTGGTGACGATGCGCGCGGGCAGCGCTCTGCCCGATCCGATGATGACGCTGCCCAAAGCCGTTCCTTTCCGTAAATGATGCCTCAACCTGCTCTATGATGCCCCATATCGCCAAGTTTTCTGCTCAACGATGAGATGTTTGGTGAAGATTTTAAACGCGCGGTCAGTTTTTGGGGCGAATTCCTTAAGATTTCTCAGATAGTTTATCTCAAGGCGCGTGTTGCCGCAGCGAAAGAGAGGACGAGCTGCTTTCATGAAGACCCGTATCACAGAGCTTTTGGGCATTGAGTATCCCGTCGTGCAAGGGGCCATGGCCCGCATCGCCGACGGAGGGCTGGCCGGCGCCGTAAGCGAAGCCGGCGGCTTGGGCATCATCGCCTGCGGGGGCGCCCGGCCCGAGTGGATTCGCGAGCAGGTGGCCCGCGCCCGCGCCCTCACGAGCAAGCCCATCGGCATCAACGTCATGCTGATGGATCCGCGCGCGGGCGAGGTGGCCGAGCTGGTGTGCGAGCTGGGCGTGGAAGTGGTGACCACCGGTGCCGGCAGTCCTGCGAACTACATGAAGATGTGGAAGGAAGCGGGCGTGAAGGTGGTGCCCGTGGTGGCCTCCTCGGCGCTGGCCGCCCGCATGGAGCGCCTCGGCGCCGACGCCGTGGTGGCCGAGGGCACGGAAGCCGGCGGACATATCGGCGAGCTGACCACTATGGCGCTCGTGCCGTCGGTTGCCGCGGCGGTTTCGATCCCCGTCATCGCCGCCGGCGGCATCGTGGACGGCCGGGGCATGCTCGCCGCCTTCGCGCTGGGCGCCGAGGGCGTGCAGTGCGGCACGCGCTTCCTCACGGTGGAGGAGTGCAGCGTGCACGAGGCGTGGAAGGAGAAGGTGCTGAAGGCGAAGGACTCCGACACCATCGTCACCGGGCGCGGCACGGGGCATCCCGTGCGCGGCCTGAAGAACAAGTTCGCCCGCGAATGCCGCAAGATTGAGATGGCCGCCACCTCCGGGGAAGAGCTGGAGGGCATGTACGCCGGCTCGCTCGCCCGCGCCGTGGCGGGGGACGTGGAAGCCGCCCATGCGGCGGGATGCGCCTTTTTGTCATGGCGGGCCAGGTGGCCGCGCTGGTGACCGAGCGCGGCACGGCGGCCGGCGTCATTGCCGATATGGTGCGCGAGGCCGAGGCCCTGGCCGGGCGCTCCTTGGGCGAGCTGGCCGAGCTGAACAGCCGCCGGGCGCGCGTGTAGGGAGGCCGCCATGCTTGATGAGACTCCCTTGGCGCCCTTGGGCCCGGCTGGTCTGGTGTTCATGGCCTCGGGCCAGGGCTCGCAGAAGCCCGGCATGGGCGCCGATATGCTGGATATTCCCGAGGTGGCGTCCGTGTTCGCCTGCGCCTCGGACGTGCTCGGCCGCGACGTGGCGGCGCTTGTGCGCGACGCGTCGCCCGAAGAGCTGAACGACACGCGCAACGCCCAGATCGCCATCGCGGCGCTGTCGGTCGGCATGGGGCGGGCGCTTGAGGCGCGCGGCATCGTGCCGGACGCGCTGCTCGGGTTCTCCCTCGGGCAGATTTCCGCCATGGTGCTCGGCGGCATGCTCGCCGAGGAGGACACCTTCGCGCTCATCGCCGAGCGGTCGCGTCTCATGGGAGAGGCGGCCGACGCGAACCCCGGCGTTATGAGCGCGCTTCTGAAGATCACGCTGCCCGAGGCCGAGGCACTGTGCGCTCAGTGCGCCGAGGACGAGGTGCTCGTGCCCGCGAATTTGAACGGCGGCGGGCAGATCGTCGTTGCCGGCACGCCGGCGGCGGTGGCCCGCGCCGAGGAGGCTTGGGCCGCGAGCAAGGGCCGCTTCTCGCGCCTGGCCACGTCCGGCGCCTTCCACAGCCCGCTCATGGCGTCGGCGCAGGAGCCCTTCGCCGACTACCTGGCGCAGGTGGAGTTCCGCGAGGCGGTGGTGCCGGTCATCGGCAACGTGCACGCCGCGCCGCTTGACGTCGCCGGCGCTCGCGAGGAGCTGGTGGCGCACTTGGTGTCGCCCGTGCAGTTCGAGGCCAGCGTGGCAAAGCTTCAGGAGGCCGGCGCGAAGATGTTCGCGGAAGTGGGCTTCGGCGGCGTGCTTGCCAATCTCGTGAAGCGCATCGACCGCAGCGCGCCCCGAGCCGCCATTCAGGATCGCCCCTCCTTCGACGCCTTCGTCGAGGAATTCGGAAAGGAATAGACGTGACCGAACCAGAAAACCGCCGCTGCGCCGTTGTGACCGGCTCCACCCGCGGCATCGGACGCGCCGTGGCCCGGGAGCTTGCGGCCGCTGGCATGAACGTGGTGGTGAACAGCTCTTCTGAGCGCAGCCTGCCCGCCGCCGAGGCGGTAGCCGCCGAGATCGCCGAAGAGTTCGGCGTGGAAACCCTGGCCGTGGCCGCCAACGTGGCCATAGAAGAGGAGGCCAACGCGCTCATCGCCGCCGCGGCCGAGGCCAACGGGCGGGTGGATGTGCTCGTGAACAACGCCGGCATCACCCGCGACGGCCTGGCCGCCCGCATGTCCGACGACGACTTCGACGCCGTCATCGACATCAACCTGAAGGGCACCTTCCATTGCTGCCGCGCCGCCGCGAAGCTGATGATGAAGCAGCGCTGGGGCCGCATCGTGAACATGTCCAGCGTGGTGGGCGTGTACGGCAACGCGGGCCAGGTGAACTACGCCGCCTCCAAGGCCGGCGTCATCGGGCTCACGAAGTCGCTCGCCCGCGAGCTTGCGCGCCGCAACATCACGGCCAACGCCGTGGCGCCCGGCTTCATTGCCACCGACATGACCGACGCGCTTTCCGATGCCCAGCGCGAGGCCATCGTGAGCCGCATCGGCAGCGGGCGCTTGGGCGAGCCGGACGACATCGCCCATTTGGTGCGCTTCCTCGCCTCGGACGAGGCGTCTTACATCACCGGTCAGGTCATTTGCGTGGACGGAGGTATGTCCCTATGAGCGAGAACGCAAGCGAGAGCATTCAGACCCGGCGGCCCGACGGCACCCATCGCGTCGTCATCACCGGCGTGGGCGCGGTGACGCCGGCCGGCGTGGGCGTCGGGGCGTTGTGGGAGGCGCTCATGGGGCGCGAGTGCTGCATCGCGCCCATCGAGCGCTTCGATACGAATGAGTACGAGGTGCACATCGCCGGCGAGGTGCGCGACTTCGACGGCGTCGAGCACGGCCTGACCAAGAAGGAGGCGCGCCGCTTCGAGCGCTTCGTGCAGTACGCCATCGTGGCGGCCGACGAGGCGCTGGCCCAGTCCGGCTTGGAAGTCACCGACGAGAACCGCGACCGCATCGCGGTGGTGTTCGGTACCGGCATCGGCGGCATCGACGAGCTGCAGAAGAGCTTCGCCACCTTGGAGGAGAAGGGCCCCAAGCGCGTGAATCCCCTGTTCATCCCCACGATGATCGGGAACATCGCGGCGGGCAACCTGGCCATTCGCTACGGCATGCGCGGCGAGTGCCTGAACGTGGTGACCGCCTGCGCCACCGGCGCCCACTGCATCGGCACGGCGCTGCGCGACATCCGCCACGGCTACATCGACGCGGCGCTCGTGGGCGGCACGGAGGAGTCCGTGAGCCCCATCTGCATCGCCGGCTTCACCAATTTGTCGGCCCTTACCCGCGCCGAGGATCCCAAGGAGGCCTCGCTGCCCTTCGACGGCCGCCGCGGCGGGTTCGTGGCCGGCGAGGGGGCGGGGGCCCTGGTCATCGAGTCGTTGGAAAGCGCGCTCGCCCGCGGGGCCGAGCCCATCGCCGAGATCACTGGCTTCGGCAGCACGGGCGACGCCTACCACATGACCGCGCCCGACCCGGAGGCCACCGCCATCACCGCTGCCATGGCCGCCGCTCTGGCCGAGGGCGGCTTCACCCCGGCCGATTTGGGGCACCTGAACGCCCACGGCACGGGCACGCCGGCCAACGACGCCACGGAGTCGAAGGCGCTCGCGAATCTCATGGGCGGCGCGGAGGCGGCCGCCGAGCTGCCCGTCACGTCCATCAAGGGCACCACGGGCCACATGCTCGGCGCCGCCGGTGCCGTGGAGGCCATCGTGTGCGCCCTGTCCGTGGCCCGCGACGCGGTGCCCCCCACGGCCGGCTTCGCCGTGGCCGCCGAGGACTGCCCCGTGGCCGTGGTCACCGAGGCGGTCACCGACTATCCGCAGAAGGTGGCCCTGTCGACCTCGCTGGGCTTCGGCGGCCACAACGCCGCCTTGGCCTTCTCGCCGTACAAAGGTTAGGGGGAGTCGATGAGCGAAGAGACGATTGTCGCGCCGCTGCCCTGGGGGCGCGAGGTCATCGAGGGGATTCTGCCCCATCGCGATCCGTTCGTGTGGGTGAGTCGCATTGTGGCCATCGAGCCCGGCGCTTCCATTGAAGGAGAGCTGGACGTGCCCGCCGACCTGGATATCTTCCGCGGGCATTTTCCCGATCACCCGGTGCTGCCGGGCGTCATCATCATGGAGGCGCTCGCCCAATGCGCTTCCATCGCGGTGCTGCAATCGCCCGAGCTGCGCGGCTGCATCGGTTTTCTTACCGGCATAGACGCGGCGAAGTTCCGCCGGCAGGTGGCCCCGGGCGAGACGGTGACGTTGCGAGCGACCATCGTGAAGTCGTCGCGCCGCCTCGTGGTGGCCGAGGTGGAGGCCTCCGTGGACGGCGAGATCTGCGCCACGGCCACCCAGAAGTACGTGCTCGCACCCAAGGAGTAACTATGGCCAAAGCGGCTTCCAAGTACATCAGCTTCGACACGGCGGGGAACTTCGTCTCCGAGCTTGCGGATGGCCCTGCGGTGCCCGTGGTGACCGAGGACGGCTCGCTGAAATCGGCGGTCTCCTACGCCCTGGACGCCATCGTGGAAGCGGCCGGCACCCTGCCGGACACGGCGGCGGCCCTGGTGGGCGCCCGTGCCGGGGCGACCCATCGCGACCCGGAGGAGAAGGTGGCCGACGTCTCCGAGCACGTCCGGTCCACCATCGGCGACGACTTCGCCGTAAGTGCGGCGGCCGGGGCCAAGCCCCGGGCCCTCGTCATCGCCTCGGCCAAGAACGCCCGGGCCTTCGTGGTGCCCATGGAGCAGGCGGGCCTCGACGTCGTCTTCGCCACGGTGGACAACCGCTCGCTGGACGGCTTCGCTCGGCGCATGCTGCCCACGCACAACCTGGGCAGCACCACGGCTGATGTGGACGCCGATACGCTTTCCGCCAACATCTACACGGTGCTCTCGGCGGCCAAGGCTTGCGGCGCAGCGCTCATCTTCCTCGACAGCGCCAAGGCGCCGCTCGTCGAGGACGCCTATTTCCTGCGCCACGCTGCCAAGCGCGGTCTGCGCGTGTTCGCTCCGGCCACCGAGGGCACCTTGCGTACCGGTTGGGTGGAGCTTTTGCCCGCCGCCAGCACGACGGAGCCCTCCGAGGCGCCTTGGGAGTCGGCGCCGGCGCCAGCGCCGCTTGTCGACGACGATGAGGGCCCGACCCATTGGCGCCGCTGCCACTACTGCAAGCTCTTCTTCGACAAAGAGGAGATCATCGAGCTGGGCGGCTATTGCCCGGCCTGCGGCACCCTGCAGCGCCTGCGCTCCGACGAGCGCCTGGCCGCCACGGTGGACGCCGGCTCGTTCGAGGAGTGGAACGCGGTCATGCCCGACTCCAACCCGCTGGACTTCCCGGGCTACCCGGAGAAGATCGCCGATCAGCGCGAGAAGAGTGGCCTTGAGGAAGCGGTGCGCACGGGACGCGCGACCATCGCGGGGCTGCCTTTGGCCGTAGGGGTCATGGAGTCCGGCTTCTTCATGGGCTCCATGGGACACGTGGTGGGCGAGAAGGTGGCCGCGATGATCGATCGCGCCATCGCCGAGCGGCTGCCCGTCGTCGTGTTCTGCGCCTCCGGCGGCGCCCGCATGCAGGAGGGCCTCATCTCGCTCATGCAGATGGCGAAAGTGTCCTGCGCCGTGGAGCGTTTGGGGGCGGCCCGTCTGCCCTTCATCACCGTGCTCACCGACCCCACGACCGGCGGCGTGACGGCGTCGTTCGCCATGCAGGGCGACATCATTTTGGCCGAACCCGGCGCGCTCATCGGGTTTGCCGGGCAGCGCGTCATCCGCGACACCATCAAGCAGGAGCTGCCGGAAGGGTTCCAAACCGCCGAGTTCGCGCTTGAGCACGGGCTCATCGACGCCATTGTCGAGCGCTCCCAGATGCGCAGCGTTCTGGCGCAGCTGCTCGCGCTGCACGCGCCCGCCGACGATATGGGGCGCATTGTCACCTACCACAGCGTCATGGACGCCCTGCGCGTCGGCCCGGGCGCCTACGGCTCGGTGGATGTAGCTCCTGAGGCCCAGGCGGTGGGCGAGCGCATTCGCGACGAGGAAGCTGCCGGGTTGTGGCGCAGCTTGGCTGGAGTGCCGGTAGTGGGAGAGCTCATCGGGCGGTCGGAAAGCCCCGAGGAGGCCGAGGAGGCGTGCCGCCGCGAATTGGAGCGCCACGCCCGCCGCGAGGCCCGCAAGTCCGGGGTGAGTTTGGAGGCTCCGGCCGGCAGCGCGTGGGAGAGCGTGCAGATCGCCCGCAACGTGCACCGTCCCACGGCGCGCCGCTATATCGATGGCATCGTCGAGGGCTTCATCGAGCTGCACGGCGACCGCGCCTTTGCCGACGACGGGGCCATTCTTGCCGGCATCGGCTGGATTTCCGGCCATCCGGTGACGATCATCGCCCAGGAGAAGGGCGTGAACTTGGCCGATCGCGTGGCCCGCAATTTCGGCTGCCCCCAACCTGAGGGCTACCGCAAGTCGCTGCGCCTCATGCGCGAGGCGGAGAAGTTCGGCCGGCCGATTCTCTGCCTGGTGGACACCCAGGGTGCCTTCTGCGGCACCGAAGCCGAGGAGCGCGGCCAGGGCAACGCCATCGCCGACAACCTGGTCGCCATGGCCGGCCTGCGCGTTCCCGTGGTGAGCGTGCTTCTGGGCGAGGGCGGGAGCGGCGGCGCCTTGGCGCTGGCCGTGGGCAATCGCGTGGCCATGCAGGAGCATGCGGTGTACTCGGTGCTCTCGCCGGAAGGTTTCGCTTCCATCCTGTGGAAGGACCGCACCCGCGCGCCCGAGGCCGCCGAGGCCATGCAGATGGACGCTGCCTCGGTTTTGGCCGGCGGCATCATCGACGCGGTCATCTCGGAGGGGGAGGGCCCGGCTCACGAGAACCCGGAGGCCGCCATTGCCGCCGTGCGCGACTACGTCCGCGAGGCCTACAAGGAGCTGGCCGACCTCACGCCCGACGAGCTGGTTCGCCAACGCCAAGAGCGCTTCGCGAAGTTCTAGCAGGATATCCGGCTTTCCGGCCGCCCCGCGTTGCGCCTCGCTCTACGGCGGCCGGATGCTCTCGGGACAATTTGCGCGCCTCTATTTTCGCAAAAATTGCGATTGTTAGCACGAGGGGGCGGCTCACGCTCTGTCTTGTTCTGAAGCGGGATCTTCTGATGGGAAGATAGAGCATTTTAAAGGAAAGATGAGGCGCAATGAGCTGGTTTTGCTCCGCTTCGCGTCGTCCTCGTCTCCTTGGGCATTCTTCGTTTGCTAACAATCGCAATTTCTTGGAAAAACCGAGGGGCAAGTTGTCTCGAGCGATGAAAATGCCTCGAGCGATGAAAAAGCGGACCACCTGGTGGGCGGTCCGCTTGTTGATGAGCGTGCGTGTTCGCTGGCGCTGTTGGGCGCGCGGCCTTACAGCATCTTCGCGCGGAGCTCCTCGGGGGTCATGGGCGAGAGCAGCGCCGGCGCGATGTCGAAGATGGTACGGCAGCCCGTCTCGCCCGCGCAGGCCATGCGCCAGCAGGCGCGGGCGCAGGCGACGAGCACGCTGCCGGTGAACTCCGGGTTGGAATCGAGCTTCAGCGAGTACTCGATCACATGGGTGTTCTCGCCGGCGGCGCCCGTGGTGCCGGTGCGGATGACCGAGCCGCCGTGGGGGATGCCGGCGTGGTCGCGGTCGAGCTCTTCCTGGGAGATGAAGGTGACTGTGGTGTCGTAGTCGGCGAAGTAGTTCGGCATCGTGACGATGGCCTCTTCGATGGCGGCCGTATCGGCGCCCTCCTCGGCCACGACGAAGCACTCGCGGGTGTGTTTCTGGCGCGTGGTCAGCTCCGGGTTGGCACCGGAGCGCACGGCCTCCAGCGCCTCGGGCACGGGCACCGTGTACTGGCGGGCGTCCACCACGCCGGGGATGCGGCGGATGGCGTCGGAGTGCCCCTGGGAGACGCCGCGGCCCCAGAAGGTGTAGTCGGCGCCGTTGGGCATGATGGCGTTGGCGTAAACGCGCGAGACCGAGAACATGCCCGGATCCCAGCCCACCGAGATGACGGCCACATGCCCCGCCTCGCGGGCCACCGCGTCGACGGCGGCGAAGTGCGCCGGGATGTTGGCATGGGTGTCGAAGGAGTCGACCACGTTGTAGAGCGCAGCGGCTGCCGGGGTCTGCTCGGGCAGGTCGGTGGCCGAGCCGCCGGCGAGCATGAGCACGTCGATGTCGTCGGTATGGGCGGCCAGCTCCGTGGCGGGCCAGACGGCGACGTTCTCGCCGAGCGGGTGCACGCTGGCCGGGTCGCGGCGAGTGAACACGCCCACCAATTCCATGTCGTCGTTGGCGGCGACGGCCAGTTCAATGCCGCGGCCGAGGTTGCCATAGCCGAGAATGCCGATGCGGATGGGGTTCAATGGTGCCTCCTTGGGTGTTCGCTAAGTGGGAAAGCGGTGCTTCGGGGCCGATGCCTGCTTTGGTTTTGAAGCTAGCGGGACAGGCCGCGCCGCCGGGGTGTCGCATCATTATCGCGTACCGTCTTACGCGCGGGAACCTGTCCGTGGCGAGCGTTACGAGGATTTAACGGAGAGGTACCTTGGCGCGGCGCTTGCGTCCGTTCGCCGACGGGGCGTTGTGGAATCGGGCGGGCGGAGGGCCCGCGACGCGCCGTTGCGGAAGGCGGCGCGGAAGTTGCTCGCGTGCTTGCCGGTCGCACGGTGCGGGGCGGCACGGGCTCAACCGGCCGTTGGACGCCCTCAGTCGCGCCCGGGATGCGCGGCGCGGCGGCTGCCCCTTCAATCTCCTCCCCCTGGGTGGGTATGCGCAGGGTGAACACGGTGACGCCCCGCTCGCTCGCCGCCTCGATGTCGCCGTGATGCGCCACGACGATTTCCCGGGCGATGGCGAGCCCCAGCCCCGCGCCGCCCTTCTTCGAGGAGCGCGCCCCGTCTTCGCGGTAGAACTTCTCGAAGATGGTCTCCAGATGGGCGTCGGATATCTCGCGTCCGCGGTTGGCCACGGTGATGGTGGTCGTGCGGGCGTCCTGGCGGGCGGCGATGGCGATGACGGAGTTCGCGTCGGCGTAGGCCACGGCGTTGCGCAGCACGTTGCCCAGCGCCCGGGCGAGCTTGTCCGGATCGACGAAGAACTGGCCCGCGCCGGCGGCGTCCACGGTGATGCGGATGTTGCGGGCGGCGGCCTCGGGGAAGAACGCCTCGGCCACCTGCTGGCAGAACAGGCGCACCCCCACGGTCTCCCGCTCGATGGGAATGGCCGACAGGTTGTAGCGGGTGATCTCGAAGAACTCGTTGATGAGGCTTTCCAAGCGCTCGGCCTTCGAATAGGCGATGTCGGCGTACTTGCGCAGGGTCTCCCGGGGCAGATCGGTCGTCTCGCGCAGCAGGTCCAGGTAGCCGAGCACCGAGGTGAGCGGCGTGCGGATGTCGTGGGCCAGATAGGCCACCAGCTCGTTCTTGCGCTGCTCGGCGGCGTGGGCGGCGCGCTCGTCGGCCAGCGACTGCGAGCGAATAACCGCCAGCTCGTTGCGAGCGATGGACAAGTCGGTCGGCAGCTCGATGGGGGCGTCCTTGTCGGCGAGCAGGCGCCCCACGGCCCCGGACAGCTCGTCGAAGTAGCGCAGCGACCGGTTCAGGGCTCTCAGGATGATGGCGAGCCAGCCGGCCACGAAGACGAGCAGGGCCAGCGGGAGCTTGAACGACTTGACGAACGTGTAGGTGGCGACGTCGCGCATGCGGTAGACGCCGTCCTCGCCGTACTGGATTTGCCAGACCGGGTTCTCGTCGGAGACGCCCAGCGCCCGCGCCTCCTCGGCGGAGGTCAGGTCGAGCCAGGCGCTGTAGGCCTGCTCCTGGGATTGGCGAAAGGCGCTTTGCAGAAGGTCGTTCAGCGTCGGCTGATCATAGCCCAGGACGGCGGCGCTGACGAGGATTCGCGTGGCCGCATCCACCGTGGTCTCCGGCGGCATGAACGTCTGGGCCTCGGGCAGCGAGAGCCCCAGCTCCTGCAGGGATGCCGACACGCGCAGGGCCGCTATGGCTTGGGCGGCGCTCGCGTCGTCAGCGGGAATGGCCTCGGCGGTCAGAATGGTCTGATAGGGAAGGAGGGGAACGGCCCGGGCGGTCTTGTCGGCCGGGGCGCTGTCGGTCTCGGCATCGAGGGCGGTCGCGTCGTCAATGAAGGTGCTCGCGTCGCCGATGGCCGCGGCGTTGGTGCCCGAGGCGACGGCCACATCCTCCCCGAGCTTTTCGGCCCGTTCCTTGGCGTAGGCCGCGGCAGCCTCGGCGTTCTCGGGCGAGTCGGCCATCATGCTTGCATACTCCGCCAGGGCGTCTTCCATCTCGTTCACTTCGCCTTGGATCTTGGTGATAGTGCCCGCATCGTTGGTGTAGCCGCCCTCGACGGCCTCGTTGACCCAGAGGTCGAACAGGCTGGCATCGTCGAGCAGCCCCTGGTCGGTGAGGATCTGCTGGAACTGCTCGGAGGAGTTCAGGGTGCGCCAGGACGAGGTCGAGTCGGCCACCCAGTTCGCGATTGAGGGCACCATGAAGGTCTCGATGGCCAGGCAGGCCAGAGCGAAGGCCCCGCTGAACAGCAAAAGGTTGCGAATGAGGCCGCCGAGCACGCGCCGGCGCAGGACGCGGGCCTGCTCGCTTTTAAGCGCCATGACCGGTGTCGCCGGGCGCGCCGCGCAGCTTGTAACCGACGCCCCAAGCGGTTTCGATGAACGTCGTGGAAGCGTCGATATCGGCGAGCTTCTTGCGCAGGCGGCGGATGTGCACCATGACCGTGTTGGCCGCCGCGTCGTCGAAGCGCTCGTGCCAGGCCCCTTCGAACAGATCGGCCGCCGAGACCGGTGAGCCGACCGACTGGGCCAGAATCGCCAGAATGGCGAACTCCTTGGGGGTGAGGTGCAAAGGCTCGCCGTGGAGCGTGGCCAGATGCGTGCGCAAGTCCACCTCGATGGTGCCGGCGGAAAGCAGGGTCGAGGAAGCCTGGGGCGCTGCTTGGCGCCGGCGCAGGCGCGCCTTCACGCGGGCCACCAGCTCGCGGGGCCGGAAGGGCTTGGTGACGTAGTCTTCGGCGCCCAAGGTGAAGCCGACGACTTGGTCGGCCTCCTCGTCCTTCGCCGAGAGGAAGATGACGGGAATGTCCCGCATCTGGCGCATGCGAACGCACAGCTCGAAGCCGTCGATGCCCGGCATCATGATATCCACGATGGCCAGGTCGAACGGCGTGCGGGCGAGCATGTCGAGGGCCGCCTGTCCGCTGTAGCAGGCCAGCGCGTCCATGCCCTCGGCCACGAGCAGGTTGACAACCAGATCGGCGATGGCCTGCTCGTCGTCCACCACCAGTATGTGAGCGCGTTTTTCCATAAGGGCTATTGTACGCGATTCGCCCCGGGTTTTGCCAATGGGCATGCCATCCCGTGACAGCTTCAGGAAAAGTTAAGGTGCCCTGCCGGAAATGTCAGATTTCGCTATGGGACGCGTAAGCCGGCTGGTCGGTAAGGTGGGGGTGCAACGTAAGGAGAAAACCCATGGACACTGCTGCCTACCGTTTTGACGAGGGGAACTTTTACGGAGGAGATGCGCCCCTAAGCCGCACTGGGAGAGTGGACGCTTTGGACGTTTCAGATGCTCGGGGTGCTTCGGGTGTTCGGAATGTTTCGGGGGTCGCCCCCAATCCTTTCGGGCGTGATGCCTGGGTGCGGCCGCAGGGCGCGGGGGGCCGGCCGGGCAATGGTGCGGGATCAACGACCGCCCGGAGCTCCTCGCCGCAGCGGCGGCGGTCGCGCGGGTCGGCCGTAGCCCCGACTGCTACGCCGGGCGTGGTGGCGGCCATGCTGGGCGGTCTGGTTCGCACGGGCCGCGCCGCGCGGGGCCGCCGCATCGGGCGGCGACGCTGGCATCTGTGGTCGGTGCTGAGCGTGGCGGCGCTCTCCATTTTCGTGCTGGTCGCTATCTTTCAAATGGCGAACCTGTACGTCGAAGGGCTGGGGCTTACGGGACCGGGCATCGCCT
>ERZ824473.3556-NODE-3556-length-15191-cov-4.431488_pt1 | contig 15191 bp, 10 predicted proteins | sample MGYA00519874_ERZ824473 | MGnify/ENA primary metagenome ERZ824473 (study PRJEB31778, sample SAMEA3449151) | human gut metagenome | biome: human gut; feature: human-associated habitat; material: faeces | place: United Kingdom | collected 2010/2012 ... | reverse complement strand
CCATCTCACGATGGACACCCTTGCCTTCGGCTATATCCTTCCCACTACCGGGCGGGTTCGGGACTTTAACCCGTTAGAAACGTGCGCCGCTAGGCACACAACACAAAAAGGGGAATGTACCGAAGCACATTCCCCTTCTCCGAGGTTTTTCCCTGTATGTTTTATTCTGTATATCCATCATTGTAGGATGAGTCATCGTATCCGCTTTCATCGTAACTGCTGTACTCATCACTGTAATCTCCGGAATCATCATAATTTCCGGAATCCCCCTGTGCACTCTGTGTGGAATCCGCACCCTCTGCGTTATCTGTACTTCCGGTGCTGTCTGTAGAACTGTCACCGGTACTGTCCGTACTGTCAGAAGACGAAATTCCGCTCACTCCGGTTCTCTCGCATATGGTGTTGTAAACACCCTTTGCTGAATCAGACAGCGTATCCACATACACATTCTGAATCTGAAGCGCTGCTGTATCCAGGTCTTCCTGCTGCATAGCTGTATAAGCGGAAAACAGTGCCTCATAACTCTGACTTCTCTTCTTCTCTTCTTCCACCTGCTTGGAAACCGCATCGGCCGTATCATTAGACTCGGCAGCTTCCCCCTGCGCCTTGGTAAGCTCTACACTCTGGCTGGAAAGGGAATCGCTGTACTGGATGATCTGCTGGTTTGCCTCACGGTAAATATCCTGCTTCACAGCTGGCAGTACCAGAAGCCAGAATGCCGCCGCACCTGCCGCAAATCCCAGAACCATGGTAAAAAACAGCGATACTCTGGACCGTTCTTTATAAGAAGACGGCCTTACAACAATCTCACCGGAAATGTTATCATTCTCTGCTTTCTCATTGCCGAAAAGACCTTTCCGTTTTTTTTCTATTTTTGTGGTAACACCGGTCTGCTCATCTACCTCCCGCAGGAAACGTAAGGTAGTTGTATTGGTTTTATCAATTCTGGCCGCTTTTTTCAGCGTTCTTCTCGCCTTGTTCCACTCCTGATTCTTCATCTGAATCAATGCGAGAAGATGATAGCCCTTAATCAGCTTAGGATTCTGGGAAAGAATCTTTTTCAGGCGGATAGCCGCCATATCCTCATGCCCTTCTCTGCACATGGCAAGCGCGTTGTTGTATTTTTTTATGCTCTCATTGATTGTATCCAGTTTATTCTGATTTGCCTGAAGCTTGGCAATATATTCTGAAGCCAGATTTCGGTTCTTCTGAATATTCTTGCTGATAACCCATTCACTCAGTGCCGCAACCACCTCACCGGTCTCAAAATACACCAGGCCAAGAAGGTTTCTCGCACGGATATTTCGTTTATCATAGGCAAGGCTCTGCTTCAGACAGCTGATCGCCCCGGACAGATCTCGGATACTTGCTTTTTCCAGGCCCTGATTATAATAAAGCTTGGAAAGGTAATCCACTTTCTTCTGGATCAACACATTGGCTCCGCAGTGCGGACAGTAATCCAGGTCTGTATCTGTCAGGAACGCTCCACAGTTTATGCAGTTCATTCATGTCTCCTTATCTTACACGTCTGTTGCTCTTGACCTCCCGCAGCATCTCCTGAAGCACATCCATGATATCTGTGATCTCACGGTCATAGATTGCACCTTCTACATCTGCCACATCCAGACATGGTTCAAATTTCTTCAGTTCCTCTTCATAATCGATCATAATTTTTTCCTCCTGATCACAGCCTTGATTTCCCCGACCAGATAAAGGGAGCCCACACAGAACAGCATGCCATCTTCGCCTTTTTCCTTAACTGCCTGTTCAAACGCTGTCGGAACATCCTCCACTGCTTCTACTTCCGGTACTCCGTCTTTACGGAAGATTTCTGCAAGCTCTTCCACCGGAACTTTACGGTATCCTCCTACCTGTGTGACAATCACATGGCGGAAACGGATACGTGTACAGATCGTACGGATCATATCTGTATAATCTTTGTCGTCCACTGCGGAAAACAGCAGGGTCAGCGGAAATTCCTTCTGGAAATGTTCCGCAGTCTCCACAAACTTCTCCACGCCGTCTTCATTATGTGCACCATCCACGATCACACCTGGGAGAACGGTCTCCATTCTGCCCTGCCAACGTGTCTTGGCCATACCGGCTTTCAGAGCTTCCAGTGATACCGGAATCTGATTTTCCAGAACCTGAATGGTTTTTACCGCAAGGGCCGCATTCATAACCTGATAACGTGCGATAAAAGGAATATCAAATACGGTATCTCCATAAGCCTCATCTTTCAGAGAAAACTTAATTCCATCTTTTGTAATTTCATGGATCCTGGTATCTTCCCGCTTCAGCTCATAATAAGGACATCCTAAGGTTTCTGCATGCTCACGCATCACGCGCGCCGCATCCGGATCATTTCCATCGTAGATCACCGGAACGCCCGGCACCATGATCCCCGCCTTCTCTCCCGCGATCTCGGAAACGGTATTTCCAAGGTACTGCATATGGTCGAGGCTTATGGAAGTGATCACACAGGCCGCCGGATTCTCCACTGCTGTGGTAGCATCCAGACGTCCGCCAAGTCCTGTCTCCAGTGTTACATAATCTACACCGGCTTCTGCAAAGATCACCATTCCCATCAGAAGAAGTGTCTCAAAATAGGTCGGATGATAACTTCCTTCCGCAACCAGCTCATCGGAAAGTGTCTTTACTTTCTCAAAGGCACGAAGGAAGGTATCGTCATCAATCACTTCCTCATTGATCTGAAATCGCTCATTGATCTCCACCAGATGGGGAGATGTAAAAAGTCCACAGGAATATCCTGCTTCCCGAAGGACCGATGTGATAAACGCACAGGTACTTCCCTTTCCGTTTGTTCCTGCTACATGGATCACACGGAATTTCTTCTGTGGATCTCCAAGTCTTCTTAAACATTCTCTGGTATGGTCCAGACTGTTCTTGGTTGTAAATCTTGGTATGTCTTCAATATACGCAACTGCTTCTTCGTAATTCATAAAAAAAACCATCACTTATCTATAATGTATTCGTAAGGAACTTTCGGGGAGAAAAATTTCTCCCCTCCTGTCCGTTACGATACCATTATATAATAGTGGTGGAAGATGTCCAGTCCTAATCGTAATATTTTATCCGACATTTTTTGTATCGGATGTGTTTTCTGTGCTGCTTTTTTCGCTGTCAAGTTTCCACTTACTGTCAGAGAGCAGTGCATAAACAGCACGGTCATGGCTCTTGGTCATGGCCTTTCTGGTGGAACTGTTGCTTCGCTGCACTACCGAAATCCGGTCAAAATCATCCAGTTCTTTTCCGGTAATGATCAGCTTGGTCGGATTCACGTAAACCGTATCGTACCATTCTCCGTTGATCTTCACCTGGCTGGACGGCGTAAAGTTGGTTCCCTGAATATAATAGGTATGGTCCGTCTCAGACACAACCTGAATGGAATCCAGTGTGGTATCATAGATTCCCATACGCATCTTGGTACGCTCAAAAGGATTCTCTCCGTCGTAGGAATACTGTTTTCCATAGAGAAGGTCATACTGCAATGTTTCCAGATCCACCTGATAATTCTTGGTGTTTCTTCTTGCCTGATGATATTTGAAAATATTTCCCTCATGGATACCCACGCGGTCCATAACCTCTGCCGCCATCTGGTATGCTGCAAGATTCTCTTTCTTTTTCTTAAGTCCGAAATTATCCCACATCACATACTCTGTCTGGAAGAGATATTTGTTATCCACATCCTCCACAGTCAGTCCCATGGTCGGCAGATGGTCACCGTACATAACCAGAACCACATCCTCCGGATAATCGGCGAGCTTATCTGTCAGCTCTTTGACAAAATTATCCATCTCATGAATCTGGTTTACGTAGTACTCCCACTTGTTGTTCAGTTCCTCGGTAGGTGCACCGGAAACTGTGATCTCCGGATTTTCCAGTACCGGTTCAGACGGATAATCCCCATGTCCCTGTACGGAAATAGTGTATACATAATCCGGGCCCTCTGTGGAATCCAGACATTTGATGATCTCATCAGTAAGCACGCTGTCCTTGGTCCAGCCCAGCGGGTTCTTCTGATTCTCATCCTTCATATACTCAGCGGAAGTAAAGGTATCAAATCCCAGATTCGGGAAAATGCTTCTTCTTCCATAGAAATTCGCCTCATTGTTATGTATGGCGTGTGTGGTATATCCCAGATTTTTCAGCACATACGGAGCACTCTCACAGGTGGTTTCCTTAAGAATACTCTTATAAGGATATTCACCCGGGCCAAAATAATGAAGGCTCATTCCGGTAATGGACTCAAACTCTGTATTGGCCGTTCCGGCTCCTACAGACGGAACCTTGTAATAACCGGAAGAATATTCTTCCATCAGTTTCCGGAAATTCGGGATCGGGTCCTCGGAAATATCCAGATAATTTACCAGTGTGGGATCAAAAAAGGACTCCAGCTGTAAAAACAGGATATTCGGATGGCTTCCGTCTTTTGTTTCCGGAAGGTTCTCCTCGGAATTTTCGATCTTTTGGATCTCATTTTTGGAATAGTCTCTTGGAGCACTGATTCCGGTATTGAAGATCGTTGTTGCCAGACAGTAAGGATATCCGTAATCCTCATAAGCAATGGCAATGTTTCCAAAATAATTGGAAAGTACTCTTTTTTCCAGAGCAAGCTGTGTGATTCCTCCAAAAGCAAGGATTCCAGCAAGAACCAGCGGAATATTCACCTTGTATTTCAGTTTGCCTCTGTATTTCGGCGATTTTATCAGAATGATCAGAAGGATCAGAACTGCAATGCCAAGAAGTACCGCACCGATCGTCATCTGGGTCTGTGTCAGGTACTTCTTTGCAATGCTGAGGCCATCGGTCAGGTTCTTTACATCCGGGCCTGTAAACGGTGTGACACGGTTGAGAAGAAGAACACCGTTTACGATTCCCAGAAACAGCCATAAGCTGCCAATAAAAATACGCCAGAAAATTCTCTTTCGGAAGAGATAAACAAGCAGCATAGTCGTAAAGATAAACGCCGTATTATAAGCAAATACAAGCGGCTTTGTGGTCATGTAGGTCCATGCCTCTGTGAACGAGTGCCTGCATATGGCCTCGATCACAAAGTACAGGACTGCACATCCCAGAGCCTGAAGTATCAGCGAAATCTTATTGAAAAAGTTACACCACTTCATTAAAACACTCCTTCGTTATTTCACCATCTGTGTTAACTGCAGGTTCACTTTCTCTTTCATCTCTTTGTATTTCTCAAGTTTCTCATTCTCTGCCTCTACCTTTGCTGCAGGTGCCTTGTTCACAAAGTTCGGGTTGTTCAGCATTCCCTCACAGCGGGCGATCTCTTTTGTAAGACGCTCCTGCTCTTTTGTGAGACGCTCGATCTCTTTTTCACGGTCGATCAGGTCTTCCAGCGGCAGATATACCACACCGTCTGCTACAACGATGGATACCGCATCCTCGCCGATTCCGCTCTTATCCTGCTGCACATGGATCTCTTTTGCAAACGCAAGGTTTGTAAAGGATCTCTTGCAGGACTCAAAACGTGCACAGCTCTCTGCGTCCTTGCCTACGATGTAGATATTTGTCTTTCTGTTCTGCGGTACGTTCATCTCATTTCTGGTGTTACGGATTCCACGTACAACTTCCTGGAAACTTGCAACTGCTTTCTCAGCATCTGCAAAGTTCATCTCGTCTTTGTATACCGGCCAGTCAGAGATCATGATAGACTCTTCCTCTGGAAGCAGTGTGCAGTAGATCTCTTCTGTGATAAACGGCATGAACGGATGAAGAAGCTTCAGTCCCTGTGTCAGTGCAGTACGAAGTGTCCACAGTGCATCGTTTGCTGCTGCCGGGTTCTCCTCTGCTTTCCACAGTCTTACTTTGGCCATCTCGATATACCAGTCACAGAGCTCATCCCACAGGAAGTCATAAACTTTCTGTACAGCGATTCCAAGCTCATATTTATCCATGTTCTCGGTAACATCGCGGATCACGGTGTTAAGTCTGGAAAGGATCCATTTATCCTCGTTGCAAAGAGCGTTCAGATCTTTCGGCTCTGTTACGGTCTTTCCTTCCAGGTTCATCATAATGAAACGGGATGCATTCCAGATCTTATTTGCAAAGTTACGGCTGGACTCTACACGCTCCCAGTAGAAACGCATGTCATTTCCAGGTGCATTACCTGTCATCAGAGTCAGACGAAGTGCATCTGCACCGTATTTGTCGATAACTTCAAGAGGATCGATACCGTTTCCAAGGGATTTACTCATCTTACGTCCCTGGGAGTCACGTACCAGGCCGTGGATCAGTACATGGTGGAACGGAGTCTCACCAGTCTGCTCCAGTGCGGAAAATACCATACGGATAACCCAGAAGAAGATGATATCGTATCCGGTTACCAGGACATCTGTCGGATAGAAGTACTCAAGCTCCGGTGTCTTATCTGGCCATCCAAGTGTGGAAAATGGCCACAGTGCGGAACTGAACCAGGTATCCAGTGTGTCCTCATCCTGGTGCATATGTGTGCATCCGCATTTCGGGCACTTCTCAGGCATTTCTCTTGCAACAACCATCTCACCGCACTCATCACAGTAATAAGCCGGGATTCTGTGTCCCCACCAGAGCTGACGAGAAATACACCAGTCACGGATGTTCTCCAGCCAGTGCAGGTAAGTCTTGTCAAAACGCGCCGGAACAAACTGAAGATTTCCGTCGTCCAGAGTCTTGATGGCAGCTTTTGCCATTTCATCCATTTTTACAAACCACTGTGGTTTGATCATCGGCTCTACGGTTGTACCGCAGCGGTCATGGGTACCAACACTGTGGCTGTGCGGAACAACTTTTACAAGGAGTCCCTGCTCTTTCAGGTCTTCTACCATGGCCTTACGTGCCTCGTAGCGGTCCATACCTGCATATTTTCCGCCAAGGCTGTTGATGGTTGCGTCATCATTGAGGATATTGATCTCCTCAAGGTTATGACGGCGTCCAACCTCAAAGTCGTTGGGGTCGTGTGCCGGTGTGATCTTAACGCAGCCTGTTCCGAATTCCTTGTCAACATACTCATCGGCAATAACCGGGATCTCTCTGTCTGTAAGAGGAAGTTTCAGCATCTTGCCTACAAGGTCTTTATATCTCTCATCCTCCGGGTTTACAGCAACTGCTGTATCGCCGAGAAGTGTCTCCGGACGTGTGGTTGCGATCTCAACGAAACGTCCTTCCTCACCTACGATCGGATAATTGATGTGCCAGAAAAATCCGTCCTGGTCCTCATGTACAACCTCCGCGTCAGAAATAGAAGTCTGGCATACCGGACACCAGTTGATGATCCTGGAACCTTTGTAAATATATCCTTTCTCATAGAGACGGATAAATACCTCCTGAACAGCCTTGGAACAGCCCTCATCCATGGTAAAACGCTCGCGCTCCCAGTCTGCGGATGCACCCAGTTTTTTCAGCTGGTTGATGATCTTTCCGCCGTACTCTTCTTTCCATGCCCAGGCATGTTTCATAAACTCGTCACGGCCAATCTCGTTCTTGTCGATTCCCTCTTTACGAAGTTTCTCTGTTACCTTAACCTCTGTAGCGATGGCTGCGTGGTCAGTTCCCGGCTGCCAGAGAGCCTCGTAGCCCTGCATTCTCTTGAAACGGATCAGGATATCCTGCATGGTCTCATCCAGTGCATGGCCCATATGCAGCTGTCCGGTTACATTGGGCGGCGGCATTACGATTGTGAAAGGTTTTTTGTCCGGATTTACTTTTGCATGGAAGTATCCGTTGTCCATCCATTTTTTGTACAGACGATCCTCAATACCCTTGGGATCATAAGTCTTTGCAAGTTCTTTGCTCATGTTTTCCTCCTGAATCTTTCTTGGGATCAAGCTGTCTTTTTGGGGCAGCTCTTTCTGATTATGGAAGCTTTAAAATGCTCCTGTTTTCTGCAAGAAAAAAGCACGCCCTCCACACCAAAGCTAACAACTCCTGTGCGAAGGGCGATCATTCTCGCGGTACCACCTTCATTATCCGGGAAAAATATCTTATCTACTGTTCCCGTCTATCTCTTGTCCCTTAACGCGGGGTACGTGAAAACCTACGCAGCAGCTTCTGTGTCTGTTCTACATTTCTGCCTTCAGTCTCCCGGCTCCTAAGCTACCTTCTACAGTCTTCCATCTGAAAATGCCTTCCAGCCTGCGCTCCTTCTGCGTCCGTGCATTTCTCTCTGTCAGCGTATTCCTGCATACTCCTCTTATTCAACGCCTTTACCATGTTCCTACTATAATGAAATTTTCTTTTTTTGTCAAGACGAAGGCCTGCATTTCCGGGGATTTCACATATTTCCCTGTATGCAGGCCTTCTTCTCATTTCCGTATTTTTATTCTACGCTCTTCAGTGACTCTACCATATCGATCTTTTTCAGCTTAAAATGCATCACCATATTTACAAACATGGAGAATCCAAAGGTAATGATCCCACTGTAAACAAAGCTTATTGGCTTGATATTTCTTCCAAACATCACCGCATCTACCTCAACGGTTGTGATCACATACCGGTGAAGAAAAATTCCGAACACTGCGCCTGCCAGGATTCCTATGAAGGACAGCAGGATATTTTCCCGGAATACATACTGGGAAACCTCGCCATCATAAAATCCCAAGACCTTCAATGTTGCAAGCTCTCTCTGACGCTCTGTGATATTGATGTTGTTCAGATTATACAGTACCACAAATGCCAGCATTCCGGCCGAAATGATCAGGACCCAGATCACCGCTCCGAGGGAGCCCAGCATTCGCTCAACCTGACCTGCTGTGCTGCTTGTATAGCTGATACTCAAAGCCGCCGGATATTTCAGGACCTCATTTCCAATAGTTTCCAGATCACTGCCTGCATCTTCCTTCATGGTATATACTGTGCTTGAATACTCCGGTTTCTCTCCGAATGTTTTTTCGTAGCAGGATGGGGTCATGTAAACGTAATGTCCCATATAGTTCTCCGTAACAGCAGTGATCTTCACCTTATACTTCCTGTTGTCTTTCTCCAGTGTGATCTCGTCTCCTGCCTTCACTCCCATAAGAGAAGCCGTTTTTTCACAGATCACCGCTCCGTCATCGGTAAGCTCATACTGCTCATGGGATTTTCGATCCCGCAGGGTAACATCCTCTTTGAAGTTTTCCAGATTTTCCGGAACATACACATAAACACTGACATTTCCCTTTTCTTTCGGTGCCGTCATCTTGGTAAGCTGCACGCGGGTATAGTGGTCGATTTCGCTGTTTCCATCCAGGAATTTCAGAAGATCCCTTTCCTGGCTGTCTGTGGCATCCTCATCATTGATCACCATGGCATCGTAATGCTGGATCTGATCATACTGAAGAATCGCAATATCCATAATGGAGTCATAAAGTCCGAATCCTACAAGCATCAGTCCCATGCTTCCTGCAATTCCGAAAATGGTCATAAAAAGACGTTTCTTATAACGGAAAAGATTTCGCATAGACGATTTCCAGGAAAAGCTCAGATGCTTCCATATAAAGCCGATCCGCTCAATAAGGATCCGTTTTCCTTCTTTCGGTGCAGGCGGCCGCATCAGGGATGCCGGTGTCTCTGCCAGAGTCTTTACGCAGGAAAAAAGTGTTGCACCCATAGTACAGATCACTGCTGCTCCGGAAGCGATCAGTGCATAGCTCATCTCATAATCCAGTTGCATGTAATCACCGATATTCCAGTACATGATCCCGTAGGCCTGGATAATGATAAACGGAAAAACCTTTTCTCCAAAAAGTACTCCTACGATACTTCCGCCTACTGTAGCCAGGAATGCATAGCTGAGATACTTGGATGCAATGGCTGCTTTTCCGTAGCCCAGCGCCTTCATGGTTCCGATCTGGGTTCGCTGCTCCTCCACCATTCGTGTCATCGTGGTAAGACTGATCAGCGCCGCCACCAGGAAAAATATCATTGGGAAAACCTTTCCGATGTTTTTCAGCCGCTCTGCGTTATCACCAAAATCCGAGTATTCCGGAAGGTCATTGCGATCTGTGATGATCCACTCCGGTGTTTCAATATCATCTACCTCTTTCTGGGCATCATCGATCTTCTGCTGGGCTTCCGCAATTTTATCATCGGCCTCTTTTTTGCCATCCTGATATTCTTTCTTTCCATCGGAAAGCTTCTTTTTTGCGTCCTCCAGATCTTTTTTTGCATCTTTTAATTTTTGTTCGTTTTCCCGGATCTCTTTTTCACCATCCAGAAGCTTCTGTTCACTTGCATCCAGTTCAGCCTGACTGCTGGTAAGCTTTTCCGTATTTGCCTGGATCTCTGCCTGGCCTGCATTTAACTGTGCCTGCTTTTCCTCCAGCTGCTGCTGCCCGGAGCTAAGCTGGGCTCTGGCTGAATCCAGCTGGCTCTGGCCGTCATCCAGAGTTGCCTGGTTTGCCGTAATTTCTTCTTTTGCCGCTGAAAGCTCTGTTTTCTTTGCCTCCAGCTCTTTCTTTCCTTTGTCCAGTTCTTCCTGGCCTGCGTTCAGCTGCGCCTCTGTCCCGAAAAGTGTCTCTTCCTGCTCTTCGATCTGACTGAAGCCCTCATTGATCTGACTGAGGCTGCTTTCCAGTTCAGCCCGGGTCTGAGCCAACTCTGATTTTTTCGCTGTAAGCTCTGACTGCGCCTCGTCGATCTGTGCCTGACCGGCATTTATCTGTTCTTCCATTGCACTGATCTGGCCATTTAATGTCTGGATCTGCGTGGAAAGCTCCGCCAGCTCTTCCTCAGTTTTTCCTTCTTCCGCACCGGCATCATACTGCGCCTGCAGTTCCGCCGCCTGACTGCTTAATGCCTCTTTCTGGCTGGTCAGTTCATCCAGCTGTGCCTGCTGCCCGGAAAGAGCTTCTTCACTGGAACTGATCTGAGTTTCGCCCTCGGAAACCTGTGCAAGTCCTGCCTCACACTGTTCTTTCTGACTGGTAAGAGTTGCCTTTGTTTCTTTGATCGTATTCTTTCCAGCTTCCAGCTGTTCCCTTCCGCTGTCAAGCTCAGCCTGTTTGCTTTCCAGCGTTTCCTCCGCTTCCCTGATCTGAGCCTCACCGTCACTTAACTGCTGTTTTGCGGCATTTAGCTGTTCGTATCCGGCAGTCAGCTCTGACTGCTTCTCATTTATCTGTGCCTCGGAGTCGGCAAGCTGGGATCTGGCAGAATTTAACTGGGACAGACCGTCTTCCACCTGCTGTTTTGCGCTGTTAAGCTGAGACCATCCATCTGCGATCTGCTGCCTGCCGTCAGCAAGCTGCTGTTTTCCATCGGTCAGCTCCTTTTTTGCATCACTAAGCTGCTGTTTTCCATCTTCGTACTCTTTTTTTCCATCGTCATACTCTTTCTGTCCATCGTCCAGCTTTTTCTTCGCATCACTGAGCTTTTCTTCTGATTCCTTCTTTCCGTCCTCAAGCTCTTTTCTGGCGTCATCCAGCTTTTCATTGGCTTCTGCGACGACCTCATCGTAGCGCAGGCTGCACTGTTCTTTTTCGATACCTTCCACACGCTTCCGTATCTTTTCGATAAGATTGTCGTAGGCATCGGTATAGCTGATCACATCCCCGGATTCATGTACCATAATATAGATCTGGGTAAAAGCCTCCTGATCAAAATCCTCCGGAAGAATGTATCCGAAGCCGCTGATCTCACCGGATCCAAGAGTCGTATTTCCTCTGTTAAATGAAATATAAAGAGGGCTGCTTCCGATTCCCACAACTGTATAGGTTGTCTTTTTCAGAAGTTCACTGTCTCCATCCTCACTGACGGATATGGTGTCACCGACTTTATAGCCCTGGTTCTTTGCAAATGGCTTGTCCAGAAAGATCTCGCCGCTTTTTTCCGGTATCCTTCCTTCATCTGCTGTAAGCAGGTTAAAATTGCTGCTGATGGATTCCAGATGAAGAACCTTCCTGGCATCATCCTCTCCACTCATAACATCCGTAGAATAACCACCTTCAGCCATCTCCACACCGTCAATGTCCGATACCGCTTCTACATCATTCTGAGTGAGTCCCAGTGTTCCCTGGATCTTCAGATCCATCAGCTTTGCAGCTTCATAATAGGCATCTCCGGAATATCTCATATCCGGAGAAGAGGCCTGGATCCCGGAAAAAAACGCAACGCCCAGTGCCACGATCAGAAAGATCGAGATAAAACGTACTTTACTTTTTCGGATCTCCATCCAGAAATCTTTGTGTAATGCTTTCATTCCGTCACCTACCATTCAATCTCTTCCACAGGTGTGGGATGTGCATTTTCGGTCATCTTCGAAACCTTGCCGTTTTTAATTTTAATCACACGATCCGCCATAGGTGTCAGTGCAGAGTTGTGGGTGATGACAATAACGGTCATGCCCCGCTCCCTACAGGTATCCTGCAGAAGTTTCAGGATTGCCTTACCGGTCTGATAATCCAGAGCTCCTGTGGGCTCATCACAGAGCAGAAGCTTGGGATTCTTCGCCAGGGCCCTGGCTATGGAAACTCTCTGCTGTTCCCCGCCGGAAAGCTGTGCCGGAAAGTTGGTCAGCCTCTCTTTCAGCCCTACCTCCTCCAGAACTGTCCTGGCATCCAGAGGATTTTTACAGATCTGAAGAGCCAGTTCCACATTCTCCAGTGCAGTCAGATTAGGCACCAGATTATAAAACTGGAAGACAAAGCCGATATCCTCACGCCTATATCCGGTCAGCTGCCGGTCCGTGTATTTTGCAATGTTTTTCCCATCGATCCAGACATTGCCGGACGTAGCCTTATCCATTCCTCCCAGTATATTCAATACCGTTGTCTTTCCGGCACCACTGGGTCCTACCACAACCACAAATTCGCCTTTTTTTATCTGAAAGCTGATCTCATCCACAGCTATGATCTTCACTTCTTTTGAGCCATAGATTTTGGATACATTCTCCAGCTTCACATATTCTTCCGTATGCTCCATTTCCACCCCTCCTCTCTACTCTCTATATGATTTCAGGGGGCTTTTATCTGCCCCCTTTTAATTCTCTCACTCACGTATCACAGCTGTAGAAAAATGTTTTCGGCTGTGATCGAATATTATCAATAACTATATTTATAAGTATATCGGTTCTTAATTCAAAATGCAATTTCTACTTATATTTTACAAAGATTTTTCATTCCTGCGCATTTGTATTTTACATTTCTTTTCTATAATACAGACAGATAAAGGAAATCAATATTATGACTGACTGCTACTGACAACAGCAGAAGGATAATTCCATCAAAACAGGAGGAATGGATTATGTATAAAGCACTGTGGAATCACTTGGATCAAAATAAAAAAAATGCCCCTGCGCCGGCTGTTTTTCTTGCACTTCTGACAGCTGGATGGAGTGTAGCCGGAATTCTTGCAGGATTACTTGTTTGTCTGGAACTTCAGACAGAACTGATGGTGAAGCTGACTGTGATCTTATGTGCCGGTGGATACGCCGGACTGATTCCCGGTTTCTTCGGTGGAATCTTTTATCTTTACCGAATGGATCTTCGGAAACCTTCTGCGGATCCTGTAGCTGATCTGGCAGCTGAAGCGGAAAAAGCTTCTGCCGATCCTACTTCATTGATCTATTTTCACAATAATTGACAAAAAAGCAGAACTCTGCCTGGTTGTGCAGGGTTCTGCTTTTTTTATTGAATATGTGTATTAAGTTTGATTACTTTCTTATGGAATCCGCAAGCTTTTTTGCTTCTGCTGTCAGTTCTCTTATTTTGTCAAATTCTCCTGCCTTCACAAGATCTCCTTTTACCATCCAGCTTCCGCCGCAGCAGAGGATTTTGTCACAGGAAAGATAGTCCTCAAGGTTTTTCGCATTGATCCCGCCGGTAGGCATAAAACGGATTCCTGTATAAGGAGCTGCCATAGCCTTGATCATTGAAATTCCGCCTGCCGGTTCTGCCGGGAAAAATTTAACTATCTTAAGTCCTCTTTTCACTGCCTGTGCAACCTCTGACGGTGTGATACATCCCGGGAAAACAGGAATTTCTTTTTCCAGGCAGTAATCTACGATCTCAGGATCAAAGCCCGGGCTTACGATAAATTTTGCTCCGGCGCCAACAGCCGCATCTACCTGTTCTGTTGTAAGCACTGTACCTGCTCCCACAAGCATTTCCGGGAACTGCTCTGCCATGAGACGGATAGACTCTTCTGCTGCTTCTGTACGGAATGTCACCTCCGCACATGGAAGGCCGCCCTCAACCAGAGCCTTTGCCAGCGGTACTGCATCCTTTGTATCTTCCAGCACTACAACCGGAACCACACCAAATTTCTGAAATTTTTCTGCTATCTCTTTCATCTGAATTTCCCTTCCTATTTATCTTTTTATATCAAAGTTCATTTCCATCACATGTCTGATCATAGATACATCATCGGTAATGTTTCCATCACCATGGATCGTATGCTTCACGGCACTGGCTGCAACACCGAAATTCACGGTATCTTCCGGTGTATACTCATTCATAAGACCATAGATGATTCCGCTTACAAATGCATCTCCGCCACCGACACGATCAAGGATATGGAAAGTCAGGCGCTTGCTTTCGTATGTCTTTCCGTTTAACCAGAGATACGCCATAAGACTGTTTTCACTGCAGCTATGTGCAAAACGGACATGTCTTGCGATGCATTTTATATTCGGATATCTGTCCGCAAATGCCTGGAACACTTTTTCCTGCTGTTCAAGATCCGGCTGAAACGGGATTCCATCCTTTACATCCCCTGCACTGTGGTCTTCTTCCTTTTTCCAGATATGGTATGGCTCGATCCCGAAAAGAACATTTACATATGGAAGACAAAGTGTACAGAAATCTCTGGCCTCTTCCCAGGTCCACAGCGTACTTCTGAAATTTCCGTCAAAGCTTACGGTCATGTCCATTTCTTTTGCTGCCTTCAGGCAGTTTAAGATCAGATCCCTGCATTTTGTTCCAAGAGCAGGTGTGATTCCGCTCAGATGCAGCCATGTATATCCTTCCAGCAGTTTTTTCACATCTGTTTTGCTGAAGTCATACTCAGAAAAAGCGCTGTGTTTTCTGTCGTAAACTACCTTGCTTGGGCGGATCCCGTAACCGGTTTCCAGATAATAGGTTCCAAGACGGTGTGTCGGAGTTTCTTCCTCCGTGGAATAAACCACACTGTCACAGTTCACATCATTGCTTCTCATCATACGTACAGCACTTTTTCCAAGACTGTTTCCCGGAACT
>ERZ824473.3546-NODE-3546-length-15229-cov-2.511335_pt1 | contig 15229 bp, 15 predicted proteins | sample MGYA00519874_ERZ824473 | MGnify/ENA primary metagenome ERZ824473 (study PRJEB31778, sample SAMEA3449151) | human gut metagenome | biome: human gut; feature: human-associated habitat; material: faeces | place: United Kingdom | collected 2010/2012 ... | reverse complement strand
CAGTCGAGCTTTACCGCACTTGCAGAAACCGCACTGCCCTTGAACGAGGCAACATTCGCTATCCTTGTCTTGCCTGCAATTCTCACATAGTCGCTGTATATCTCCGATTCGCCCGAAATAGCATAGGCTTTGATTCTGAAGGTATATGTCATGTCCGCCGCAAGTCCGTTTACAGTATATGTAACCGCTGTGTTACTGCTCGTCTTTGCAATCTGAGTCCACTTACCACCCTTGTACTGCTCAATGATATATCCCTTTGCATTTGCGTTCTTATCCCACGCAAGAGTAAGCGAGGCAGTGCCGTGCGTCTTTACCTTCACTCCGGTTAATTCTGCCGGCTTTAACGCAGGCGTATAATTATCTTTGTAGCTGTAACCGCACTTTGTACAGGTATGAAGAGTGTAGCCTTGAGCCGTTTCTGTGGGTTTAACTACCGTGCTTGTAAAACTGTGAATGTGCTTTTCAGAGCTTGTTCCCGGTTCTTCGGTCATATCATAAACAAAGTATTTATCGGGAACAGCATCAGTATTTCTGTCTACCTTAAGCGCTTTGACCTCATCCGGTGTCAGCGTCACCATATCAAGATACTTTTTATCCAACTGACCTTTTTCGACAAACTCTTTTATTTTGTCATAATATGCGTATCCGTTTTCAAACGAGCCGTAGCTTGCCGTCCATATATTATCATCGGAAGAATAATTAAATAAAACATTACTCTTTTTAATTTCAACAGAAGTGACCGTGCTATATGACACATATTTTCCTGTATCATAGTTGTATTTGTACTCGGTCTTGTATTTTACAAGAGGCAGATCCGTCTTTATGAAAATACTGCTTGTAGGATGATTCTCGAATTTTTCTCCCGGAACAAAATTCTCATATGCATCAACATATCTGCCGTCTACCCATACATCTGAAGCATATCCGAGATCTCCGCCCCAGTATATTTCACCGCCGGCATTTCCGGCATTTTGGGTGCTGAAATAGTCTCCGTCGCCGTCCTTATAAAGATAGCTGTATCCGATACCCGAGCCTCCGAATATGCCGGTGATTGTTATCAGACGCACCCATGAGCCTTCCCCTACAGTATCATAAATACTCTTCCATGTAAGTGCATCCTCACGGGGTACATCGTCCTCCATCTTTATCGAGGCATAATATTTCAGCAGTTCCCTTAAGCTGTCCGTTGTCAGCTTGGCAGAGCTGTTTGTGAATGTAAAATACTGCTTTATCTTATCGTTGCTTATACCCTGTCCCTCGCCGGTTCCTGCGCCTCCGTAAGAACGTGTTTCTCCGTTATACGTTACGTCTACAAGATAATGATAGTCTTCGTTCCACGACACCTCAGCCGTGTTGTCAAGCCTTTTTGCTACCGTTGACATTACGCTCGGAAAGCCTAGTGAATCATAGCGGTAAGGATAGGCTGTCGATGCAAAAAGCGGTTTACTGTTTTTGCGCTTATACGGAGATTGAATATAGAAAAGCTGATCCTTGTGCGGAGAAGTGGACATTCCCCAGTAATCACCGACTTTGTACAATTCGCCCCGTATATACGATCCGCTGTAAAGGCATATCGAAGAAAAACCGCTCTCTACCGCATCCATATTATCGAAAAAATCCGATTTCGTCGCATATGTGTCAATAAGATAATCGACATCGTCTTTTAATGTCGGAAGTCTTAGCTTAACACCGGTATCTTCCCATGTCGAAGAATAGTAGGTACTTACGTTACTCTGAAGTTCGACCTCTCCGCCATCAGTGTATGACCCTCTGAAGATATATCCCCCGTCAACTCGACCTGTCTGAATGTTCTCATACTTTATATCTTCATACAAATACAGGCAGTCATTCCAAGAATCCCGGTTCGGACTGATATTTCCGTTATCGCCGTAGATTGACGATTTATCAATAAATCTGAACGAGCAGGGATCGGGATTATCCGTCTTTACAAAGAAATATTCGTTGAACGGCTCAAGGAGCGGAGTTACCGTATAACTGTAATCGGTGACGCTCTTTTGGGCAGATGCGCTATTCACTTTTTCTGCGCCGGCAACAACAGCGACCCCTCCGCTTGCTAACGGAAGATTATCGCAAAGCGGAGAACAAACGACTGTAGCAAGCATTATAGCCGCCGTAATTCCCGAAGCAGTTTTTCTGATTCTCATACTATCTCCTCCTGAAATTTCGCAATATACAAACAGGCACAGCCCCTCGCAAAAGAACTGTGCCAAAATATCAATTATTTCTTATTCGCCGGTTGATATTTGTCTGAACATCTCTCACGAACGCTGTAAATTAAGCTGTAATAATTTGTCCTAAGTATATCATTGATAAAGTCGATTGTCAAGCCATCGGCTCACTGTTTATGCATCATTATGCCGCCTTATCGCCATCACTGCTTACCGCTTCCCCATATATTCTCTTTTCCATCTACATATTATGCAACAACAAAAGACACGGCAGTTTACGCAGACCGTGCCTTTATTTCTTAACCTATTGGATTTGCCGTCTTTCGACCTCACTTCCCGCCGAACACAAAAATCGCCAATATGATAATTGCGAGCGAACCTATGCAAATTATCCAGTTTCTGTTATAGGTCCGGTTCATCTTCTTTTCGTGTTCCATACGCTCCAGACGCTTTTTCAGCTTGTAATCGGGTTCACGTTTCATACTTTACTCCTTTCGTTTCACGCTTATGAGCCAAGCTCCTTTTCCTCTCGATTGCCATCTCGATCCACGCCTCATTTTCCTGCTCTATAACGGTTTCCCCGCCTTTCTTTGCCATATCTCTTATAACTTTCTGCAAATCGAAATAATCATCGTAATCGCTTATTTTACTCCAACTATTTCCTTTGTAATAAAACGTATCTGCTGAGCAGGTTACTCCTTCCGCCTTTAAATTCCACAGCTTCTGCAATATATAACTGTCAATCGGGGCGTGAAGCCGTTCCTCTTTTATGTCATTCGGCAAAGCCCCAAGCATTTGAGTGCCATATTGAGCCATTTCTGCGCATTTCCGTATGTAAAGATGCCTTTACTACCGTTCACTTTATTATAGCAGTCTTTAATTTTTATGGCAGTCTTTATTTTGCCACAAGTCTTTCCGCACCATTTGTCAAAACTTCCCTTGTACCGAGCAATTGACTTTTACAATGTAAATTTTTTCCTTAATCAACTTCGTCACTTTGCTATATGCAGTATATGATTTAACAATAAGCACATTACCTATTAATGCATAGCATTGCATTTTACTGTTTAGTTGTTGTAAAACAGTTTTTATTATATCATATATCAAATCATTTACATTAAAAATCACTTAAAGTCAGTCGATAAACCTATATTTTTAACAATATGGGGGGGTTGGGGCATAGCCCCAAGCAGGGTGAGGGCGGCAGCCCCACGCTCAGCCCCTTTCCGGGGGAAAGGGGTTTGGGGATAGGGATTGAGAACAAGCACTTTTTTGAAAAAACATACTTTTTCTACAAGCTGATCTCTTAACACCTTGCTCTGCTTGTCGAACTGCTCGTTACTCATAAGCTTCCTCAAATTCCCATATGATTACATTCAGACTTCAACATTTTTTACTTACAGTTTATTACTTTTATTGCAACATTCGGATAAATTCAGCGTTATAATTCATCGAAATTCATCACTTGTCGCTCAAGGTGTGATTTCTCACATTTTCCTGATTATATCTATTATCTGCGTCATCGGATCCTCGTTGTTGGATCCTATTATTACATCAGCTGATGATTTTACCTCATCGTGCGCATTACTTACAGCAACTCCCAGGTCGGCACTGCGTACCATTTCAGCGTCATTCGGATAGTCTCCTGCCGCCACAGTGAACCTGTCCTCGCTTCCCGTCACCCTCAGAAGCTGCTTATATCCATAAGCCTTGCTCACGCCCTCGGGCAGAAGCTCGTAGAAGAACGGCGCAGACAGTACCCTGTTTGTCCCCTCGGCACAATGCTCATCTATGAACCTCGCAAGCTCAGGCATCTTGTCCTCAGGGTAGGCAAACAGCACCTTAAGCCAGCCCTCATGCGGAATATCGTCAAGCCTGCATACATCCCCGTGTACGTTCTCCAGTGCCATGTGCGCCCTCTCAACATCGTTCAGTGCCGGCACATATACCGTGTGCTTGTGAAGCACCTCTATGCCTACATCGGGGAACCTGTCCATAACCAGCTTTATGTAATCTCTGGCTTTCTGCGTAACCTCGCTCTGCCACAGGAATTCGTCCTTGTCAAAGTCATACACCGCCGACCCGTTGAAGATGACCGCAGGTATCCTCAGCTTCAGCTTTTGTGCAACAGGCCGTGCCATTGAATAGCCTCTGCCGGTAGCTATCGTGAACATTCCGCCCTTGTCGCAGAATTCGTTTATAGATTCCATATCCCTTGGAGAAATCTCTTTCTTATCGTCAAGGAGCGTGCCGTCAAGGTCGCTCATTATTATCACATTTTTGAAGTCCATAGTTTCTTTCCTTTGTTCAAGCCGTTTATATCTCTGTCTTTTGCGTTTCAAGGTTAGCGAGCAGCTTTTTGAAGTAGTCGGGCAACTCGCTGTCAAATTCCATATACCGCCCGTCAGGGTGGATAAATCCTATCTTTTTTGCATGAAGGCACTGACCGCAAAGCCACTTCGGACTGCCGTTTCCGTACACCTCGTCACCCGTCACCGGATGACCGATATATGCCATATGCACCCTTATCTGATGCGTCCTTCCCGTTTCCAGACGCAGCCTTACAAGCGTATTGTTCCTGTAAGTCTTCTCGACAAAATAGTGGGTTATCGCCTCTCTTGAATTCTCGGTCGTAACGCACATCTTCTTGCGGTCGGTCTTGTGTCTGCCTATCGGCGCATCGACCGTCCCGTCCTCTTTTATAACGCCCTGAACGACCGCCATATATTCCCTTGTAAAGCTGTGTACCTTTATCTGTTCGGCAAGTATATTGTGTGCGGTATCGTTCTTTGCTACGATAAGAAGTCCGCTTGTATCCCTGTCTATCCTGTGTACTATACCCGGGCGAATTACCCCGTTTATCCCCGACAGGCTGTCGCCGCAGTGGTACATAAGCGCATTTACAAGTGTTCCGCTGTAGTGACCCGGCGCAGGATGCACCACCATTCCCTTTGGCTTGTTCACTACCAGCAGGTCGCTGTCCTCATAGACTATATCAAGAGGTATATTTTCGGGCAGAATATCCGCAGGCTGAGCCTCCGGCACATCAAGCGTCACTGTATCTCCCGTTTTGAGTTTCTGATTCTTAGCGGCAATTTTCCCGTTTACAAGACAGCAGCCCTGCTCAATAAGAGCGGCGGCTGCTGATCTGGTTATTCCCGTATCCTGCAATGCAAGAAACTTGTCTGTTCTTTCGCCGCCTATTTTACAGGTAAATTCGTAATGCAACATTACCCTCCATAGCGGTGTTATTTATCTTCGTTTGTTGATTTCTCTATTTCCCCGGCTGCTGTATTTTTCTTTGCCGAGCGTTTGTTCTTCTGCTCTTTTATCTCGTCTGCTACAACAAAAAGCAGTAATCCAAGAGCTCCGAGAACGGCGCATATATCCGCAATATTGAACACGGCGAAGTTGATTATCCTTACATCGATAAAATCAACTACCTCGCCTCTTATCACTCTGTCGATAAGATTGCCGATACCGCCTGCCACTATAAGCGACATAGACCATATATACGTCGGCTTCTTTACTCTTTTTGAAAGCATCAGATACAGCATAACAACGATAACCACAGCCGTAAACAGTATGAGAAACAGCTGTTTTCCCTCAAGGATACTGAAAGCGGCACCCGGATTTCTCTCATAGGTGATATTCAGTACATTTGTATCTCCGAATGATATTATCGGTATCGACTGGTGAAGCTGCATATTACTGTCAATCAGTATCTTTGTCAGCTGGTCAAGCCCGATAAGTCCTGCGATTGCCGCAAGAGCGATATATAGCATTAATTCCGATTCCTTTCGTTGTCCGGTATTTTTCTGACGTTATTTCAGTTATTATAATTACTTGTTCTTTCCGAACTCAAGCTCGGATGTGGGAACGTTCTTTTCTTCCTTTTCGTTTTTAAGGCTGAACAGGACAGAATCGCCTGTTACCTTTTCTTCCGCCTTCTTTTCGGGAGCGGGAGCAGGCTTTACTTCCGGAGCGGATTTAGCTTCGGGAGCAGGTTTTGCCTGAGCGGGCTTTGCCGGAGCGGGTGCAGGCTTTGCTTCGGGAGCGGGCTTCTTGGCGAAGGCGCTGTCCTCAGGCTTTCTTGCCTCAACTTCCTTAACGGTATTTATCACGAACTCATTCTCGCAAGCCTTCGGCATAGCCTTTATATTCTCAATATGGGCGCTGTATGCGGCAAGAATCTTGTTTGTATAGTCCTGCACTTCTTTTCTTGTTCTCTGGAGAACTATCTGTTCTCTCTCGGTCTGCTGCATCATAATTGTGTGAATCTCGGCAGCCTTTGCGTTGGCATCGTCAACGGTCTGCTTTGCTTTTGCATTTGCTTCGGCAAGATTCTTCTCGCCGAGCTCCTTCTTCTTTGCCGCAAGAGCGTCTGCGTCCTTGATAGTCTTTTCAGCCTTTTCCTGAGCGTCTTTTCTTATCTTTTCGGCATCTTCCTTAGCCTCGTTCACTACAGCTATACCCTGCTTTTTCGCAATGAGCAGAGCATCTCTCAGAGCGTCCTCATCCTTACGGTACTCTCTTATCTTCTCCGCAAGAACCTCCAGCTTCTTTTCGAGCTCCTCGTTTTCATTCTGCAGCTTCTTGTATTCAATAGATACGTCCTTTAAGAAAGTATCTACCTCGGCGGCATCGTAACCGCCGCGCTTAACCGTATCAAATTCTTTGGATACTATATCTTTAGCATTCACGGGAAAGTCCTCCTAAATGTACTCTAAATAAATTTTTTAACAGTAATATGTATATTACCTTTTCTGCCTGTTTCACCGATACACTGCAATACGAACTTGCCTTTTCCTCTGACGGAAAATACATCGCCCTCGCTTAGCTGCTTTGACACATCGGTACATACCGTGCCGTTCAGCGTCACAAGCTGTGGCGTAATATACTTTTCCACAGCGCCTGTTCTTGACGTACAGGCGACGCATCTGACAATATTGTCAAGGCGCATTGACGCTACCGAAAACCGCAGCTCCTCATATTTTCTTGCGGGCAAAGTAAAGCCTGCCGCAATGCCCGTCTGCACCTGCACTCCGACCCTGCCTATTTTCGTTATACTGTCAGAAATAAGCGGCGCTACCTTTTCGTAGACAAACACTGCCGCCTTCCCGTCGGTAACGAAAATATCCCCCACAGTGTCACGCTCAATACCGAGCGCCATAAGCGAACCCAGCACATCTCTGTGGGTCACACTGTCCTCTTTTCTGAAGGTGAACGTCACCGCTTTTATCGGGAACTGTTCAGCCGTGTTTTCATCGGACACAACAGCGTAGGATGCATCGGAAATCGCACTGCCGTCAAAATAATATGACGGGAAAAGCCCAAGACAGCATCTGAGCGGATCAGCATTTCCTGCGCCTGCGCAAAGCAATGCCGTAAGCCCTTTCGGGATACCGACAGTTCTTATCTGTGCAAGCTCGCTTTCGGACAGGAAACGGGTAAAATACGGGCGGGATCTGTCAAGGCAGTCCCTCGCCGCATTTTGTATATCTTTGACAAGTTCACGGTCTGCCATATCAGTCCAGATCGTCGAAAATATCCTCGCCTGAAATGCTGCTGATTTCGTCTATGAATTCGCCTGAAATATCAACGTTGTAAGGTGCGAGAACGTATGTTGTATCTGCGATTCTCTTTATCTCGCCGCCCGTTATGTAGCTTACACCGCCTAAGAAGTCGATGATACGGGTAGCTATATCCTTATTTGTGTTGTTGAGCATAAGAATAACCGTTGTCTTGTTCTTGTAAAGCTCTGCTATCTCGGCTGTATCGGACAGCTTCTTGGGTCTGTTTACAACAAGGTGCAGAGTTGTGCTTGCATTATAAGTGTATATCTTATTTGCGTTTGAAGCCTGTGACGAGCTGCGTGAAGGAACCTCCTGCACAGGTTCTTCCTTTGCGGATTCAAGCTCGTTTGAGTAGCTCTCATCGTCATCCGATCCGCCCCATCTTCTGATTGAATTCTTAAGTCCTTCTAATGCGCTCATTGTTTGTTCCTCCGTTTTTTATATTTTCGAATAATTTCTGTAGCCGAAAAGACCGCTGCCTATCCTGACTAACGTTGAGCCGTACTTTACGGCTGTTGCATAATCGCCCGACATACCCATTGACAGCGTATCCATGCCGGACAGGAAAGAATATTTCTGCTTTGAATTTTCAAAAAGCTCCTGCATTGACGCAAAATACTTTTCGTCGCAATTCACAGGCGGAATGGTCATAAGCCCTCTTATCCTGACGTTTTCAAGCCCGGATACAGCTTTTGCCGTTTCAATAAGTTCAGACGGTGCAATACCGCCCTTTGACTCCTCGCCGCCTATATTGATCTCAAGGAGTATGTCCTTTACAAGTCCGTGACTTCCTGCTCTGCGGTCTATCTCAGCCGCAAGCTCGACACTGTCGACCGAATGTATCATACTCACCTTATCAATTATATACTTTACTTTGTTTTTTTGCAAGCCCCCGATGAAGTGAATTTCGGATTTTTCCGAATAATTTTCGTATTTTCCGAGAAATTCCTGTACTCTGTTTTCACCCAGCAGGTCTATGCCAAGACTTTCGGCATAATTTATCTTTTCGCAGGGTACTGTTTTTGTGACCGCCATAATACGAACCGTATCACTGCGTCCTGCTTTATCCATAGCTTCGGCTATATTCTGTTTTATAGCCGTAAAATTCAGCTTTATATCCTCAAGCGTTGTTTCTTCGGCGGATTTAGAGATTCTTTCCGTCATAAAGATCCTTCCCTTCAACTATAACATCATCGTAAAGCGAAAGATAGCCCGACTGTCCCGAAGTATCACGGACAATGACATAATCCTCACTTGAATATATGCGGTCTACCTGTACGAAGTAAGCCTGAGAGCCTTTTTTCACATAGACTCCGATGTTGTTTTCCTTGTCAAAATGGATAGCGGACGAAGCTATGCGTATGCCGTTATAGCTGTCTACAAGCAGCTTGAACCTGCCGACTCTTGACGAGGCGATAACCGAATTCAGATCATCTGCAGAGAATATCGCAACATAATCGTTGTCGTACTTTTCGACATTTTCAACCTTTGCGGTTATCTCCGTCTGGTCTGTGCCGAGAATCAGCCGTACCTTTGTATTTTCCGTAAGGACAGCCGCCTGACCTTCTGTAAAGGTCGCCGCCAGCTTCCACTTATAATCGTCTATCATCTTGCCGATAATGTCGCCGGAAGCTGTTGTAAGCTCGGGCGTCTTTACCGTTTCGGAAATTTCCGCAGGCGTTATACTGTCGATGTTATCGTATGTTATCTTGCTCTCGTACCCGTCGATGCTGCTTACGAAATAGCCTGTTTCATCAGCCGTGACCTGAACGGGCGAAGCCGAAATCCTGCCCTCAAGCGTCTTTATCTTTGAGTTGAGCGCCGAAATCACCGATGAATAATCATTCACCTTGCCCTTGACCATATCACGCTTGCTCTGCAGATTGAGCATTTCGTATTTAAGCTGTGAAACGGCGGTATAATCACCGCTGTTTATAGCTGTTATCAGCTTGCTGTGCTTTTCGGTTATCAGCTTGTCGAAAGCCTCTATCTGAGAATTATCGGTACCGACAAGGCTCTGTGCGTCCGTCAGCGTATCAATCCTCGTTTTCAGCTTATTTATATCCGCAGTAAGCGATATATCGGCCGCCGAGCCGTAAGCATTGGCTATAACGCTGTTCTTGCCGACCTTTGAGCCGTCCTCGTGCTCATACTGTATCGTGCCGTTTATCTTACGGCTGACGGTATGCTCGTTTCGTGCAAACACGCCGTAAAACTCGATAGTATCCTGAGAATCGTACTTTAGTGCCACCTCTGTTTTATAAGAGTGCTCACTTCCCGCAAAAAGCTGGCCTGCAATGGTCAGGAGCAGGAATATGGCAAGAACCGCAGTTACGAGCTTGGTTGTTATCGTCCTGTCCATATATCCTTATTCTTTTACGTCTTCGCTGTCCGTCCTGTCGAATGCGTCAAGGATAGATACAGCTCTGAGAGGTGTTATTGTCGAGATAGCGTGCTTGTATATCAGATTCTGCTTTCCGTCTGTATCAAGGATGACAGTGTAATTGTCAAAGCCTCTTACAAGTCCCTTGAACTGAAAGCCGTTTGTGATGTAGATAGTTACAGGTATCTTCTCTTTTCTCGCCTGATTTAAAAATACGTCCTGTAAATTGAGTTCCTTTGCCATTTTGATTACGTCCTTTCTTTTCTCCGCTTTTTGCGGAACATAAAATAAAATAAAATCATAACTGTTTTTGTGATAAATCACAGCTACAGATAGCTTAACTTATATTGTAACACATATTGATTGAAAATTCCATAGCTTTATGGCAGTTTTGGGAGATTTTTTCGACAAGTGAGAATTTCACTTCAAATTATCATACGAATACTGCTTAGTCAAATCAGTTATCCTGTCTTTATCCCAGAAGTTGTTTTCCCATAGCCTATATGTACCTAACTTCTTTCTGAATATCCTAAAAGGAGTAACGGTATTATCATATACATTACAGATGTCACACACTTTTATAACTTTCGGCAATAATTCAAGAGCTTTATTATATCGGCTTCTGACTTTGTCTTCCGGAACATCGTGACCACCCGACATAAAACGCTGATGAACACGCATTACATTAATATCAGCCGAAGTTGTAAGTATATATAGCATTTAATAAAATAGCCTTTCTGTTTTGCTTTTGTAAGCAATTCAAGATTTCGTTCTGTTGAAAGCACAGTTTCGAACGTAAAATCTTTGTTCTTCTCAAGAAGATTATAACGAATATCAGTAGCTTTTACTGCGGCATCCATATCCGAACAGTGCAGTGCTTTTTTTATTTCATCTGCATTTATATATTCGCCTGAAATTTCAGCAAGAGAAGTAACCGATGATTTGCCGGAACCGTTTGGTCCGGCAAACACTATAATCATAGGCTTGCGTTCTTTCATTATATCCATTCTCATTTACCTACGTTGTATTCTCTGTGTCCGTCCGGGTACAACAGATACGGTGCTTTTTTCTCAATGTCGTATTCGCAGGTAGGTTTCCCTTTCGCCCTTGAAATTTCTTTTGCTATTTCGACAGCCTTTACAAAACGCTCATCAACCTCTTTTTCCGGGATGCCCATTTCTTCATCAAAATCAAGATTATTCTTATCAGCTAACATCAAAAACACCTCATCTCTTAGAAATAGTAATTATTTTTATTGCCTCGTCAACAATCTGCGAAAAGTTCTTTCCTCCGTCAGCTTTGATATAATGGATTCTGTTATCACGGCGGAACCATGTAAGCTGACGCTTTGCATATTTTCTGGTTTCCTGCTTCAGCCGCTCTACGCAAGGTGTAAGCTCACTTTCGCCTTTAAGATACGGCATAAGCTCCTTATAGCCTATCGCCTGCGCCGCCGTAGGATAATCGTCAATATCAATAAACTGCCTTGCCTCCTCGACAAGTCCTTCTGCAAGCATTATGTCAACACGTCTGTTTATGCGGTCGTACAGCGTTTCCCTGTCATATTCAAGCTGTATCATACACGGCTCATACGGCGAAGGGGCAAGCCTTGAAAGGCGCTGTTGCTCGCTCATTGTCTTTCCCGTAGTCTTGAAGACCTCAAGTGCTCTTATTATCCTGTTGAGATTGTTCTCGTGGAGCTTTTCCGCTGTTTCGGGATCAATTTCACGGAGCATTCCGAGCAGAAAGCCGTTGCCCTTTTCCTGCGCCAGCTTACGCAGTTCGTCACGGTATGCGTAGTCGCACTCGGTTTCCTCAAAGCTCAGATTGTCGATAAGAGAGCTTATATAAAGTCCTGTGCCGCCGGTTATTATCGGGAGCTTTCCTCGTGCCGCTATATCTGCAATAATACCGTGTGCCGCCTTAACATAGTCGGCTACCGAAAAGCTGTCGTGCGGGTCGAGAAAATCCATAAGGTAATGCGGTATGCCCTGCTTTTCCTCCTCTGTGGCCTTTGCGGTGGCTATGTTCATACCTCTGTATATCTGCATTGAATCGGCTGAGATTATCTCACCCGAAAGCCTTTTTGCAAGCTCGACCGAAAGAGCGGTCTTGCCGGAAGCGGTAGGTCCGCATACCACTACGATAAACTGTTTATCCATAACTCAACTCCTGTTGAAGAAGCGTTCTATCCTGTATTTTGAAAGAGAGGTCATAACCGGCCTGCCGTGCGGACAAAAACGTATTGTCCTGTCATTCATCACTCTGTCGGCAAGCGCCTGCAATTCGAGAATATCCGTATCATCATGTGCCTTTATCGCCGACTTACAAGCCATTGTATGAAGCATATCGTCAAAGAGAGCGCCTTTCTGGTCGGTGGCAGTATTCATAAGCCGTTGTGCGACATCGGATACTATTTCCTGCGGCGAGCATTTCACTACGGACGGCATTGCGGTTATCTGCACTGTGCTGTCATCACAGAAAACAAGCTCTATACCGCTTTGCTCCACGTATTCGTAATACTCGTGCAGTGCCTCGTATTCTTCGGGCGACAGCTTAAGCTCGGTTTTGTCGATAAGCAGCTGTGAGGTGGTCACAAACTCCTCTTTCAGCTTCTCAAACCTGATACGCTCGTGGGCGGCGTGCTTGTCGATTATTATAAGCTCCTCGCCCGCCTCGCACAGTATATAGGTCTTTAAAAATTCTCCGATAACACGAACACTTGTTTTTTCGGGCTTCGGCTCGTCTATCCTTTCAACCGTTACCGGCTTTGCGTTTATAAATCTGAAGCTTTCGTCAGTTTGCGGTGCTGTTACGGGAATATCGTCCGTATCATCGTCAACGGTGACAACAACACTGCTGCTTACCGCCTTATATGACGGGATGTGCGGCTCTTTTGGCAAAGGTATTTCGTCAATAGCTTCACCTGTGTTTTTTTCGGGCTTTGCGCTGTAGTCCGAGCGTGTGCTGTGCAGTGAAACGGGCTTTATTGTGCTGTCGCCGTATATTTTTTCAGCCTTTACCGTTTCGGCCGGTTCTTCGGGCTTTATATCAACGACCGGACGTTCCTCAGACAAAAGCGGAAGCGTTACGGGGATATGTGCGAGTGTCTGCTGTTCACGCTTTATTATTTCGGGGTTGTGCCTGAAATAATCGTCTGCGTTATCGTATTTCTTTGGTTTTTCAAGCTCTATCTGCCGTTTATCGTCTGCGGCATTCACCAGTGCGTTCTTTACCGCAAAATACACAGCATCGAACACAGGCTTTTCATAAGCGAAGCGTATCTCGGTCTTTGCGGGGTGTACGTTTACATCGACAGTTTCGGGAGAAAGCGATATGTTCAGTATGCAGGCAGGGAATTTTCCGACCATCATACTGTTACGGTATGCCTCCTCAAGCGCCGCCATACAGGTGGTGCTTTTTATATATCTTGTGTTCACGAAAAACGTCTGCATACTTCTGCTGTTGCGGCAGAAAAGCGGCGATGAAACATAACCGCTTACATCTATGCCGTTAAGCGAAAAGTCAACGGGAATAAGGCTGTCGGCAAACTGTCTGCCAAATACCGCCTTTGCCGCAGATAAGAGCGAGCCGTCGCCCGATGTCATTCTGACGCTTTTGTTATCTCTTATGAATCTGAAGGAAATATCGGGGTGGGAAAGAGCAAGTCTGTCTACCGTTGCCGCTATGAAATTGCCCTCTGATATGTCTTTTTTGAGGAATTTAAGTCGTGCGGGGGTGTTGTAGAAAAGCTCCTTTATCACGATAGTCGTGCCTGTGGGACAGCCGCAGGATTCGTGTTCCTTTTCCTCGCCGCCTTCGATAATGTAACGTCCGCCGAGTTCATCGCCGTCCTGCCGTGACATCATCTCTATCTTTGCGACCGCCGCAACGGACGCTAACGCTTCTCCTCTGAAGCCCATAGTCATAATGCCTGTAAGGTCGTTGCCTGTGCGTATCTTGCTTGTGGCGTGACGGAGAAAAGCTGTCGGCATCTGATCGTAAGCTATGCCGCAACCGTCGTCCGTTATACGCATATAGCTGATACCGCCGTGCTTTATCTCAACGGTGATATGCCGTGCGCCTGCGTCTATTGAATTTTCCACAAGCTCCTTTATTACGGAGGACGGGCGTTCTATGACCTCGCCTGCCGCAATAAGCTCCGCTACGCTTTTATCAAGCAGTCTGATTTCGGGCATTGATTTTCCTTTTCTTTATAACATTGCTTTTAGTTCTTCGAGCTTTGCGTAAGCCTCTCTCGGCGTCATATCGTCAAGGTCGAGGTTTTTTATCTCGGCTATGACGTTCTGCCTGCCTGTTGCCTCAAAGTCTATCTGGCTTTCGGATTCCTCCTCGGCTCTCAGTTCAAGCTCACGCTGTATTTTCGGCGCTTTTTCAAGTTCGGCAAGAAGCTGTTTTGCTCTGTCGGTGACCTTCTTCGGAAGTCCTGCAAGACGTGCGACCTCTATGCCGTAGCTGTCGTCCGTGCCTCCCTCGACTATCTTGTGCAGGAACTTTATATCCTCGCCGCTTCGCTTTACCTTTACGCTGTAGTTACGCACACCGTCAAGCTCGTTTTCAAGCGAAATAAGCTCGTGATAATGCGTTGCGAAAAGCGTCTTGCAGCCGATAGCCTTTGAGCTTATGTACTCGGCTACCGCTTTTGCTATTGATACACCGTCGTAGGTCGATGTTCCTCTGCCTATCTCGTCAAGGATAACGAGCGAGTTTCTGGTCGCTTCATTAAGGATAGTTGCAACCTCGGTCATCTCGACCATAAAGGTGGACTGACCTGCGGACAGATCATCGCTTGCGCCGACACGGGTGAATATCCTGTCCACTACTCCGAGTCTTGCGTAGCTTGCAGGCACAAAGCAGCCTATCTGCGCCATAAGGACTATCACGGCTACCTGCCGCATAAACGTGGATTTACCCGACATATTCGGGCCTGTGATTATCATAAGGCGGTTGCTTTTAACATCAAGGTAAACGTCATTCGGGGTGAAAAGTATCTCGTTGACCATCTTCTCGACAACTGGGTGTCTTCCGTCCTTTATCTCTATGACGCTGTCATTTGCCAT
>ERZ824473.3540-NODE-3540-length-15266-cov-13.054040_pt1 | contig 15266 bp, 13 predicted proteins | sample MGYA00519874_ERZ824473 | MGnify/ENA primary metagenome ERZ824473 (study PRJEB31778, sample SAMEA3449151) | human gut metagenome | biome: human gut; feature: human-associated habitat; material: faeces | place: United Kingdom | collected 2010/2012 ... | reverse complement strand
GTCATAGCCCTTTGTATAGGCACTTGTACAAGTGCCTATACAAAGGGCTATGACTTAAGTTGAACTATTTTTAACTTCGACATAATTGGAGAGCGATTCTGTTCTTTCATTGTTTGATTGTTAAATGTTTGCACCCTTCATCGATACTAAAATCGTATTGTAATCATACTTAATGGTGTCTCTCAGCACTTCATTGGCAAGCAGTTCTTCGTAAGGCACCATACAAGCATGAGTTTTCTTGAGATAGTGCTTCTCGTTGCCTTGGGCTTCATCGAAAGTTCGGTAACCAAGCAAGCGGTTGGATGCATTCCACCGTAGATGCTCGCATTTAGCAAGGTTTTCAAAGAGAGTCTGGTATTCACCTGCTGGAACATTGTGTTCATGCTCGTATGCAGCAACCTGTTCCAAGATAAACTCATGCGATTTTTTGAAATCCTCTTCGCACTTTCGTGCCTCTTCCATTCTGACCAAGAGCTTTTGCGTAACAAATTCAATGCATCCGTAGAGTTGTGCATGCCGTTCCTTTGCCACACATTTATACTCATTGTCTTTACAATAACAACAAGCTCCCACCAAATAAAGTTTTGTCTGGATATGCCAAGCGTTGGCCATATCCTGCGCTTCCTTTTGTGTCAGCTCGTTTTTGTTCCACAATCCTTTGTCAACATTCAGTTTCTTACCCTTGCGCCGGTCATTCCATTCGGTATCCTTGTCCGCTGCACAATCGTATGCTTTATCTGCACCTAACAGGTTTGAGGTCTTTTGATATTCAAAATAGAAATCTTTCGCTTTGTTGAGTATATCATCCTCTATGATGTTTTTATAAGTGAACAGCTGCTGCTTTGCGCCAAACGGAATGATTGTGAACTCATACAGGTGTCCTTCCTTGTCTTTTCTGCCACACTCGTTATAGAACTTGGCTATTTCCTGTGCTTTTTTGTATTCTCGGTTGTCGTTGATGCCGATGAAGATTGCCAGTTTCTCTGAATACGGGCGATATTTATATGCCAAGTTAAGAAGAGTGATACCGATAGACAGATTTTCTTTTTCGTTGTCTGTACATACAACTATATAGTCCGTAGTCTCGATCTGTTCGACTATCAGCCTACGGTTGCTTTCCACGGTTCCGCTATGGAAAGTGATGAAATGCGACCTTGGAGGCACATTTGCGTTTTTCTCTTTCTCTTCCTTTTCCTCTACAGTAGGACAATGCAGATACAGACTGTTTTCTATCTGTTGCGCCTTGGGGTCTATGATGTCACAATAGAATGGATTTTCTTCGGTATCCTTGCCTACAAAAGAACTGAATTCATATAAGAAACGGAACACTTCAAAACCTGTTTCTCCAAAGCCTATGATTATACTTCTGAACGGCTTGGTGGCAACCCCAGTCTTGGTGTCCGGCCTTACAAACGAAACTGGCTGATAAGCTACGTCCTTCTTCAGTTCCATCACTGCTAAGTTTGCAGAGTCGACAAATTTAAGGTTAGGACTTGCAAAGCTTTCCGTGATACTGTCATGATTTGCCCGACAAATCACCACACACGCATCTTTATACTTTTCGTATCGCTTGCTCAAGGCTACAGCTGTATTGATATTGTTTTCCTCGTTAGGCGAAAGGCAGAAGAAACGTATCTTTCCTGTACATTTCTTTATGTAACGACGTAGATTGTTCAGACCAACGGTTTCTTTCCACGCCCTTTCATCCATACCGATGGTTATGCTCTTGCGGCTATAGGTCAACAAGGCATTAATGCCCATAAGTTCCTCTATCGTTTCGTTCCTGCTATCAGCAAAACTCAGGATATGGGAGAACGAAAAACGTTCCAAATGACTTTCTTCCATAGGCGTCTTTACGAACACTATCCGAAATCTATTATCACACTTTCTCGTATTATATATGTCCTTGGCTAAATTTACCGACTCTTGGCTTAAATCAAGAAATACATATAAGTCCCTTTCCTGCTTCCACCATGTCATGCGCATCTTCAGATAAGAAATAGCACGTATTCCCAATATATGAAGGATAAATGCTGCACTGATGCAGATGGCGAGGAAATGCGTAGTGGCGAAGAGTAGCATATATAACATGTCATTTTTGCATGCTTCTTGCACTTCTATCAATTCAGACTCTGAAACAAACATCTCCATTGATGCTGTTATGGAACGGAAAGCACACGCAAGCCAATTGTTTGCTGTACCCTCATGCCAAAAGCCGACAAAATACAGGACAACACCTAACACGAACACTGCTAAGGCACAAGGCATCAGATGACTTATTATTCTTTTTCTGAGGCTTTTTCTTTTCCACAGAACAAAGATCGCCAATATAACAAATAAGGCTGTCAAACAATTGCAAGTCGTCATTACCCAATCAGCCAAACTACTATGTGAGCAACCAAATATAGTCTGCTCCTCTACCTCTTGCCCACCAAGAAATATATTCAAGACATCTGTCATAAATATAATTTTACCCATTACTGTCTCTTAATTTCAAATCCCAACTTCTTCACCAACTTTAGTGTCTGCATCGCCATTTCCCTATCGTAGAGCTTTTCACTTTCTGGGAGATTGCAATAAGGCACCATGTCGGGCGTCTCCTTCTTTTGATCGTTGCGCTCGGGCCCATAGCTCCACCCCTGATCAGTACGGGTTTTAGCCCAAATCTCGTGCGCGTTCTCCGCAATGGCTTCTTGCAGTTCTATGAGATCATCGTCGAGGGACACGTCATCAAGACGAATGGGATAAGGCTCGTAAACAAACTGGTCGGTAGTATTGACCACCACCAAATAATGGTTTGACTGCTTCCAAGCCTTCAAGAACAAAGGCAGCGGATAAGTAGTCAGTTCCTCTTCGGTATAAGGATTGAAGAGCGTTATTTCGTTTGACGCAACAGACACCGAACAAATAGCCACAGCATGGTTAGGATACGTCTGAGAGCTAGTGGAAGTAGCAGATTCAAGCATTGCGCTATCAACTACTGCTATCAGTTGGTCGCCATGCTCCAACCAACGCACCACATCTTCGATAGAAGAATCATAACGGCGGCTGACGGCAAGATTGTTTTTCTCCAACAACCGACCGATATTATACAATGGCATTCCCTTGTCCCTCAACCAGCAATTACGGTAAGCCTCGTCAAGAAGGGTTTTGTGGGTTGTTTCAATACCGAGTTGATGCAACACAAACTCCTCGCACTCTATGTCGCAGAGATAGCTTTCCTTTTTCCGTGCAGCCATTGCCGTCATGGGAAGTTCCTTAACCTTGGCAGGCGTCCGCCCCGCCATATCTTCATCGACCTCACTCACAATACGGATCAGCTCGCGCAACTCCTCGTCTTGCTCGGCAGCCTTCAGCACGCGCATCGTGCCTTCCACATTCGTGTTTCCATCAAGGAATGCAGCCAACAACTCATCTGAAATTATCATACTATCGTTCATAAGATCTTTTATCTTTAAGTGCTACTTCTACGAGGGCTTTCATGGCCCGACGCTTTATATTATAGAGGTTGGCCACCGTAATGGATAACTGCTTTGCCACCTCTTCCGGACTTTTCTCCTCTATCATCAGCAAATGGATGACAAGGGCATAACGCTGATTATTCATTTGCCTAAGCAAACTCTCAACATCCATCTTGGCTTGCGAACTTTCAACATACGAAAGATTCTTACCACTATTAACAAGAGGCTCTTGACTTTCATTATCTATCACTTTGCCACGACGCTTCAGTTCCAAACAATGCCGCACGGCTATTGTCTTCAGCCACTGAAACAATGTGCTCTCATACTTAAACGTTCGCAATTTCCTTGCATCGTTCTCCATGAGAAGCACGTATAGCTCGCTGATTATCTCGTCGTAATCAACTATCTGATTTCCAAACACACGCCTGATGATACTAATAAACAACGGACGACAATCCGTGAAGAAGAACTGCGCCGTCACCTTAGGATCGTGGGCTATGAGAGAGGATACTATTTCTTGATCTGTCATTCAAAATATGTACTATTGGATTGAATAATTTTATTAATGATATGGGTAGGAAGTACTCCATTAACTTTAATGGGTATAGTCTTGTAATCTCCATTTTCTTGGATGTCAGACTCACCTTTAATTTCAAATAAATTTTCTGAGATACTAAATTCCGCATCTATATAACCTATGGTTTTCCCATTTTCATTATTTACAATACCTTCAATATGCTTTTTATTCAGAAGCATCGAAAAAAATATAAGATTGTTGTTCTTCGGATTTTGTATTTTTGCTTCAATTCTTATATCATAATTGTCATTGCAATCAAATTTTATAATGTAACTAGCTTCACTCTCGCCGAAAATACCATTTGTTGTTAATGAATAGATATTGCTTGATTCAGTATAATAGTTGAGCATATATACTACACACAACAAGAAAGCAATGGTAATGGTTATTACCCCCCTGTGCTTAGATAAATCTCGTTGACTATTAGATGTGGAACATGTTATTTCCTGTTTTCCCAAATTAACACTTTCCTTTTGGTCTTTGATTGGTAAGTATGCGCAAATATCTGAGTAATGTTCGAAATCAAATGATTCAAATTGACGTAAACCGATTGGTAATGAGGATATTTGAAGTTTTTCTGTTATTGTGACAATATTTCCCGTTTTTCTTCCTGTTCTTTTTTCTTCAATAAACGTTCGCCATTCTGATTGCACGTAAGAAGAATTTATGTATTCAGGTTTAGAGGCAATGATTATCATGTGTGTCGCAGAATCCAATGCTTCGTCAATAATCTTTCCGTATTCGGTATTGCCTTTCTTTCGCAGCTCTGCGTCTGCCAAAAAAACTTTATAATTCTGTCCTTTTAAATATTGATATACCTTTCGCGCAAAAGGGTAATCGTCGCTCTTACAAGAAATAAAAACATCGTATTGCATATCGTCTATTGAGTTTATTGTAATTCCGCTCCACACTCCGAGCAGAACTTCTGCCCCTCTTTCACTTCGGCCTTGCACTTAGGACAACGCTTGGCCTTTTGAGCTTTATTGAAGCTGCCATCAGCCTTTGCTTGCTTGAAAGCTGCCTTTCCTTCTTTCACCATATCCTTGAGGTTTGCCTCATCGATGATGTCACGGATAATATGCTTGGTATCATCCGACTCAGACACTTTCAGCGTGCCGTCAGGTTGCATCAGACGCGTGATGAGCTGGAGATAGATAATGGCGGAGACATACACCATCGTGTAGCCAAGAGCAGCATTCATCGCGACAGCAATAGACTGTCCAGCGACAGGAATAAAAGATAGCAGGGAAGATCCAACAAGCACAGCGACGAAGGCTCCCGCTCCCGTCACCAAGTTTGTCACAACGGCTGAACCAATAAACTTTGCCGTGTTCTCCGACATGGAAATATCCAGTGTTTGATTGATTTTGACATAGGTGGCCCAAACAAAGCCTGCTTGGGTCAAAGCTGCTGCCACACCGGCAATACCAGGAGCCACACCGGCCACACCACTTGCCACAGCCGCAGCTATAGCGTAGTTGCCAATAGCGTCCTTTATTTGCTCTATCTTTGTGCCATCAAGCGAATTACGCATTGACTTATCAAGGTCTCGCAATGCCCTGGCTAGGGCTCCAGTTGGAATACTCATAATCAATGGATGTTTTGAATTAGACAATATTTAGAGTTTCCTGCCACAATGCTGGCAGAACTTCCAAGAGCTATCTATAGCCCTGTGACAGCCGGGACATACGGGGTGATTTCTTGTCATAGTCTGATACTCCTCACTCTTCGTCCATTTCAACATTTCTCGTACACGGACAGAGGTAAACGGATGATCTTGATCCATCACAGCGTATGTTTGGAGCGTCTTATTCCACAACCCGCTCTTGCAGAAGGCGTCATAGAGATCAGCCTGCTCTGCCAACTCTACCAAATTGAGCTCGGAAGTGATGGATTTCGGACCGCCAGCCAACCGTGCAAGCATCGAAGCCGTCGTCTGCGGGCCCACGATATAAGCAGCCGCACGATCACAACTCAGTTCGCTCTTGCGCTGCCAATACATCAAGGCATAGTGGATGGGAATCGCCAGTTTTGACAGGGTCTCAAACATACCCGAGGCATTGGCTATCACCTGTGCCAAAGTATGATAAAGCATGTGGCGACAAGCAATGTGACCGCATTCATGCGCAACGACACCCACTAGTTCCTCCTCAGACATCATGTCCACCAATGCCGAGGTGATAGTGATTGCAGCCTGCGTGTCGCCAAAAGCATAGGCATTGGGCATGGGGTTCATCTCCAAATAGAATTCTGGCTCTTTGATTTCCAGCCGCTCACAAATAGGCGGAAGGATATTGTACAACCGTGGCAACTGGGTAGGAGTCAGCTTCACCTTCGAAGCCATATTCAATCCCGTCTGCAGTTGCTCGATGCCTACATCCATCACCTTCTTTATTATGGTGGAGAGCATCGGAATGGCCTTCAATGCTTTCAAGGCCGCAGCATCCTCGGGGTGTATAAATTCGGTGTAATGCATATCATTGTATTCTACGCCAATACAGTGTTCACGCTATTTATCTGCGAGTTAACTATATTAGTCTGCCTGAACATAGATTTGTTATTTTCTAACCAAGAGAGAGCATGTGAGGCTAAATCCGAAACATGAGAAATCTTTTCATTTGTATCTTTCCAATGCTAATTTGCATTCGTTCTTAAGATCTTGAAACTCATTATCAGATGTTTCAGTTATCATATATTTTTTGCTGTCCAACCCTCGCTGATACCAGTATCGAGCATTTTGTAAATCTCCTTTTTTCTCATATAATTGAGCCAATATCACTTGTGCTTCCAATATATCGCTATTAGCTGCCTGGCCTAACCAATACGCTGCTTCGTCTGCATCTTGTCTTACACCATAGATTCCGTTTAAGTAACTAGAGAACAAATAGTATTTACTTTCTGCATTATCATTAAAAGCAACATCACGGTACCAGTAAAACGACGCGTCGTCTTTTATCAAGAAACATGATTGTATCGAATCATATCCAATTGGATTATTCATTTCGATTCTATTATTAAGCGCTTTATATAAAAGCAAATCTGTACTATTTAAATTTTCTGCTTTCTTATATAACTCTAACGCATCTTTATAACTCTGTTTACAGCAATCTCCATGTGAATAATATACTGAAAGATGAAAAATACCATTAGCATTATCCTGCTTTGCAGCAGAATAGTAATAGTAGTATGCAGAATCAAGGTTTTGCTCAAAAAGTCCCATTTCATACTTCCTGCCAATTTCTGTAAGAGCTTCCGAGAACCCCTCTTCATTGGATTTCAACAGCCATTCTTTAGCTTTGGTACCTTTTGCATAATATTTGCCATAGTCATATTGTGGCAGACCATAACAACCACCGATTTCTACGGCCTTTTTTAACCATTTCTCCGCTTTTTTATCGTTAGTATCAGTTCCGATTCCATGTAGATAAAAATGCCCAACTCGATACTGTGCCCAATTATATCCTTGCTTTGCTGCTTTTAAGTACCAAATAAGAGCTTGCTCATAATTTGGCGATTCTTGTTCCTCATAAATCGTTGCTAACAGACTTTGAGAATATACATGACCTTTTTCGGCAGCCTTTGTAAGCCAAAATATGGCGCTGTCTAGATTGTTCTCGTCCTTGTACTCATACCCTAAGACATGCATAGCCTCTGTATCTCCATCAATTGCTCTCTTATAAAAGGATTGATCATCTAACGACTGCGAAAATGCGCACAAAAATCCCATGAAAGAGAGACAAAGAACAAATGTTATTTTGATGAATGTATTCATAAAAAGTTTGGGTTAACTTTGCTAACTCGCTCTAAATTGGACTTTGATTGAATATCAAGAACTTGGGCGTTTGCCTATATTATATAGGTAACAATATGGAAACGAGCGGACTTCTGCTCGTTTCTGTATTTTGCAATATGCAAAGAACGCCTCAATTCGGGGACAAATATACGACAATTTTCTAAATATCCCATAACTAGCAAGGAGAAATTTACGGAATTTAGAACTTTTTGAGTTAAATCTGATGCTTACCAACAATATGTATCCAAAAACAAACAGCAGTATTCGGATATAGCTTATCCGAATACCTGCTGCCATAACGTTTTGTTGCTGACGATGATTCTGACATCGGCTTTCATGTACTTTTGCAACACAGGGGACTTTTGTCCCTGTGTACTCACAGTGGCTATAGCCATAAAATAGTTACCATCTTCCCTATGTATGAGCCTGGCTTTATGGCTTGTGATGTCGCAGTTATAAGATGCATTATCGTTGCCCTCGAAAGATACATGAGCCGTCCTTGGCTCATCGAAAAGATACAAATACTTGTATGGCACAAACACTTGCACTGTTCTTTGATTGATGACCTCACCATTAGCCTCTATGGATATAGGATAAGGTATCTTGTAGAAAGCAACTGCGAGGGCGAGGACTATTATCGTAATGACAACCGTTCCCAAGCTGACGAGGCGAGGAGGAACTTTGCCTATCACGTTCCTCACCTTCTCGCTTCTCAACTCGATATTATCTGATTCTTTTTCATTCTGTTCCATATCAAAAGCATTTTAGTTTCCCAATTCCAACTGATTCTTCACAAGGTTATAATATGCCCCTCGCTTGGCGGTCAAAGACTCATGGTTGCCTATCTCAACCACCTTTCCATGGTCGATGACCACGATTTGGTCGGCATTCTTCACCGTGCTTAGGCGATGAGCCACAATCACAACGGTCTTGCCCTTATAGAACTTATCCAAGTTCTCCACGATGCTTCTCTCATTATTGGCATCGAGCGAGTTTGTAGCCTCGTCAAGGAATATATAGTCAGGATTCTTGTAAACCGCCCTTGCAATCAAGATACGCTGTTTCTGTCCTTGGCTTAGTCCCACGCCATCACGTCCAATCTTGGTATTGAACTTCAGAGGCAAAGCCATTACATACTCCTTGATACAAGCTATCTCGGCTGCTTTCAACAACCGTTCCTTGTCTATATCGCCATCGTCAACGGCAATGTTTCGTGCTATACTCTCCGAGAAGATAACGCCATCCTGCATCACTACGCCACATTGTCTGCGCCACCATTTCTTGTTGAGCTTGTTAATGTTGGTATTGCCAATGTTGATTTGTCCCTCCAAGACAGAATAATAACCTAGCATTAAGCGGATGAGGGTGGTCTTTCCACTGCCAGATGCGCCAACGATGGCTGTTACCTTACCTTGCGGAATGTGAATGCGCACATCATCTATGGTCTTGCGCAAAGCATGTGGGTCGTACTTGAATATGATGTTCTTGATGTCAATGCCCTCATTCTTATCTTCAATAGAAGTCAGCAAGCCTTCCTTTCCATTCTCATCATCCATCTGGTGAATCTCGTTGATACGTTCCAAGCTAATCTTCACATCTTGCAGGGAATAAAAGAAGTTCATCAATTGATCTACAGGTGTATTTAATTGACCAATAATATACTGTATGGCAAGCATCATGCCAAGGGTCATGTCTCCGTGAATTACCGCTGTTGCAGCTATAACTGTAATGATGGTATTTTTTGTTTCATTGATGAATATGCACCCAGCTTCTTGCATTTGTTGGAGTTTGAGCGATTTCATCTGTACTCCAAACAAATCAGCTTGTGTATCTTCCCATTCCCATCTTCTGCGTTGCTCACAATCCTGCAATTTGATTTCTTGCATAGAGGTGATGAACTCATAAGTTTTGTTGTTGTTGATGGCTTGCTGTTCAAATAACTCATAATCTAGTACTTTCCTCCGTCTTAAGAATAAAGTCATCCATGCGCCATAGAGAACACTTCCAAGCAAGAAGATAGCAAACACAAATTTATCGTATAAAAACAGCACCACAGAAAACACAACAAAAGTGAACATCGCAAATGTTATGTTGAGTGTCTGCTGTGTGAGAAATTTATTCACACGACTATGGTCACTCATTCTTTGCATCAAATCTCCCATAAGCTTTGTGTCAAAGAAAGACATTGGAAGCTTCAGTAATTTAATGAAGAAGTCACTCAATAGTGAAATGTTAATGCGCAAGGAGATATGAAGCAATAACCATCTACGGATAAAGTCAATAGCAGTTCGGCTAATTGTTAGCATTAGCTGTCCCAACAATATAAGCCAAACAAAACCAATGTCTTGGTTTTTGATGCCAACATCAACAATAGATTGGGTGAGAAATGGCAAGACTAACTGTAAAAGGCTTCCAACAACCAAACCTAGTATAATTTGCCCAAAATACTTACGATATTTCTTCACATACCCCAAGAGAAAACGAAAAGACCGCTTTTCTTTTATGTTCTCTTCATTCTGCATCTTGTAAGCAAAAAAGGCAGGTGTAGTTTCCAAGAACATAGCGATGCCCTTATCTTCACCATTGGTATTTGTGCTTAGCCAATGTTTCTTGAATTCATCAAGAGTATAAGTTATCAAACCTTTTCCTGGGTCAGCAATATAGTATTTGTTGTTCTTTATTCTATATAAAACGACAAAATGATTTTGATTCCAATGCAAAATGCAAGGAAGAGGAACAATTTGTAACTTATTGATACTGGTTCTTGCAGCTATAGCATGAAAACCAAGAATCGTAGCAGACTCACTTAATCCCATTAAAGACACTCCCTCTTTATTAGCATGACATAAGTTTGCCATAGTTTCTATGGAAATGCTACGACCGAAAAACTTACATATCATACACAAACAAGCTATGCCACATTGCATAGAATCATGTTGTATGAAAAGTGGAAATTTTTTCATCATTTTTTTATTTTACGATACCATCTATGTTGTCCGAATTATTTAATCTTTTATTTCTTGCCTTATAAGATTTACCCCAATTTATGTCATAGGCAACACCTAGGGTTATCATATTAGCATTGTCCTTTATTCTAAAATGCTCAGTTTTATATAAATCATTTCTAGCATACTCGAAACCAGAACTCTGAACATATTTTTTAAACGGATTCCATATTCCAAGTGAGAAAGTCATTCTTTTGTATTTATAGGAACAATCAACGCTGCCTGTGGATTCTCCATAAAAACTTTTCATTCCAAATAATTCCTTTGGATTATGATTGAAAGATATATTTGCAGAAAAGTTTTTCAGGTAGAACACTATCTTCCCACCATATGTATAGTCTGTTAAAGAGAAAGTTTCGTCTTCTATTTTAAATTTATAATAGTTGTATGAAATATAGCCATCAATGAACAACATGTCCTTTATGATGTCAAAGCTTGTGTAAAAATTTATTTTACGAACAGTTTTTGAATCAAAATTTATATGTTGATAACCTAATTTCCCATTTTGACAATAAATACCAGACGCAAAAAGATTTTTTGCACTTTCGATATTGTAGTTTAGTGAAATATACCATCTGTTAGGATTCCAAGATAAAGATAATTTATGTTTTATGTTGTCATAAGGACGCAAGGCAGAATTGCCTGTTTCGAATTCATATCTATTCAAACTTTTTGTAATTCCACTTAATGTTGACAAGCTTGGTATTGTTGGTTGCATTGAAAATTGATAAGACATACTAAAATTGTCTAAAGGCATATACTTAATTCTGCCTAAAGGACGATATAATACTTTGTAAAAAGAATTGCCACCTTCCTTGAAACTAACCCAATTTATACCTATTCCTCCCATGTAGTAGATATTTTTAACATTCCCCGAGAATTGGGTATAAGCATATAAATTTTGGTCTTTTGAATCAAAATCATTTATAATATCATAACTATATAAATTGTGAGTGTCTGAATATTTGTATCTTAAACCAGAATCCCATGAAAGATTTTTTAAAGAATAAGTATGCATGATTTCTGTTATAAGAGACTTACGCTTTCCTTCTACCCCATACTCAAAATGGGAATTATTTTCGTTTACATTTTCAGTATATGAATAATCATAGTTTGTCTGTAATATTTTTCCTACCATATTAAAGAGCAATGACTGTTTGGAGGAAATTTTATATTCAGAAAACAAGTCTATTGCAGGTGAATGACTTTTGTCTTTTGGTGACCTAAATGAATTTCCAATCAAACTTTTCTTATCAAATATCTCCTGTGAGCAATTTTGATTGGTGTTTCGGTTTGTACTATAGTTGAATTTTATGTTAAATGTAAAGTTATTCTTATAATAATTATATGCAGCATCTATATTTTGAAGAAAGTATCCATATGGCGATTCTACGCCCTTTCTGGATATTTCAACATCTTCATTTTCTAGATACGTATCTGTGTATGAATTGGAATAATCTCGGTACTTGCTATTATAGCTTAGGCTAAACAAACTGTTTGCCTTGTTAAATTTGACATAAGCACTATTATATAGCGACATTGTTGTTAGAGCCGCATCTTCATAGAGTCCAAATTGTCCACCAGAAGTATGCCTTTTAGTTACAATGTTAATGATTGCACTAATGTTACTGTCATTATATCGTGCTCCTAATTTATCAAAAAACTCTATTTTTTTTACATCGCTTGGAATTATCGTCAAAAAATCTGCAATAGTGGCATCAATGTTGTTGATTTTAAAAAGTATATTACTTCCATTAATAGTTGTTGCATTCTTGTTCTGGCGGTCAACGATTACTCCTGGCAGTTTTATTTTGCTCAGCAAATCCCATGCAGATGACGATGCCTTCTGCATATTAGAAGTTGGAATTAATATTAAGCGGTCTGATTTTGTTATGATATTTGAACCTTTTACAACGACATCTGACAAGTTAAAGATTCTAGATGTATCAGACAAGTTCTTTGATATTGTATCGGTTACTATAAAATCAGAGCCTATTGTGAAAAGACATTTTTCCCCACTAAAAACATCCAAAGTAACCCAAAGAAGAAAAAATATACAAAAACTATTTCTCATTATTTCTTTCTATTAAAAAGTTGTAGAAATCTTCTATAATATAATTTTCCTTACCATATTTCTTGTTAAGTATGCAAGGTAAATTCTCTCCCTTTTCTAAGAGTTTTTGCGAACAGGGCTTAGGACATGCTGGAAGAAAATTACAAATCTGACATCTAGATGGCAATTCTAAATTTAATCTATCCTGCAATTTCATTTCATTCCATTCTAACTGTCCTTCACTAGTGATAAGACCATATGAATTTTCAGACGAGAATGTCCTTGCTGTACACTTGTAAATATTTCCATCATAATTTATGACAACTTGATTGTAATTGTCTGCATAACACCCATAAGTGTATTTTGAAGTAGCCAAATAACTACATTGTATTTTATTTGTTTGACATTGTAAGACAAAATCTAAGATTTTCTTTTCATCTAACTTTTCTGCATTTACTTGCCAAACTTTAGATACCATAATTTTCAAATTGTTATTTTGCTTTATTTCAGCAAGCTCGTTTGCAATGTTTGTAAGGGAATCTAACGTTCTATTGGACACATTAATCCTTACCAAGATTTCGCTTTTAGGTGAATCTTGTTGTATTAATTTTATCGCTGATAAAATTTGCGAATATGTCCCATTGCCATTGACCTTATATTTCCTTACCTTATCATGAATATTTTGCCATCCATCCAAGGTGATTTGAAAGCTCGGTTCATAGGGACTTAATTTTGCGACAAAGTCTTTGTCTATCAACGTTCCATTGGTAGTAAACGAAGTCGCCAAATAAAATCCATGTATTTTTGAGAGTTCATAAATGCTTTCGATTAACGAAAAAACAATATTTTTTTGCAACAAAGGTTCTCCTCCAAAGAAACTTAAAATTAATTTCTTAAAAGGCTCTTTGGTAATTTTCTCTTTGATATGCAATATGATTGCTGCGACCATTTCTGAAGTCATATGGGACTTTTCTATATGACTCTCGTAGCAATACCAACATTTTAAATTACAATCCATTGTTGGATTGACGATAATATGATAAATATCTTTAGAAAACTTACGTTCTTGTACTGAAGACAAATACTTTTTCTGTTCGTCATTTTCGTCTGTAACGATGAAACCATTAGCCTCTAATGTTCTATGTAAGTTGGGATTTTTTGTATTTAGTTTTTCAACATTATCTTTGCAGCTTAGATAGTCTTGGTATGCATTTTTACCTATAATTAATCTGGAATAATTATATGCGTTAAAGCATAACACAACATTTTCCATCTCAACAAAATGGTTATACTGACTATATTTCATATTCAATTTACTTGTTGTTTATAAATAATTAGGTACAACTATCTATTATAGTCGTACCTAATTCTTAGGGATTAATAACACTTAGCAACCGCAATTGTTACATTGACAATTGTTACACTGAGGATTATTTTGCTCAAATTTCTGATTTTGCTCCTTGTCATTGTTACCACCTGTAACAACAACCAAACAATCTTCAGTCAGAACATCTTCTCCTAACAAAGAGACTAATGTGGAAATTTTTCGTTCTTCCATACTTGATGTTTAAGGATCCTACCCTATTAAGTTAATAATGACTTTTCTTTTTGCTATAAAAGCGATACAAAAATAATGTTTTTATTTCGAAGTCACAAATATTTTCATACAGTTTAACATAAAAAAACGTATAAAACATGTCTTTCTGTTCGTTCCGAACTATATTTTGTTGTTGCAAAGGAGAATAATAATATTCAATTAAGATTTTATATGGTTGCTTTATCCTATGAGGATAGCTGGCATCATTTCAATGTATGACTCTTAGTTTCAATTTGCATACATCAGAAGCAAAGACTTAACCTCTCCTTTCTATGTCTACTCTCGTATATACTCCGCCAACTTGCGGTTGGCTTTTCTCGCCCTCAGCCTCAAAGCCTCGTAGCTTGGCTTCGAGAACTTCACCGTGACAGACTTCGACAGCTTGTGAATCCTGCCTGTGGGCGGTCTTCCGCCCTTTTTCCTGTCCTGTTCCAGTATGCTTGTCATTCGATATACTGTTTACAGTTGGTACACTCACTTTCTGCGACCGTCGGGAGCAAAATTTCTCCGCCCTCATGGTGGAGCGAGGCGTTTTGGGGTTCCCAAAACATAACCTCGCTCCCTCTCATAACACGTTAGTTGGAACTACAGCCTTTCAGCTATCCACGTCCAAGGTCACAGACCTTAATTCTCACAATTTGCGCCAAGCCTCGAAGTCCTCTTCATAAAGGCTTAGGTGGTGGCGCACGATGTTCTCGATGATGCCCGATACGCTCATGCGTCTCCCTCCGAGGATGCGGACGACACGATCAAGACGGTCTCGTACATCGGAACTGACGA
>ERZ824473.3532-NODE-3532-length-15305-cov-4.588918_pt1 | contig 15305 bp, 9 predicted proteins | sample MGYA00519874_ERZ824473 | MGnify/ENA primary metagenome ERZ824473 (study PRJEB31778, sample SAMEA3449151) | human gut metagenome | biome: human gut; feature: human-associated habitat; material: faeces | place: United Kingdom | collected 2010/2012 ... | reverse complement strand
ATCCCGGTATCGCTATCTGCGGCAGTGGAAACGGAATCAATATGACGCTGAACAAGCACCAAGGGGTACGTGCTGCTCTCTGCTGGAATGCAGAAATCGCACACCTGGCTCGTCAGCACAATGACGCTAATGTACTGGTTATGCCGGGACGCTTCATCAGCACTGAAGAAGCGGATATGATTTTGACAGAGTTCTTCTCTACCAAATTTGACGGCGGACGCCATCAGAACCGTATTGATAAGATTCCGGTAAAATAAAGCTCGAAGATAAATCAAATAGGTGTAAAGCTGTTCTTCTTTTTGAAGGGCAGCTTTATTTTTATATTAGTATAAGATTTTATCATATACGAGATTACAAAAGAAGGGCAACTTCGTCTTTATTACAAGACGATATTAAAAACTGAAATTATGGGTAAACTGAATATGAAAGAATGGATCAGCCAAACGATCCAACGTAAGGAAACGATTGCAATTCCGATCATGACACATCCGGGTATCGAAATTATCGGGAAAACGGTGCATGATGCGGTAACAAACGGACAGGTTCATTATGAGGCTATCAAAGCTCTTTGTGACAAGTATCCGGCTGCGGCAGCAACCGTTATCATGGATCTGACGGTAGAAGCGGAAGCTTTCGGGGCAGAGATTATCTTTCCGGAAAATGAGGTGCCCAGTGTTTCCGGCCGTTTGCTGGCGGATGAAGCTGCTATTGAAAAGCTGGAAGTTCCGGCATTGAATAAAGGAAGAATCCCAGAATATCTTAAAGCGAATATGCTGACAGCCAGAAATGTAACAGACTGTCCGGTTTTTGCCGGTTGCATCGGTCCTTACTCGCTGGCCGGACGTTTGTATGATATGTCGGAAATCATGATGCTGATTTATATTAATCCCGATGCAGCCAATACGTTATTAAGAAAATGCAGTGACTTCATCACCCGCTATTGCATGGCATTGAAAGCAACCGGTGTGAACGGTGTAATCATGGCTGAACCTGCTGCGGGATTGTTATCCAACGAAGATTGCCTGCAATATTCTTCTTTATTTGTGAAAGAAATAATAGAGAAGGTACAGGATGATCACTTTGCCGTAGTGCTTCATAATTGCGGAAACACAGGGAATTGCACACAAGCGATGGTTTATACCGGTGCAGCCGCTTATCATTTCGGGAATAAAATTAAGATGGAGGAAGCGTTGAAAGAGGTTCCGGCCGATGCACTGGCAATGGGAAATCTGGACCCGGTGAACCTTTTCAAGATGGCAGGTCCGGAGACTATGAAGGAAGCGGCTTTGCAACTATTGGAAGCTACCCGTGCATACCCGAATTTCGTATTGTCAAGTGGTTGTGATATTCCGCCACATACACCTTCTATTAATATAGACGCATTTTATACCGCATTGGAAGAGTTCAATAATGGTTGAACAGGAACTTACTTATCAGAAACTGCAAATCCCATCATCTGATATTTACGAGGCGATGGGATATAAAGATTCTATGCCGGATGGAATGGTTATAGAAGAAATAAATACGTTACTTGACCGTATCACTCCCCTTCTTCGTCCCCGTTTTTTCTTTTTCCTCACTGACGGACTGCTTGACACTGAAAAAGCAACACTGACTGTAAAAGATACGGTTCTCTCAACCGGTAAAACCATTGCCCGCCAACTACGGGGTTCGGAAGCCTTTGCCTTTTTTACCGCCACTGCGGGAGTTGAATTTGAGGAGTTTCAACATCTGCTTCAGCAAGAGGACGACATGGTGAAAGTATATATAGCAGACTCATTGGGGAGCATCATTGCAGAAAAGGCTGCTGATTGCATGGAAGAGGAGTTGGCTGCATTTATCGAAAAGAGAGGTTGGAAGCACACTAACAGATACAGCCCCGGTTATTGCGGATGGCACGTATCGGAACAACAAAAACTATTCTCCTTATTTCCGGTCGCTTCGCCCTGTGGTATTCAGTTGACAGATTCCAGCCTAATGATTCCCATCAAATCTGTAAGTGGTATTATTGGAGTGGGTTCTCATGTCCGTAAGCTGGAATATACTTGCGGGCTGTGTACGTATGAGAATTGTTTTCGCAGAAAATAGTTTCACCACAGAGAACGCAGAGGACACAGAGTCTTTTATTATTAGATAATAATCTCTGCGTCCTCTGCGTCCTCTGTGGTGAATAAAAACTAGTGGCCATTGAAGAAGATGTAAAGCCCAATCATGGTCACAATAAGTAATCCCCATAGAATAAGAACAATTCGTGCAGGTTTGTCCTCTATCTTTTCCATATTCAAGATGCCCAATTGCGGAGACTTATCCCACAGGCTGACTACTATCATGCCTATTCCGATGATAACGAATAAGTAGAAGGAAAGCAGCATAAAATGAGGCCATGCATCATATTGTTCTGCCGGAAACACCCATAAATACAAGATTCCCACTCCGATGCTGAACACTGTTCCCAATGTCAGAGCCATATTAGCTGCCAGAGTAGTGGTGCGTTTCCAGAACACGCCAAAGAGGAATACGGCTGCCATCGGAGGAGCTATAAATCCCAGTACAGACTGGAAAACATTAAATAGATTCAGTCCCTTGATGCTGTCGATCGCTATGGTTATTATCACAGAGATCAGTGCACCGACTACCGTAACCACTTGTCCCACTCTGATAATCTCTCTCTGCTTGGCCTGCGGTCGGATTTTCTTCACATAGATATCCATCGTGAATACCGTGCTTAATGCATTCAAAGCAGAGCCGACAGTACTTACCAATGCTGCTGTCAATACAGCCAATACCAAGCCGACCATTCCTGTCGGGAACAGATGAGTCACCATTGTCATGTAAGCCTCATCGGGATTCTCCAATTGTGGGAATAAAGCGAGGCAGATAATGCCGGGAAGAATGTAAAGAGGTACATCTAATATTTTCAACCATCCGGTAAAGTTGGTTCCCATCTGTCCTTCTTTGAGATTCCTGGCAGCAAGAACCGGTTGCACCATCGACTGATCCGTACACCAAAACCAAACTCCCATAATAGGATAACCCAGGATAATAGGTAGCCAAGGAAAAGCCAGGTCATCATTTGGATGGAAAAGATTCCAGTAATCCGCCGGAACGGCATCCACCAGTGCGCCTACACCGCCCACTTTATAGATTCCCATGATAGCCAGTGTGGCTGATACTACAATCAACAGTATCATTTGATATACATTCGTGTAGGCCACAGCTTTCAGTCCGCCGAGCATCGTGAAGAAAGCGGAGATGACAAGTAACAGCAATGCCGATTGCCACATAGGAATATCAAAGACTTGACGGATCAGGACTCCACCGGCAAATAAAGTCAATGCAAGCCATGAAATAAGAATGGTAATAATGGTATACCAGGCAAGGATGTTACGGGTAGATTGTCCGAAACGTTTTCCCATAAATTCGGGCAATGTCGTAATGCGACTACCCAAATATCGGGGAGCAAAGACAAAAGCAAGCAGACATATAAAGACAAATGCATACCAGGCATAATTCCCCGAAACAATACCAGTAGTAAATCCGGCACTTGCGGAAGCTATCAACATGGAAGGTCCGACATTCGTCCCCCACATGGAGAAGCCGATATGATACCATCTCAACGAATTCTCCGCAAGGAAAAGACTACTCCCCTTTTTTCGTTTAGAACTTGCCCATATACCAATAGCTATCAAAATAAGGAAGTAGGCAATCAGAATACTCCAATCTAATGTCTCTAAGAATTTCACATGCATAATTCAAGTATTAAATAAGTAACGTAAGTTTAAATCTAATTTTCTTTAGGCAAAGATTACATGGATTTCACGGTTTTAATAGGCTATGTAATTAAAAGCCGTGTTTATCCGTGTAATCCGTGCCTTTTTATTCTATTTTTTATTTCCAATCAGTTCTTTGGCAACTGCTACGGCTGTATTCGCATTATCACTATATCCGTCCGCACCGATTTCGTCAGCAAACCCCTGACTGACGGGTGCTCCGCCAATCATCACTTTCACTTGATTACGAATACCGGCCTCTTCCAATGCCTGGATAACCTCTTTCATATACGTCATGGTAGTAGTCAGCAATGCGCTCATGCACAAGATGTCAGCATGGTTTTCCTTCACAGCTTCCACAAACTTGTCACAAGTCACATCAATACCAATATTAATGACTTCAAAGCCGCAACCCTCCAGCATGGAAGCCACCAGGTTTTTACCAATATCATGGAGATCTCCTTTCACTGTACCGATGACAATCTTACCTATTGTAGTGGAAGCACTTCCTGCCAATAAAGGTTTCAGTAGCTCCAAAGCCCCTTTCATGGCACGTCCTGCCATCAACAGTTGAGGAACAAAAGCTTTTCCATCCTGGAAACGTTGTCCCACTTCGCCCATTGCTTTAATCATATAATTATTGATAATCATTTGGGGAGCTACTCCTTCCGCAATGGCTTGCCGGGTGATTTCAACCGCAGGTTCCAGTTTCCCGGCAACAATGGCTTCATACAGAGGTTTCAGTTTATCCTCTTCCTGGTGTTGTTCTTCCCGTATACAAATACGTTCCTGTCCGGTAGCTGCCAAGTCGGCATCCTGTTGATGTTCATTGGTATTTACAGCGGTAGAAGAACCGGTATATTCTTCGACAATCCGCATGGCCTGTTCCACTTCCTTTTCGTTATGGAAATCCATTTCCAAATGTACACCGTCCGCGCCGATATGATCCAATAGGGGTTTTAGTTCGTCTAATGTCACCCAGCAAGCCATCACGCTCTTTCCGCCTGCCAGAATCTTCTTATACAGATCGTACCATTTGGGAGATCCTCCTTGTGGTTCGCCCACTCCGGGAGTCCATTGAATCGCATTCAATTCTTCAATTTCAAGCAAGGCAGGCAGGTGATGCATGGCTCCCACTCCATCCAGATGATAAAGGGTATAATCAATCTTCTGACATTGTTCACGAATAAAAGGTTGCACAAACCGGCGATAATCATCCTGACTAATCATGGTCGAAATATCACTTTGCAGTTTACTCATCTTTCCGGGAGCCCAGGACGAGAAATAACAGAAAGCCATCTCGTCGCCTTCACGGATGATGTCGTATAGTTCATCAAATACTTTGAAGTAGATGTCGTTGATTTGCTGCATCTGTTGTTCCAAGATTTCGGGCTGCATCACTGTGTCCAATAATACCCTATCCGTTCCTTTCAGTGCGGCCAGAACATCCAGTCCTTCCATCAGGTCGGGCATACCGACAAAGTAGTGTCCGTTGGCTTTCGCTTTACAGGCTTTCAGGAGTTCTTTATGAAGAATCCAGTTCGGGTGTTCAGGGTTAAAGACTATTTCATCGGTGAAATCCGGGTTGGGATGAATCCAAATGGTGTCTTCCCCGCCTTCAAACACTCCGCCTAAGATGGCGGCTAGAGAACCGGGACCCAGTTGGGTATTCGCAACCGGAAGAATATCCGCTTTCAGACTGCTGTGCGCTACGTACCAGTCCAGATATTCAGCTCTCCATTGAGGGTCGAACCATTTTTGCGACAAATCTTTTGCCGGTGCGGGAGGCATTATCTCTGCATGTGGTTGCACTCCTTCCTGGAAGTGCTCCCACATATTGAGAATGATTCCTTTATGGTTCCACCAATTTATATAACGTTGTTTTGTTTCTTCTAAATTACTCTTCCATGTTTTCATACTCTGCCATTTTTATTTATTCTACTTAAGTTTCGGAAGTAATTTATTAGGTTGAAAGCCTCTTGGTATATAGCGTAAGGTATCACTCTACGCTATATTATGTAAGCCTTTCAGGCTACTTACAAAACTTGAGTTATTTCTATTTATCTATTCCAAAATCCTTTATAATCATTATCTATACGTAGAGCTATGCTTTTGCTTAAATCCATTTCATCCGTACAGTCCACGTCTTCCGGATAGATGGGGATCACGGCATTTTCACGCACATATACGGGCATTTCTTCCAATGGAACGTATACGTCTTTCAGCCAGCATGCTCCTTCCAGACGTTCTCCCGTAAAGAAGTTCACCCATTTTCCTTCGGGAAGATAGATATCCCGACAGTTCTCGCTGTTCATCACCGGAGCTACCAGGAAATCATTGCCGAAATAGTATTCATCATCTATATGCCAACAAAGTTTATCTTCCGGATGATGCAGAATGAGTGCCTGCAAGAGCGGATAGCCGCTTTCTATGGCTAGTTTACTTTGTTCTACGATGTATGGAATGAGCGAATAACGCAATTTCCACCACTTTTTCACCAACGGAGCTATGGCCGGATAGTGCCAGGGTTCACGCTTATTGGTTCCGTGATAACGGATATGCGATGTGAATACGCCGAATTGAGTCCAGCGCATGTACACATCATCTGCTACTACCGAGTTCATAAAATTGGGCAATGTATGGAAGCCGGGAACATCATGACTCCAAAAAGCAAATCCCGACAGACCGAAATGCAGACCACCTTTCAGAGAACCTGCCATTCCATCCCAAGAGCTACAGGAATCGCCTCCCCAATGCAAAGGATAACGCTGGCATCCCGCCCATGCGGAACGTGCCCAGACAATACCGTCACCTGTCACTTCTTTCGTAATTTCGTAAGCGGCCTTTTGATAAAGCAGGGCATACAGGTTGTTCAACAATTCCGGCTTCATACCTTTATAGAAGGCGTCCATGTGAATGTTTTCACCGAAATCGGTTTTGATACAGGTTACTCCCATATCCAGGAGTTGTTTCAATAGTCCTTTGTACCATTCGGTTGCTTTCGGATAAGTAAAGTCGATTGTTCCGGCATAATCCAGGGCGGAGAAGTTGGAACCATCGGTCGCTTGTTGTTTGGTCAATGGGGCTATATAATCATTGGCTCTGGCTTCATCAATCTGCTCTGCATTTTCCGCAACGTATGGAAGTTGCCATAAAGAGACACGATAGCCGTTCTTTTTCAACCGCCCGATGAATCCTTTCGGATCGGGGAACCGTTCTTCATTGAATTTCCATTCGCAGAGCCAATCGGTACGGAACCAGCCCGTATCCAGATGAATTACATCACAGGGATAGTGTTCGGCACGCATGCGGTCGCATATTTCGTCTACTTCATCGGCACTGAAATAAGTCATACGGCTCATCCAAACGCCAAAACTCCAAAGAGGAGGCATAGACGGATAGCCGGTCAGGTCACGATAACCGCGAAGAATATCTTCCATCGTATCACCGCCTATTACAAATACATCCAACAATGCCTGGTCGCTTAGAAACTGGACGGAACGGGTGGAATGTCCGGCCAGTGAGAGCTTGCTATGAGCACATGTATGGTAGAATGTTCCGTACATTCGGCTGGATAGATAGAAGGGGATATTCTTATAAGTACGCCGGTTATTGACTCCTTGCCCATCTTGGTTTTTCAGGAAGAAAGTCTGTCCGCTCAAGTCCATTTTAAAGAAACGTTCTCCGGTTCCGGCAAAACATTCATCGGGCTTACATTCAAAAGAAAGCGTTGCCCGTTCTTTCCGACCATCGCGTTTGCAAAAGGCAACAGGTAACGCATCGTAACGGGGAGGCGAAAAATGGTCGTAGGCTGACAAGCGGATTTCACGCTTTCCATCAGGGTATAAAGTGATGTCAAGCGTTTCTTGAGGGTCGGGAAGCAATTCGCTCCATCGGTCTAATAGAGGCTCTTCCACATTGATAACGGCACGCTTCGTTCCGTCTTCCGTCGAAAGAATCCATTTTCCTTTTTGTTCTTTTATAAACAGGGGCACTTTCTGAATCCGGTCACTGAATTGTAGCATTTCCGACTCATCTGTCAGTACATAATCACCGAAGCCAAGAAACAGGCGGGTGATGCCGATGTTATACTGACGGATGATTAACGTATATTCCTCCTGGGGAACATCGGTATCCGCCATCATATCGTTAGCCAGCTTTTGCTTCTGAAAGGGAACTGTTACGTAAATATCTCCTTCCTTTTCATAAACAGCCGTTGGCTTGTATGCTTTCCAAAGCGACTCATTCCTTGATAGCTCGGTATCGAAATCAAGGAAATCAAATAAGTGGTAGTTCGTTGGTTTCATCTATTTTATTGATTAAATATCGTTTATTGATTACTATAATTATCATATTAGTTTGAATGGTTGCCATATTAGTCTAGTTCTAATGATTATTACGCTAGTTTATTGATTGCTATACTAGTACATTGATGACTATGTTAATCCATTAATTTGTTTCAATCTTGCTTTATTCTTCCAGCTTTGTACTTAATACTGTCCGCCACTTGAGGCCCGTTATTCTTCCACACGTTCTTTTTCCCGGGGCGGTTCGAATCAAAACGTTCAGCGGGACACCAGTTGTTCTCCATTGTATATCCGTCCGTAGCTTCATCCAGATAGATATAAAAAGCCCGGTCATTCGTAGCGTAGGGTGCCTCGATTAAATGTTCGATCCGATTATTTCGCATGACGGAACCCGGCTGGTTGGAAAGAGTATACAGACCGCCTGCATCGTATAGCCGACGGGCAAAGTGATGTACATAGTTTGCTTCTATCCGGTTGTTGCACATTCCGCTCTCCAGCGATGTCCATCCCCAGCCTACACAAATCCCTGAATAGTTCAGATGGCAGACTTCATTATGAGAAATATCCATGTTTCTGACATATCCGGCGCCGATACCTACACATCCCCAGTCTTCATTAGTCACATTACTGATGAAATTGTTTCTGATAGTAATATGGGAACATAATTCCCGTACGTCAGCAGGAATAAAAGGAATGTGCGTCTCCAATCCTCCGTCCGGAAATGCACCGACCAGTAAAGCCGTTCCTCCAATATCCGTAAATTGACAATCTTCGACACTCGATGCAGTAACGGCCCATTCATAATCCAGTCCGGTGGACGATAAATGATGGAAGGTGCAATGCTTGAAATCAATATGCTCGGCACCTCTTACACATATCGCTGTTTCGGGACGGGTGATCCAGGCTTGGTTCTCCAGTTCCGCTTTTTCCGGAAGCCCCGGTTCTTGTAGTTTATAGGCATCCAATAAAGGAAATCCCCCTTGCAAGGTGACGTGTCCCTGATAAGAAGGACGCATCCAGGAGGTATGCGCAAAAGTAATTCCGTTAAATTGTATATGTTTTACCGGACGAGACAATGTACCGTCTATGGTCACTAAAGTTTCCAAGGCAGGGATAATCACTTCAGCTGTTTCCATATTTTCGCCCGCCTGCGGATAATAGTAAATCGTGCCGGAAGGATATTCCTGGAACCATTCACCGGGTTGGTCCAGCAATTCCAGTGCATTGGTCAAGCAGAAAGAAGAATTTCCTTTCTCTCCTCCGATGACGGGTTGCGGCCAGGGATGCGCAAACTCCAGGTGACTTTCAGGTTCATGGAAGCGAACTACAGCTTGTCCGTCTTTCACGTCTATACTTTTCACGCGCAAAATAGCAATCGCCCAGCGTTGATGGACAATCATTTCCAGTTGGCCGGCATTTTGTAGTCTTTTCGGATTTACACTTTGAGAAACGGGGATCGTTATTGTCTGCTTTTCCGGATTGAAGTCAATCATTCGTTCCAATCCTCCGTCAGGAAATTGCGCAGCTCTTTGAACTTTATGACCGTTCACCCACATTTGCCGGGTTTCTACCCTTCTATTTCCTATTAGGGGAGCCTCTGCCGACCATATCTTCTGCTTTAGCTTTTCAGGAATTGCCGGATGATTACATCCACGCTTCCACCCCGTAACAGCAACTCCACCACTAATCACAGGATGAGCACCATCTACTGCACAAATCACTGTTGGAGAATCGGGTGTCCCACTATCTTCTGGACGAAGAAACAGAGAATTGCGCTGGGCATAAACACCCTCTTCCAAACGAATATAAATTCCTCCGGCTATTTCCGGCCGATTCAGTCTACGCCATTCACGAGCCTGCTTGATTGCCCGGTTTAATGTATAAAACGGAGCTTCCTTTGTCCCGGGATTCTTATCATTCCCCTGCAGGGATACATAAATTTCTCCCGCAAAAAGCGAGGGAAACCACCCCAAGAAAATGATAAAAGAAAGATAAGTAAAAGTCTTTTTCATGGTACTACCTCAATGTGCTACTTCAATAAAGACGAACACACATCGATTTAGTACTCTATGTAAAGGCAATAGATAGGTTATTCTTACGAATGTTTTACAACATCAAATAGGTTACCGAATAAGACCTATGATAAATTGATAGCAAAAATAACCGCAGACAACGAACTTCAGTAAAGTTCCGAATATAAATCCGAGTAAAGAGCCCACACCTGATTTAAGTGCCTGCGAGAACTCTTTATTTCCTAATAGTTCACCAATCACCGCCCCTAGAAACGGACCGAGAATAATGCCCCAAGGCAAGAAAAGAAGACCGACAAGAGTTCCTATGATACATCCCCAATTACCCCATTTACTACCGCCACTATATTTACTTCCCAGCATCGGAGTGAAATAATCCAATACCTGCAAAACAGCTACAATCAATAACCATACGATTAATTGTGTCGTAGAATATTGTACCTTATCCGTGAAGTGCAGAATGACCAACCCCACATAAGCAATAGGCGGACCAGGAAGAAACGGCAGAATACAACCAGCTAACCCGGCTATCATACAAAGGGCACTAATTACAATCAAAATAATGTCCAACATAATCTGTTTTTTTAGTTCTGCACAAAAATACAGTATCTTTCAGTAAATACAAGCTAACCTCGAGAATTATTTCCGCCACTTCACTGCTGTTTCAGAATAGCTTTGTCAGGTCTGCAGTTCTTAGTGTGAATGAGTTTTTCCAATACTTTTTTGAGGATGCCTCGTACCCAACAAGAACTTTTACTATCTTTGTGTCGTTAACGCTAAAGAAGCAAGTTGTTAAATAAGAAATCAGCAGGAGGACAGAAGATGGATCCAATGGAATATATAGTACCCAACAGAAAGCGTTTGCCTTACGGCATGATGAACTTCGCAGTCATCCGCCGCGAAGACTATTATTATGTAGACAAAACCCGCTTCATTCCTATGATAGAGCAGGCAGACCGGTTCTTTTTCTTCATCCGTCCTCGCCGCTTCGGCAAAAGCCTCACGCTGAACGTACTGCAACACTACTACGATGTGCGTACCCGCGATAAGTTCAACGACTTATTCGGCAATCTCTACATCGGGAAGCATCCCACAGCAAACCGCAACAGCTATCTGGTGCTTTACCTTAACTTTTCAGGTATCACCGGCGAACTGAACGATTATCGAAAAGGACTGGATGCACATTGCCAAATCCGCTTCGACTTCTTCTGTGAAGTCTATTCCGACCTCCTGCCACAAGGTATCAGAGAACGATTGGACGAAAAGGACGGGGCTGTCAACCAACTGGACTATTTGGTTTCGGAGTGCGAACGTGCCGGACAGAAAATGTATCTCTTCATCGACGAATACGACCACTTCACCAACGCCATCCTTTCCGATGCGGAAAGCTTGCACCGTTACACTGACGAAACGCATGGCGAAGGTTATCTACGTGCTTTCTTCAATAAGGTGAAGGCAGGAACTTATTCCAGCATAGAGCGTTGTTTCATCACTGGCGTAAGCCCCGTAACGATGGATGACCTGACGAGTGGCTTCAACATCGGCACGAACTACTCACTTACCCCCCAATTTAACCAAATGATGGGATTCACCGAAGAAGAAGTGCGCGAAATGCTGACTTATTATTCAACGAACAGTCCTTTCCGCCATACTGTTGACGAACTGATGGAAATAATGAAACCATGGTACGACAATTATTGCTTCGCACAGGATTGTTACGGTGAAACTACCATGTACAGCTCCAACATGGTGCTCTACTTCGTGAAGAATTACATAGATAACGGCAAAGCACCACGAGAAATGATAGAAGATAATATACGTATCGACTATGAAAAGCTGCGTATGCTCATTCGAAAGGATAAGGAGTTTGCACACGATGCTTCCGTCATTCAAACTTTAGTGAGTCAAGGTTATATCACTGGTGAACTGAAGAAAGGTTTCCCTGCCGTCAACATCACCAATCCGGACAATTTTATAAGCCTGCTCTACTATTTCGGAATGTTGACCATTAGCGGAATGCATGAAGGAAAAACCAAGCTGACCATTCCCAACCTGGTGGTTCAGGAGCAACTATACACTTATTTACTGAATACCTACAACGACGCAGACTTGAATTTCAGCAGCTACGAAAAGAGCGAACTTTCAAGCCAGCTCGCCTATGATGGCAATTGGCAAGCCTATTTCGGTTACATTGCCGACTGCCTGAAACGTTATGCATCCCAGCGTGACAAGCAAAAGGGCGAATTCTTCGTTCACGGCTTCACCTTGGCCATGACTGCGCAAAACCGCTTCTACCGTCCTATCTCCGAGCAAGATACACAAGCGGGTTACGTCGATATTTTCCTCTGTCCCATGTTGGACATATATTCTGACATGAAGCACAGCTACATCGTTGAGTTGAAATACGCCAAATATCGCGATTCCGAAAACCGTGTGGAAGAATTGCGTCAAGAAGCCATCGCCCAAGCCAACCGCTATGCCGACACGGACACGGTGAAACAAGCTATTGGCTCCACGCAACTACACAAGATTGTAGTGGTATATAAAGGTATGGAAATGCGGGTATGCGAAGAGTTATAATGAACAATCTCTTCACCCTTCACTTTTCCTTGTATTATCCTATCTATTAGCAATTTATAGGTGAAGGGTGTTCCCTTCACCCATCCTTTCACGTTTTTTCTTTTTCAAATTGTACCTTTCCACAATAAAAGCACTACCTTTGTCAATTATGTATGTAATATACAATATAAAATGAACGACAATAAATTAAAAAACAAAACAGTCCCTTTCAACTACGCCCGCTGCTACAACGAGCAATGTCCGAAAGCTTGTAACTGCCTGCGTCGGGTGGCTGCACTTCTCACTACCGCTGACACGTCCTACATCAGCATCGTAAACCCAATGTGTATTCCGGCCACCGGCATTGACTGTCCCCACTTCCAAAACGCAGAAAAGATACATGTGGCATGGGGTATCAGCCACCTGCTGGACAACGTACCTTATAAGGACGGAACAAACATCAAGCAACAACTGATCGGGCATTTCGGAAAAACGCTTTACTATCGCTTTTATCGCGAAGAACGCTTCCTAAGCCCCGCAGAGCAAAACTATATCCGCCAGCTTTTTCGCCGGAAAGGTATCACCGAAGAACCGGTCTTTGACAGTTACACGGATGAGTATAATTGGTAAAGCTGCGTTCTAACTAGTTTCTAGCCTGCTGAAACTTTTTGTTTCAAGCGCTAGAAACTAAAAGTTTCAAAGGGTGAAACGATTCGTTTCACACCGAGAAACAAACTGTTTCACTACGGGAAACCATTCGTTTCAAGGTATGAAACAAAAAATGGAACTAGTTGAAACATCTTTTGTTTTCTTCGCCCATAAAATTCTTTATCTTGCATCCATAAACATTTCCCCAGTAGGTCTGTTTCAAAAAAGACCGCGGGATGCGGAAATCAAAATTTAAATTTATGGATAAAGAAGAAAAGAATGTTGAGATGGTGCATCTGTCACCATACATGAAGTCGGTGATTGAAAGGTTGACGGCAGACAAGAAACGCCCGGCAGTACATACTTATAATGCCACGCTAAACTCTTTCACGAAGTTTTCCGGCGGACAGGGCACAGAAGAAATGCTGGTAACGGACGTTTTTACGGCAGGCAAGCTGAAAGAGTACGAAGCATGGCTGCGAAGCAGAAATGCAAGCTGGAACACGGTTTCCACCTATATGCGAGTGCTCAAAGCGGTTTACAACAGGCTCGTGGAAGCAAAGCGCCTGACTTATGATGCCAGACTGTTTGATAGTGTATATACAAAGGTGGAGGCACAGTCCAAACGGTCGCTTACAGAAGAGCAAATGAATACATTACTGCGCACAGATTTTGAAAAATTGCCCGAAGACGTACAAAATGTACTCGCTTATTTTCTGTTGATGTTTCTTTTCCGTGGAATGCCATTCATTGATATGGCCTACCTGCGCAAACAAGACCTAAAGGAACACTGTATCACCTACTGCCGTCACAAAACCGGAAAGAAAATGGTAGTACGCATTCCGCATGAAGCAACTGCTCTGTTTGAGAAATGCCGGAACAAGAAAACTGATTCCGGTTATCTCTTTCCTATTCTTGACGAAACAACAGAAAACGAAAAGAAACTATACGAGAATTATCGTCAGGCTTTACGCACATTCAACCGCAAGCTAGCCAAAATGGCCGCATTGCTGCTCCCCGGCACTAATATCAGTTCGTACACCGCACGACACACCTGGGCAACACTAGCCTTTTACTCAGGCATTCCCATCGGTATTATAAGCAAAGCCCTGGGACACTCGTCCATCAAGGTAACAGAAACTTATCTGAAACCTTTCGAAAATGAAAAGGTAGATGCCGCAAATGATGAACTGATAATGTCGGTTGTAAAACGTTCTAAAGAAAAGATAGTAGCGTAAACGACCAAATAACAACAGATTAGAAGAGAAACTATTACTTACCAAGTAACGGACGTTTTACGATGCAAAGTAGTGAATATTTCTTCATATATCCAAATATATATTGTAAAATCTTCTTTTATTTTCAATCGCTGTTACTGTTTCTTCGTATGTTAATGTCTGCATCTGACTATACTGCCATGATCACGCCGCCGTCGTTGGCATACATGCTGCTGACACCTGCGGTATTGATGATGATGATCTTTTTGAACTTCGCAATCTTCTCGATTTTTTCCTTCACTGCTTTTGCCCTCTCCGGACAGTTACAGTGTGAGATTGCAAGAATACGGTTCTCACAGTCTTTTGTCTTTGAGATCATATCCTTCACCATGCGCTCAAGCGCCTTGTTCATGCCGCGCGCCTGATCTAACTGGCAGATTAAGCCCTCCTTTGTTGAGCCCATAACAGGCTTGATATTTAATGAATTGGCAATAAATGCTTTCAGATTGGAAAGTCTGCCATTCTTTCTCAATGTCTCTAATGTCTCCAATACAAAATAGGTGTTCATGGACTTGATGTACTCTTCCACCTTCTCCACAACCTCTTCAAAACCGCATCCGGCTTCCTCAAATTCCTGTATCTTCATGCCGATGAGAGTTTCACCGATGGACGCGGATCTCGAATTGAACACATAAATTTTCTTTGTATCTCCGTGCTCTTCCTCATATAGATTCTTTCCGAGCACTGCACTGTTGTAAGAGCCGCTTAAACCAC
>ERZ824473.3513-NODE-3513-length-15386-cov-14.974953_pt1 | contig 15386 bp, 8 predicted proteins | sample MGYA00519874_ERZ824473 | MGnify/ENA primary metagenome ERZ824473 (study PRJEB31778, sample SAMEA3449151) | human gut metagenome | biome: human gut; feature: human-associated habitat; material: faeces | place: United Kingdom | collected 2010/2012 ... | reverse complement strand
TTATACCTTGCCAAGGGCTACGGGGATTTGATAGCATTTCTTTACTAACTTTCCATTTACTTCAGTACCACTTTATCCAGATGCCAGATCTCATCCACATACTGCTGGATGGTTCTGTCGGAGGTGAACTTGCCAGAGCATGCCACATTGAGGATAGCGCTCTTAGCCCAGTTGTCTTCGTCGCGGTAAGCGGCTTCTACTCTCTTCTGTGCCTCTGCGTAGGACTTGAAGTCCTTGAGGATGAAGTAGGTGTCTGCCTTGGCGGTGCACTGGGTATTCAGCAGAGAGTTGTACAGCGGACGGAACAGTTCGGGATCTCCCGGTGCAAAGGTTCCGTTGATCAGCTGCATCAGTACCTTGCGGACATCCTGATCGTTGTTGAATATCTCCATGGGATCATATCCGCCATGATTCTCATAGTTGATAACTTCCTGTGCGGACAGACCGAAGATGAATGCATTCTCCTCGCCCACTTCTTCTACAATCTCCACATTGGCACCGTCCATGGTTCCCAGAGTCAGGGCACCGTTCAGCATGAACTTCATGTTACCGGTACCGGACGCTTCCTTACTTGCGGTAGAAATCTGCTCGGAGACATCTGCTGCCGCAAAGATGATCTCTGCGTTGGATACGTTGTAGTTCTCGATAAATACAACCTTGATCTTGCCATTGATGGCGGGATCGTTGTTCACCACATCCGCTACGGAGTTGATCAGCTTGATGGTCAGCTTTGCGTTACGGTAACCGGCTGCTGCCTTCGCGCCGAAGATAAAGGTTCTGGGGTAGAAATCCAGTTCCGGATGCTCCTTCAGTTCGTTATACAGGTGCATTACATGCAGAATATTGAGCAGCTGTCTCTTGTACTCATGCAGACGCTTTACCTGTACATCGAAGATGGATCTGGGATCTACTTCGATACCATTGTGCTCTAAAATGTATTTTGCCAGACGTACTTTATTCTGGTACTTAATGTTCATGAATTCCTGCTGTGCCTTTTTGTCATCCGCATATACCTTCAGGCGGGAGATCTGCGGCAGATCGGTGATCCAGTCGTCACCTACGTGAGCCGTTACCCAGTCAGCTAACAGCGGGTTCGCATGCAACAGGAAACGTCTCTGGGTGATACCGTTGGTCTTATTGTTGAAGCGCTCCGGGAACATCTCGTAGAAGTCCTTCAGCTCCTGCTTCTCCAGGATCTCGGTATGCAGTCTTGCCACACCGTTGACAGAGTAGCCGGAGACGATTGCCATATTTGCCATCTTCACCTGTCCGTCGTAGATGATCGCCATCTTACGGATCTTCTCCTGTACATCCACGCCGGGTACATTGCTGTACTTCTGCTGGATATCCAGAACGAATCTGCGGTTGATCTCCTCTACGATCTGGTAGATTCTGGGAAGCAGTCTGGAGAACAGTTCGATGGGCCATTTCTCCAACGCTTCCGCCATAATGGTATGGTTGGTGTAAGCGCAGGTCTTTGTGGTGATCTCCCATGCTTCTTCCCAGGTCAGATAATAGTCATCCATCAGCACACGCATCAGCTCTGCGATTGCTACAGTAGGATGGGTATCGTTCAGCTGGAACGTAACCTTCTCATGGAATTTATGGATATCGTCATGCTTTCTCATGTACTTCTCTACAGCTTCCTGTACGGATGCAGAGATGAAGAAGTACTGCTGCTTCAGACGCAGCTCCTTACCTGCATAGTGATTGTCGTTGGGATACAGAACCTCTACGATATTACGTGCCAGGTTCTCCTGCTCTACCGCCTTCTGGTAGTCACCCTTGTCAAAAGAATCCAGCTGGAAGCACTCTACAGGCTCCGCATCCCAGATACGCAGGGTGTTTACAATGCCATTGCCATAACCCACGATGGGGAAATCAAACGGAATTGCCTTAACAGACTGATAACCTTCCTGGGTAAATACATTTCTGCCATTCTCATCGGTGTGTACGCTGACATAACCGCCGAACTTTACGATCTTGGCGTATTCGGGTCTGCGCAATTCAAAAGGATTGCCGTTCATCAGCCAGTTATCGGGAACCTCTACCTGATAACCGTCGCGGATTTCCTGCTTGAACATGCCATAACGATAACGGATACCGCAGCCGTATGCGGGATATCCCAGCGTTGCCAGGGAATCCAGGAAACATGCTGCCAGACGTCCCAGACCACCGTTACCCAGTGCTGCATCCGGCTCCTGGTCTTCGATCAGGTTCAGATCCAGTCCCAGTTCTTCCAAAGCTTCTGCTACGGGCTTATATGCCTTTAAGTTGATCAGGTTATTACCCAGTGCTCTTCCCATCAGGAACTCCATGGACATGTAGTAGACCATCTTGGGATCTTCCTTCTCATATGCCTTCTGGGTCTCCATCCAGTTCTCTACGATACGATCCTTGATCGCATAAGATACTGCCTGGAAGATCTGCTGTGCATCTGCTTCTTCCAGATTCTTACGATACAGGGTGCGCACATTATATTCCACACTTCTCTTGAAGAGCTCCTTGTCGAACTCTTTTGCCTTTACCGGCTTCTCGCTGGCTGCTACTGATTTTTTCACCTGTGTTCTCCTCTCCATTGCCTCTCCGGTACTGTACTCTTCTCAAGATATTCCGCACCGGATAGCGTTATGATTTCATCCATATTCTTAACCAAATATAGGTAATATTATAACAAACTTCCAGGCGCATTCCAACTGTTTTCGTAGGTTTTCGTAAGTTTCGTAAATGTTTTTCCGAAACAGAAAAGATTCCGCGGTCCTCCCCGTTGGGAAAACCACAGAATCTCTTTATTCCGGCATTTTATTGCAGAACTTTTATACTCTCTCCACAGCGATCACTGCGTTCTCGCCATTGATGTTCCATTCCTTGGATACGGCATATTCCGCACCACTTGTCAGTTCGTCTGCCAGAACCTTTCCGCTGATGGCGTCTTTGTTCTTCCGGGCGATCTCGGACAGCCTGTCGTTGCCGTTGATGGATACGCGGATGTGATCAGTCACTTCGAAGCCGCTCTCCTTACGCATGGTCTGGATCTTGCTGATGATCTCGTATACGAAGCCTTCCTCTACCAGTTCCGGTGTCAGGTTGGTATCCAGCACAACGGTCATCTTATTGTCCTCCTGAGATACATAGCCTTCCTTCTGTGCCATGTCGATCAGCAGATCGTCCTTGGTCAGTTCCACAGCCACACCGTCTACATCGAACTTTAATGCGCCGTCTGCATTCAGTTCATCCATGGCTGCGTTGCCGTCCAGTGCAGCCAGGTGCTTCTGGATGCCGCCTAACTGTTTGCCATATTTAGGTCCTACGGTACGCAGCTGAGGCTTGAAGGTATAGGAAGTAAAGTCACGTACGTCATCGGTGAATACCACTTCCTTGACGTTTAACTCATCCTCAATGATCTCCTGGTAGAACTCACTTAAGGTGAAATCTGCCTTGATATACATTCTGCTGATGGGCTGACGGTTCTTGATGGCAGCCTCGTTACGGCACGCACGTCCCATAACGACAGCATCCAGTACATCCTCCATATCCTCTTCCAGCTTCTTGTCGATGTGATCCTTGTTGACTACAGGGAAGTCACACAGATGGATACTCTCGGGAGCGGATGCATCATTGCTTCTTACCAGATTCTGGTAAATATCCTCGGTCATGAAGGGGATCATGGGTGCGGCTGCCTTACAGATGTTCACCAGTGCGGTGTACAGCGTCATGTAGGCATTGATCTTATCCTGCTCCATGCCCTTTGCCCAGAAACGCTCACGGCTGCGTCTTACATACCAGTTACTCATCTCATCGACGAAGTCCTGCAGAGCCTTGGCAGCCTCTGGGATACGGTACTGGTCCAGATTGCTGTCTACTTCTGCAACGGTAGAGTTCAGCTTGGACAGCAGCCACTTATCCATTACGGGCAGTTTGTCGTATTCCAGTGTATATTTGGACGCATCAAAATTGTCAATATTCGCATACAGTACGAAGAATGCGTAGGTGTTCCACAGAGTACCCATGAACTTACGCTGTCCTTCCTGTACGGCCTTGCCGGAGAATCTCTTCGGCAGCCAGGGTGCGGAACTGGTGTAGAAATACCAACGGATGGCATCTGCACCGTAGGTCTCCAGTGCGTTGAAAGGATCTACTGCATTGCCCTTACTCTTACTCATCTTCTGGCCGTTCTCATCCTGTACGTGGCCCATAACGATAACGTTCTTGTAAGGAGCCTTGTTGAAGAGCAGGGTGGACTCTGCCAAGAGTGAATAGAACCATCCACGGGTCTGGTCCACTGCCTCGGAGATAAAGTTGGCAGGGAACTGCTGCTCGAACAGTTCCTTATTCTCAAACGGGTAATGATGCTGTGCGAAAGGCATTGCTCCGGAATCGAACCAGCAGTCGATCACCTCGGGAACACGCTTCATCTGCCTGCCGCACTCGGGGCAGGTGATGGTGATCTCGTCGATATATGGACGATGGAATTCTACGGTCTTCGCCTTCTCATTGCCGCTCATCTTGTACAGCTCTTCACGGCTGCCGATGGAATGCTGGTGTCCGCATTCGCACTCCCAGATATTTAACGGAGTACCCCAGTAACGGTTACGGGATACGCCCCAGTCCTGAATATTCTCCAGCCAGTTGCCGAAACGTCCCTCACCGATGGAAGCGGGGATCCAGTTGATGGTCTTATTATTACGTACCAGATCATCCTTCACAGCGGTCATCTTGATGAACCAGGACTCTCTTGCATAGTAGATCAGCGGAGTATCACATCTCCAGCAGAAAGGATAATCATGCTCGAACTTCGGTGCATCGAACAGCTTGCCCTCTGCGTCCAGATCCTTTAATACCAGAGGATCTGCATCCTTTACAAATTTACCGGCATAAGGAGTCTCTGCGGTCAGGTCACCCTTGCCGTCTACGAACTGTACGAAAGGCAACTCATAGTTGCGTCCGATACGGCTGTCGTCTTCACCGAAAGCAGGAGCGATATGAACGATACCGGTACCATCGGTCATGGTTACATAATCATCGCAGGTCACGAAATGTGCCTTTTTCTTCTGCTTCTCAGCGGCATCTCCCGCACACTTGTACAGAGGCTCATACTCCTTGTACTCCAGATCCTTACCAACATAAGTCTCCAGTACTTCGTAAGCTGCTTTACCTTCTTCTGCCAGGCTGCCCAGTACCTTGTCTGCCAATGCCTTTGCAATATAATAGGTATAACCGTCAGCAGCCTTCACCTTCAGGTAGGTCTCCTCCGGATTCACGCACAGTGCAACGTTGGAAGGAAGGGTCCAGGGAGTTGTGGTCCATGCCAGGAAATATGCATCCTCGCCCTTTACCTTGAAACGTACGATAGCGGAGCGCTCTTTGACTGCCTTATAGCCCTGTGCCACTTCGTGACTGGACAGCGGGGTTCCGCAGCGAGGGCAGTAGGGAACAATCTTGAAGCCCTTGTACAACAGACCCTTGTCCCAGATGGTCTTCAGTGCCCACCACTCGGACTCGATGAAATTGTCATCATAGGTAACATAAGGGTTATCCATGTCCGCCCAGAAACCAACGGTACGGGAGAAATCTTCCCACATTCCCTTATATTTCCAGACGCTCTCTTTACATTTGTCAATGAAAGGTGCCAGACCGTATTCCTCGATCTGCTCCTTGCCGTCCAGACCCAGCATCTTCTCGACTTCCAGTTCTACGGGAAGTCCGTGAGTATCCCAGCCGGCTTTACGGGGAACCATATATCCCTTCATGGTACGGTATCTGGGAATCATATCCTTGATGGTACGGGTCTCTACATGACCGATGTGAGGCTTACCGTTAGCGGTAGGCGGTCCGTCGTAGAAGGTATAGGTTTCGCCTTCCTTACGATGCTCCATACTTTTTTTGAAAATGTCGTTGTCTTCCCAGAATTTCTCGACTGCTTTCTCGCGGTCTACAAAATTCAGGCTTGTGGGTACCTGCTTGTACATAGTGCGCTTCCTTTCTTTTCTTATTACAGCATCATACTATTCAGCACCTCGTTCACAAAATCGCATCTTCGATGCTTTCCTGAATAGTATCAAAAAAAGCCCCGTCCTGTAACAGGACGAAGCTCATGCATTCGTTAACCACCTCTTACAACATACTTCCTATTATATAGTATATAGGAGTGATATGCTTCCCGGTAACGGCGGGATTCCGTTCAGAACTACTGACCTGGGCTTTTGTTCTGACAGCTCAGAAGTGATTTTCACGATTCCCTTACTCGCACCGATCTCTCACCATCACCGGTTCGCTTTGCCTTTCTGCGGAAAAGTTACTCTCTTCGTCAATGCATTTTTGATATACCGCTATTATATATCTCATTTTTTTGCGTTGTCAAGCCGGATGTTGAGATTTGCTTATAAAGCTTTTCTTTCTTGCTTTTCCGACATTTATTTCATATAATATTTTTAGCACTTTAATGTGTATCGGTTAGATCGGAAGGGGCAGGGAATTCTATGGAAAATACACAGAAAAAAAGCAGCGGTAAAATATCATATACTCTGCAGATCATCGGACTGCTTCCTTTACTGGCGTTGGGAATTGCGATGTTGTTTTTCACTTCCCAATGGTTCACAAAAACTATGTATCAGGAAGTGGAACGTGAATTGTATGATGCCACGAAAAGTGCCACTACACTTCTGAACGCTGCCTATCCCGGCGATTATCACCTGGAGGGAGATGTTGCTTATCTTCTGTATAAAGGAGAGACGGATATCACCAGGGACTATTCTCTTCTGGATCAGTTCAAAGAGGATACCGGACTGGACATCACCCTGTTCTATCAGGATACCCGCATTCTGACGACCCTGTATAATGCCCAGGGCGAACGCATCGTCGGTTCCGGTGCTCCCGATATTGTGATCCGGGATGTTTTGAACACCGGCGAAAACCATTTCTACACTCATACTCTCATTAACGGCAAAGCTTATTTTTCCTACTATATACCTCTGCGCAATCAGGACGGCAGCGTCGTCGGAATGCTTTTTGTGGGCAGACCCAGTGAAACAGTCTCCCTATCCATTCAGAATTACGTCTATCCGCTGACGTGGCTGATCATCGGTTTTGTGGCTCTCGTATCTGTCTGCATCTATTTTTACACCAGAAGATTCGTGGCTGTATTACTCCATATCCATAGTTTCCTGTCGGAAGTAGCCTCCGGGAATCTGAACGCCACACTGGATCATTCCGTAACAAAGCGCAGTGATGAGTTAGGTGATATCGGTCGCTGTGCCTTGTCCATGCAGCGTTCTCTTCGTACCATGATCGAGCAGGATGCCCTGACCGAGCTGTACAACCGCCGCAGCGGAGACAAAAAGTTGCGCCAGATCTTCGAGGAAGCCAGATCCTCCCGCCATTCTTTTGCACTCGCCATCGGAGATATTGACTTTTTCAAAAAGGTTAACGATACCTACGGTCATGAATGCGGGGATGCCGTACTGAAAAATGTTTCTGCCCTGCTGAAGCAGCATATGTGGCGCCGTGGCTTTGCCGCGCGTTGGGGTGGTGAGGAATTTCTACTGGTATTTGAAAATGTAGATCTTACAGAAGCCCGGAAGCAGCTGGAGCTTCTCATGGACAAAATCCACGAACTGGATACACTCTACGAAGGGCAACACGTAAAAGTAACTATGACCTTCGGACTGGTCTGTGAGTCCGACAAAGATCTTCATACAATATTAAAAGAAGCTGATGAGAAATTATATATCGGTAAGACAAACGGTCGTAACCAGGTGGTATCTTAACCCGGTTACGACCGTTTTTTATTTGTTTCTGATCTTGTTATCTTTAACCTTGCAGGCATTCCGGATTCAACAGGAAATCATAAATATTGATTGTCAGAATACCATATTCATCATAATATGGCTGCACAATATCTTTTGTAATGACAATTTTCTTAAAAGAGTCATCAATCTTCCGGAACGGTCGGATTTCCTGCGTCCGCTTTGCTTCATCCGGAAGAGAATATGCCGATTGAATGTAATATCTGGCAGAACCAAGATTGCAGACAAAATCCACTTCCAGTTGCCTGCGGTTTACCTTTCCTTCCAAATCTTTTTCCGCGATAGGGACAACACCTACATCCACACTATATCCCCGCATCCGGAGTTCGTTATAGATTACATTTTCCATGGAATGTGTCTGCTCCAACTGCCGGAAATGAATTCTGGCATTCCGAAGCCCCAAATCAGAAAAATAATATTTCTTAGGAGTCTCTATATATGACTTTCCCTTAATATCATAACGCTGTGCTGACTCTATCAAAAAAGAATCTTCAAAGTAATCCAGATATTTCTTTATGGTTGCAGAAGTAATTTTAGATTTCTTCACGGTTTTAAAAGTGTTCTTTAGTTTTTCCGGATTGGTCAACGAACCGATCGCAGAGGAAAGAATATTTAGCAGATCTTCCAATTCCCCAATATTCTTTATACGATTCCGTTTCGTAATATCACGGATATAAATTTCGTTAAATAAATTCTGCAGCGCTGTTGCTTTATCCCCGGCACCATCCCGCAGAACCACTAATGGAATTCCACCGTAAAGCATATATTCAGATAACCCGGTATATTTATCTCCGTTATAAACAGACATAAATTCAGCAAAGCTGAGAGGGTACATATGAATTTCATCACCCCTGCCTGCAAATTCCGTAGCAATGTCCTTTGACAACAGTTTTGCGTTACTTCCCGTCACAAACACATCAATATTCTCTTTGCGAAGGTATCCATTCAAAACAGCCTCAAAACAATCCAGCATCTGAATTTCATCCAACAGCAGATAATATATTCCCTCTCCTGTAGTTTTCGACCGAATATATGCCATAAATTTCTCCGGATCCACACCCCGCTTTTCCTTTTCGATCTGAATAAGACTTTCACCGATCAGGTAAAGATCATCCGCAGAATCAAAGGCAAACCGTATGATATGGTCTGCTTCCACACCGGAATCTAACAAATGATGATAGAAAATGTTATTCAGCAGATAAGACTTACCACATCTTCGAATACCGGTAATCACCTTGATTAATCCATTGCTCTTTCTTTTTATTAACTTTTCCAAATAGAAATCTCTGCGAATATCCATATATTTTCTCCCTGGAATAGATTTTTGCAACTGGTTGCACTTTTCTATTCTATTATATGGATAATTTAACTGAAAATCAATATACTTGCTTCATTTTTGGAAAAGATTTTTGCAACTGATTGCACTTTTCTATTCCAAATTGTAAATAAACAAAGTAATTATTTATTGTTCCATCTGTCTGCCCAGGAAGCCCGCCGCAGACAGAGCCAGTTTCTGCTCCACTTCTCCCATTTTGCTCTTCCCGTCATTTTCCAACAGGATCACACTTCCGATGATATCCCCTTCGCAGATGATCGGCGTGATCAGCTGCCAGGCATAGTCCACGGCAATGTCTTCCGCAATGTTGACATAGTTGCGGTCTCCTTTTGCGGCAATCACAGTCTCTCTATTATTGACCTTCTCTTCCAGTTGACGGCTCACGGATTTATTTAACAGCTGCTTACAGCCTCCTGAGACGGCGATGAACTGGTCTCTGTCCGCGATCAGTGTGGCATGTCCCGACACCTGTGCCAGGCTCTCCGCATACTGTTTGGCAAATGTGGTCATCTCTCCGATAGGGGAATATTTTTTCAGGATGACCTGCCCCTCTCTGTCGGTGAAGATCTCCAGCGGATCACTCTCTCTGATGTGTAACGTGCGGCGGATCTCCTTCGGGATCACGATGCGTCCCAGGTCATCTATTCTTCTTACAATTCCAGTTGCTTTCATCATTTTTTCCTCCATGACATATTGCGTAAGATAAATCATCATCTCGCATTACTAATCATTAACGTTGCAGTTAGTATGCGAAATGCAGGAAAAAATATACTTTAAATTGCCAGATACACCGTCATTCAGCAGCGCCATTGCTGGCTTATATTTATAGCAGTTCTGTATTTTCCCTCAGAATTATTGTTTTATATTAAAATTAAAATGCATCCATTCAATTTTTACTCTTGCATTATCGAATTTTTCCATTCTCAATCAGACTGTTTCGTACTGTATTTTCCTTATTTCTATGTTACACTTATTCTGTTTACGACAATTTTTTATGGGAGAGTTTAAACTATGAATCACAAAAATAATAACAGAAGTTCCTTTTCCGGCAAGATCGGCTTCGTCCTGTCGGCTGCCGGAGCATCCGTAGGCTTAGGCAATATCTGGCGTTTCCCGTATCTGGCAGCCAAATACGGCGGCGGTATCTTCCTGTTGATCTATATTATCCTGGCGCTGACCTTCGGTTATACCATGATCGTGGCGGAGACTTCACTGGGACGCATGACAGGTAAAAGCCCCGTGGGTGCCTTTCATACCTTCGGGAAGTCCAAATGGCTGTCCTTCGGTGGATGGATTAACGCTATTATTCCTATTTTGATCGTTCCTTATTATTCCGTCATTGGTGGATGGGTGATCAAGTATCTGGTGGAATATGCCAAGGGTCACGGACATGATCTGGCAGCGGACGGTTATTTTTCCACGTTTATTTCCAATGGTGTCTCTACAGAGCTGTGCTTTATCGTATTCACTCTGTGTACTCTGGGAATCATCTACGCCGGTGTCCGCAACGGTATCGAGCGCGTATCCCGCATTATGATGCCGATCCTGGTAGTGCTCTCCGTGGTCATCACAGTCTATTCTGTTACCAGACCGGGAGCACTGAGCGGCGTGAAGTATTTCCTGATCCCGAATCCTGCGAATTTCTCCTGGATGACAGTCGTAGCTGCCATGGGGCAGATGTTCTACTCTCTGTCCATTGCCATGGGTATTCTCATCACCTTCGGCTCTTATATGAAAAAAGATGTTTCCATCGAAGGCTCCACCAAAAATGTAGAGATCTTCGATACCGCCATTGCTATCATGGCAGGTCTGATGATCATTCCCGCCGTGTTCGCATTCTCCGGTGGAGATCCCGATACCTTACAGGCAGGTCCTTCCCTGATGTTCATCACACTTCCCAAGGTCTTCGACAGCATGGGCATGGGCACCTTCGTAGGTATCCTGTTCTTCGTACTGGTACTATTCGCAGCCATGACCAGCTCCATTGCACTTACCGAAAGTGCTGTGTCTACTTTCGAGGACGAGCTTGGCTGGGGTCGTAAAAAATCCACCTTGATCATGGGTGTGATCATGCTTGCACTGGGAACATTATCCTCACTGGGTTACGGACCGCTTGGTGCTGTGAAGATCATCGGCATGCAGTTCCTTGATTTCTTTGATTTCCTGACCAACTCCGTGATGATGCCTATCGCTGCCATCACCATCTGTCTGTTGGTGTCCCGTGTCATCGGAGTAAAGGCTGTGGAAGAAGAAGTCATGCACGGAGAAGCCGCTTTCCGCCGCAAAAAGGTATTCAACTTCATGATCAAGTATCTCTGCCCGGTATTTGCTGCGATTATTTTATTAAGCTCTGTGGCAAATGCATTTGGACTTATTTCTATGTAAGATGCCAGGGTCATAAACAAGAACCCCACGCTGTGCTCGCACAAACGTGGGGTTCTTGTTTCATGACCCGCTCCGATATTCGCATAAAAGGGAAGCGTCAGCTTCACGATATGCGAATACCGGGCAGGATTGTGAGAGTGCGCAGCACGGAGCAATCCGTCAGGCATCTTACATCTTACTATATGTTAATGATCCGTCCTGTCTCCGCATTTACTCTATGTGAAATTGAGATTACTGTTCTTCCTTCCGAGGCACGCTTCAGTGCCTGCAGCACCTCTTCCTCGGTCTGCGCATCCAGATTTGCCGTAATCTCATCCAACAGAAGTAGCTTCGGCTTCGCCACCGCAGCTCTGGCAATAGATAACAGCTGCCACTGTCCCTGGGAGAAGATCTCCTGGGTACAGGGAGTGTCATAGCCTTTTTCCAATTGTTCTATCGTCGCATCCAGTCCCGCAATTCTTGCAGCCCCCCGTACCTCTTCCATGGTAAAAGAATCGTCATACAGCGTGATCTGATCCTTCACGGTACCGGCTACTCTATGAAAAGTCTGCTCCACATAGCCGTACAGGCTGCGCTTTTCATGTTCCGGAATCTGAAAAGCATCTCTTCCCTGAATCAGCACTTTACCCTCTCCCGGCTGATAGAGTCCCAACAACAGTTTGAAGACCGTACTCTTCCCTGCTCCGGTTCTTCCGGACAGTGTCACCTGTTCTCCGGGATATACTTGAAAATTTAAAGCCTGCAAAATCTTACGGTCATCATCCTCATAGCTAAAGGTCACATTTTGCAGTTCCACAAAAGGTTTTTCCGGTCTATTCTGTGGTTCTGCCGGTTTTTCCCCGGAATTTCTCTCCGGCAATTCCTCCAGCGCATAGAATTCATTGATCCGGTGCACGCCCGCAATGGCGGACTGTATGGTCTGGATCTCCATTCCCAGACTCTCCACAGGGGTAAAAATCTGTGAGATATAGTTAATTACCGCTACCGCTGTACCTGCAGACATACCGAACAATGTCAGCACCTTTGCATTACCGGAGGCAGAAAACAGCATCACAACCGCCACCACGATAGCATTCAGGATCAGGATCACCGGGGAATAAATGGCATCATAAAAATTCGTGCGATCTACCGCGCGGTAGCTCTCCGCAATATATTCATCATAGCGCTGCTCCATGTAGCGCTCTTTTCCCAGCGTATGAATGGTACGGATATTGTGCAGCGTCTCCGGCACATGTCCGGATGCTCTGCCCACGGCGCAACGGTTCTCGATCTGGGCTTTCAGCATATTTTTCTGCACCGCCCGGGTGAACCAATACAGAAATGGAAGCAGAACCAAAAGTACGATCGCCAGTCCTCTGTTTTTTAACCAGATCACCACCAGGATACTTATAATCTTACAGGCATCGGCGAACATACTGATGATTCCGGAGGTGAACAGGTTCTCCACCGTATCCACATCTCCTACGAACCGGGATACGATAGTACCGGGCTCCTGCTTCGTCAGTTCCCCTGCCGTCAGGTTCGTATATTTCTCCATCATGCTGCTCCGCAGTGCATGGGTGATCTTCTGGCCGAAGACCGTCAGCAGACCTTCCCGAAGGCTTTCGGTCAAACCGGTGAGCACCGTAAAAGCAAAATACAGTATCACCAATGCAACCGGAACTGTGTTTCCTGTGGTGATCGTATCCACGATACTTCCCAGGATCCAGGGCGGCAGAAGCGCGGTTACGATGGCACCTGCGACTGCCAACAGGATTCCCAGTGACAGCCCTGCATAGCCTGTCACCGTCTGCCGGATCACGCTGCGGACATTTTTCACATTCTGTCTCTTATTTTTCTGCATCTGTTTATTTTTCTGCATGATCCGGACCTCCCTCCTGCGTACTGTGTGCATCGGCGCCATCCGCCTGTGCTTCATACAGTCTCGCATACTCCGGGAACTTTGCAAGGATCTGTTCGTGGGTTCCCGCGGTCACTTTTCCATCCTCCATCCACAGCACCTGATCCATTTTGGGGAACAGATACAGCCTATGGGACAGCAGGATCACGATACTGTCTGCTGTAAACTTCCGCAGATTGGCAAAAACCTCTTCCTCCGTCTTGCGGTCCAGCGCAGAAAACGGATCGTCCAGGATCAGGACCGGACGCTTATGGCACAGAGTTCTCGCCAATGCCAGCCGCTGTGCCTGACCACCGGAGAGCCGGACGCCACCATTTCCCACAATGGTATCCATCCCCTCTTCCATCTCTGCCACCTCACCGTCGAAACAGACTGCCTTCAGATACCTCTCCGGATCGTCATCATCGCCCAGCAGTATATTGTTACGGACACTGTCATTGAACAGCTCCGGATCATGTCCCAAGTATCCTATCATGCCGGTGCGCTCCGCTTTGGTCATTTCGGATAATTCTTTGCCGTGGAAACGGATCCTTCCTTCGTAAGGGTATTCACAGAGGAAGGTCTTACCCAATGTGGACTTACCACACGCCACTGCTCCGGTGACACCGATGATTTGGCCCGGGAAAGCGGACAGATTGAAGTCCTCATAGATCTTCTCTCCGCCGGGATAAACAAAGCTTACATCCGATACTTCCAGCATTCCCGGCTCCTGTACCAGGCTGTCGTCCTCATAAGTGGTTTCCTTCATCAGTGGCTTAATGCGCTTCCAGGAGACCTGGGCTTTATGTACTGCATTGAATAGCTTCGCGGCATGAGAAGATTTCACGGCTAACTTCAAAAAACAGGATAAAAACGTGGTAAACGCTGCCACATCCCATGATTTCCAGCCGGTGCCCAGCACATTTCTACTGCCGAAATACAGGATAAACAGTACGCCTGTCATGGAGATGATCCGGTACAGCGGGGGAAACGCGGTACTCCAGATATTGGCCTTCACAGCAGATTTTTCATAAGCGGCAAGATTCTCTTCATAGGCCTGCTCCCGCTCTTTCTCTCTGCCATAGACACGGTAAGTAACAGCGTTAGTTGCTCTGTCCAGTGTTGCGTCGCTTAAATCTCCGGACTGCTCCTTATAAGCTGCTCCGGTGCGTTGCACGTTACGCTTCATCTTCTCCGCCAGCACATATGACGCCGGTAAAAACAACATACCTAAGATTGCCAGTCGCCAGTCATAGAATAACAGCATTCCCACATATGCTGCCAGTGCCACACCGGTATCGAAGATCTCTGTGGTAAATTTCCTCATCCCCTCCGCGCAGTCATCCACATCCAGGATTGCCTTGGTCATGACATTTCCAGCACCCTCTTCTTCCAGTTCGGCACGGCTTCTGTGCACCAGGCTGTGGTAAAGGGTCTCTTTCATGTCACGATTCACATTATTAGCAAATCGTCTGACATAAAAACGTTTAATATAACGGGAGATCTGCACGATGGCAATAGACATCACATATGCGGTCACCAGCACCAGCATATCCCGGTATCCTGCTTTCCCACCCAGAATGTCCACCAGGCATCCCGTCATCCGCCCCTCAAACCACGGTCCTGCCAGCAGTCCGAGGTTATAGATCAGACCGGAGATTGTTACCGCCAGCAGCACAGGCCACTGGGTTTTGAAATAATGCAGGATCTGATCCTTTTTCGCTGCCTCAGATATCTGTTTCATCCTCTCCGGCTCCTTCTTCCACACATTTTGCCTCATTGACAAATTCTGCCCTTCTTGCATCATCCATAAATTCTGCTTCTTTCCTCAGCACTACATAAAAAGATGTACTATCCTCTGATTTAGATAATAGTACATCTTTTTTATCTGTCAATGTATTGGCTCACTTGCGTTCATTATCTCAGGCCTTCAGAATCTCCGACAGATTCCTCTGGATCCCGGCTGCCACATCCGGTTTAT
>ERZ824473.3511-NODE-3511-length-15394-cov-4.389139_pt1 | contig 15394 bp, 21 predicted proteins | sample MGYA00519874_ERZ824473 | MGnify/ENA primary metagenome ERZ824473 (study PRJEB31778, sample SAMEA3449151) | human gut metagenome | biome: human gut; feature: human-associated habitat; material: faeces | place: United Kingdom | collected 2010/2012 ... | reverse complement strand
TTATGGACAGATGAAGGAAATAATGTAATATCTACAAAACAATTAGAAAATACATTATTACAACCAGGAGAAACAGCAACAGTAGAAGTAATACTAACATGGATAAATGATCCAAATAATATGGGATTAAAAACAAATACAGCAGAAATATCTCAAGACAAAAATGAATATGATGTACCAGATAGAGATTCAACTCCAGATAACAAAAAAGAAGGAGAAGATGACATAGATATAGCAAAAGTAATATTATCTGTAACAACAGGTACAACAAAAACATATTTTTCATTAGCACTAGGACTAATAGCAATAATTGGAACAGGAATTGTATTAATAAAGAAATATGTTATAGAGTAAAACTCTAGAATAAGGCCGGAAAGAGAACCGGTCTTATTTATTTTTTGTCAATTTGGGGTCGGAGATTTTTTTGACAGAATTGTTCATTAAATGTTTACAAGTAAAATTGCTTATGATATAATCGATAAAGTATAGAATAGTTAATGAGGTGATTTCGTGAATCAGATATTAATTACAGGAGACGAAAAAGTAAAGATAAAAAAAGAGAAAAAAACATTACCAGTAAATGTAATAATTGTGTTTTTTGCAGTATCAATCATAATTTTAGGAATATGCATGATTAGCGGAAGTGTATATGCAAAAGAAAAAATTAATGAAGTAGTTGAGGCAAATGCAAAGCCACAAGTAGATATAACTAGAAATGATGATAATAATACTATAGAAATAAATGTAAAACATGTAAGAGGAATAACAAAAATTGCTTACAAATGGAATGATGAAGATGAAACAGTAATAAATGGAAAAAATAGAAAGAATGTTACAGAAACAATAGATTTAATAGGTGGAGAAAATACATTAACAGTTTCTATTACAGAAGAAAATGGTCAAACAGTAACATATGAGAAAAAATACAAAGTTGGAAATATTCCAGTAATAAAATTAGAAGCAGTATCAAATGGAGTTCAGGTAACGGCAACAAGTGAAATTACATTAAATCATATTACATATAGTTGGGATGATGGAGAAGAACAAAAAATAGATGTAACAGAAAAGAAATATCAAGGAGTAATTAATGCACCAAAAGGATTACATACATTAAAAATAGAAGTTGTAGATTCTAATAATATGAAAGCTAAAAAAGAACAAGCTGTAGTAGGAGATACTGAACCAACATTGACAGATTCACCACAACTAGTAAATGGAAAAGCAACATTCGTAATAGATGCATCAGATGATGAAGGAATTACAACAATGGAAATTACACATAATAATGGTGCTAAGAAAGTAATTAATGTTAATGATAAAACAGCACATCAAGAAGTAGTAATGACAGAAGGTGAAACCAACTATTTAATAGTAACAGTAACAAATGTAAACGGATTATCAAAGACAATAAGACACAAATTTGATAATTTTTAATAGGAGAAGAACATAATGCAAGAAATATATATAATAGATGATGATGAATCGTCATTACCAATATTCAGAGAATTATTCAAAGATGAAGAAGGATTTAAATTTATAGGAGTAAAAACAGAACAAATAGATATAGCACTTAAGAATATTCCATCTCTAATAATTATAAATGAAGATGCAATAGATATTGATGTTGTAGATGTATGCAAAAAGATAAGAACAGATGAAGACAATAGAATAACTCCAATAATAGTTGTATCTTCAAATACAGATAAAACACATAGAATATATGTATTAAGAGAATCAGTGGAATATTATATAAAAAAGCCAGTAGATGCAGATTATTTATATTATACTGTAAAAAATTTAAACAGATTATTAATAATGAATAGAAGAATAAGTGCATTAACAGGTTTGCCAGGAAATGTACAAATACATGCAGAATTGAAAAAGAGAATTGCAAATAAAGAAGAGTTTTCTGTATTGTACTTAGACTTAGACAATTTTAAAGCTTATAATGATGTATATGGATTTTTAAAAGGGGATAAAATAATACAATTCACAGCAAAAACGATTTTAAAATGTGTGCACAAAAATTTTCCGGAAAATTCATTTGTTGGGCATATAGGAGGAGACGATTTTGTAGCTATAATCCCAACATTAGAAGTAAATGATATATGTCAAGAAATAATAGCAACATTTGATAAGGAAGTAACGCGATATTTTACAAAAGAAGATTTAGAAAGGGGATACATAGAAGTAGCAAATAGAAAAGGAATAATGGAACAATTTACACTAACCTCAATATCAATAGGAGCGGTAATAGGAGAAGTAGGAAGATTTGAAAACATACTTGAAATAGGAGAAGTAGGAGCACAAGTTAAGCATGCTGCAAAATCAATAGTTGGAAGTAGTTATGCAATAGACAGAAGGCAAGCATAAAAGGAGAAAATATGTTTATACAAATATTTATTTTAATAATATTAATAGGATTAAATGCATTTTTTGCTGCAAGTGAGATTGCATTTATTTCTTTAAATGATGCCAAAATTGAAAAACAAGCAAAAGAAGGAAATAAAAAAGCAAAACAGATAGAAAAAATGTTAGAAACTCCAAGCAAGTTTTTATCAACAATTCAAATAGGGATTACTCTTGCTGGATTTTTATCAAGTGCATTTGCATCAGATGCATTTGCATACAGACTAGCTCCAATATTGAATAATGCAATACCAATAGGAGTTGGAATATGGCAAAATATATCAATTATCTTAATAACGATTATGTTGTCATTTTTTACTATTATATTTGGAGAGTTAGTTCCAAAAAGATTTGCAATGAAAAATTACGAGAAAATTGCATTTGCTACAATAGGGATAATTCGAACAATATCAATAATTACAGCACCATTTGTAAAACTTTTAACAATTACTACAAACGCAATTTCAAAATTATTTGGAGTCAGCGAAAATGAAGAAGAAATCGTAACAGAAGAAGAAATAAAGATGATGATAGATCAGGGAGAAGAAAATGGTACTATCCAAGAGGACGAAAAAGAATTAATAAATAATGTTTTCGAATTTAATGATATCACTGCATCAGAAATAATGACTCATAGAACAGATATATTTGCAGTAGATATTAATATGACTCCTGGAGAATTATTAGAAGAGATAATAGAAGATGATTGTAGACATAGTAGAATACCAGTATATGATGAAACAATTGATGATATAAAAGGCATTTTGTATGTAAAAGACTTGATTAAAAATATAACTAAAAAAACATTTAAAATTAAGAATATAATGAAAGAAGCATACTTCGTATCACAAAATAAATTAATAAATGAAATTTTTAAAGAATTACAAAAAAATAAAATGCAAATTGCAATTGTTGTAGATGAATATGGTGGGACTGCAGGATTAGTTACAACTGAGGATATTCTTGAAGAAATAGTTGGAGATATGTATGACGAATATGATGAAATAGAAGAAGAATATGAAAAAATTGATGATAAAACATATATTATTTCTGGAAGTATGCCAATATATGATGTAAATAAAATATTAAAGTCACATATTCCAGAAGGAGATTATGATACTTTGTCAGGATATTTGCAAGCAGAATTGGGCAGAATTCCTGATGAGGAAGAAAATCCTATTATAGAAACAAAAGAGCTAACTTTCAAAATTGAAGAATATGAGGACAAAAGAATTATAAAAGTAAAGGTTTGCAAGAACGAAGATGTTCAGGAATAAATAACAAAAACTCTCATACAATTATAAAAAAAGATTGTATGGGGGTTTTTATGATTGTTTTAAAGAAAAAAAAAGTAAGATTAATGATAATGACAGTATTCGTATTTGTCTTAGGGATAGCCATATTTAACGACAAAAAAGAAAGTGTTCCAACAGTATCTTTACCGGTATCAGGAAAAACTATAGTAATAGATGCAGGACACGGAAAGCCAGATGAGGGGGTTCACTTACTGCATTAAATAAAATAAAGCAACTAACCTTTTAAAATGATTAATAAAGTGTTGATAAATGGCACTTTATTTTTTTGTACTTATTTTTTTGAAAAGGAGAGTGATTAACATTGTGAGCAATGATTTTACACCTAATTTTTACGCTATAATACCTGCTGACCTTAGATATGACAGAAGATTAAAAGCAAGTGAAAAAATCTTTTTTAGTGAAATATCTGCATTAACAAATGTTTATGGATATTGTTATGCAGGAAATAAATATTTTGCTAGATTATATGGTTGTGATGTTAGAACAATATCACGATGGGTAAGTAATTTAGAAAAATTAGGATATATAAATGTCGAACTTATAAGAGATGAAAGACAAACAATTTTAGAAAGAAGAATTTATACAAGAGAATCAATGCTTGGGGGTATAGACAAAATTGTCCATAGGGGTATAGATAATTCTGTCGATAGGGGTATAGACAAAAATGTCCGATATAATAATATATATTATAATAATATCACTCACACACAAGCAGATGAAATTTCAAAAAAGAAATATGCAGATAAAGTTTATATGTTTGAAGATGAATATAATAATTTAATTCAAAAATATGGACAAACAAAAACTGATAAATGTATAACTGAATTAGACTTGTATAAAAAATCAAAAGGTGTTGAATATGCTAGTGATTATGACACTATACAAAGATGGGTTATTGACAGAGTAAATGAAATTGAAACAAGAAATAATAGCCCAAACAAAAATAATATAAATAAGAGAAAGCCTAGTTTTGAACAAAGAGAATATCCTGAGGGCTTTTTTGATGATTTTTATGCAAATTTATAAGACAAGTAAATGTTATTTGTTATTTTTTATTTTAAGGAGGATTTAAAAATGCAAAAAAGATTTACAAAGCAAGAATTATTAGCTTTATTAGAAGAAATTATTGGAGAAAAATATGAGTTTGGAAAGTCAACTATAGTAGATGATTTAACAAATAGTATGAACATTTTAATTGTTGAAATGCTGGATTTAGTTAAAATAGAAGATTGTCTTGAAATAGCAGGAATAAGAACAAATAGAATTATAGAATATAATGAAAACGTATTAGACAAATATTGTGATAATTATGAAAATTCAAAATATACAACTTTGCAAAAGTTAATAGATGTTACAATATTTGAAATGAATAAAATAATAGGAGATAAAATATCTGGAATAAATACATTGCTATATATGCTTTTTCAAGTGGATTGTAATGAAATAAATAATCTATTTGATTATAGTGATGAGGAACTAAATATGATTGACCCAAATACTTTAGAAGAAACAATAGGAGTTTCAACAGAGGAATATATTGAGGACATCTCATCTAAAATTGGAACAATAGATAAAAATAAGAATTATTTTATAGAGTTAATTCACTATATCAGTGTAAACCTAGACGAGGAGCTAAATTGAGTGGGTCGCAATTTATAAATAAAGGTAGTATAATTATAATCAAGTTAAGGATACAAAACTTGAGAAAGGGGGAAAAATGAGTAAAAAAGAAAATATAAAACTTGCAACTGGCTATTATACAGATTATCTTGCTAAAGTTTTTAGTAGCACTGATGAATGGAAAGATTATTTAAAGGTTGCCTCAAATTTATATAAATATAAGTTTGCTGAAAGTTTACTAATATATGCACAAAATCCTAATGCAACTGCTTGTGCGACATTAGAACAATGGAACAGTATCGGAAGATGGGTAAAAAAAGGCTCTACAAGTATGAAAATAATTGATGATACTGAGGGCGATATTTCTTTAAAATATGTATTTGATTTAAAATGTACAACAGGAACATACACTACTGTTCCTAAAAAGTGGAAAGCTAGACATCCTAAGCAGATTATGAGTATTATTCAAGATATTACAAAGGCAAGTTCAAGAGAAACATTTTCTGAAATGATAATAAACCATGTAAAACAAGAAATATATGATAATGAAAATTATATGAAACAATTTACTGATGAAGATAAAGAAAAAATGACCCCTGCATTTAGAACTGCATTAAATGATACTGTTTTGTATTTAATATGCCAAAGGTGTGAAGTTAAAATTCCAGATAACTACAAATTGTTTGAAACTTTTATGAATATTGAATATAAGTCTACCAACAGAGGCTGTAAGGTTAGAAAAAATATATACAGGAACTTGGAACGAAGATTTGAAGTATTCTGTGTGGTATAAAACAAATACAAGTGGAGAATATAAAATGTTTGCTGAAGATTTAAGTGCAAACACAAATAATGAATTAGATTTTACTACTTTAGATTTAGCAGATGATGAATATGTTACAGATTTTGAATTTCGTTTTGGTACTGTTAAAGTAGATTATCAAGAGGTTGAGACACCTGTTGTTTATTGTAAAGTTTTAAATGGGCTAGAAAATGGATATACTTTTACAAATACAACAAAAGTAAGTGGTTCTTATTTAGAAAAGTATGTTGAAGATAATGATGAATGGACTTCTGTAGTATATAAAAAAATATTGATTTGACAAAGATTCTACCTCGTACAGGTATGTAGATACAATATTACAAGTTTTAAAGAAAAATAAAAAAAAGTGGAAAATATTGATATTTTATTTTTAAAATGGTATTATAATAAAGTCTTAGGAAAACTAAAGGCAGTACTTAGTGGGATTGCACATGTCAAAAAGGAGAGAAAAATCATGAAAAAATTTTTAAGTAGTATTTTATGTTCTTGTATGCTTTTGACTTGTGTGCCTGTTCAGGCAATGGCTAAGACGGAGGATGTTACTCCAAAAGATAGCTTGGCACAGGTTGTTACATCTACAAATGTAAAAGAGAATGATGTAGCGAGTGTTACACCGCGGAACATAGATTATGTTCAGTTAAATGGAACTAACACTTATTATGGAACCTTTTATGTGAATAGAGGGGATAATGTGAAGATCCATATGTATATTGATTACTATAATGGTCTTCTTATGCCTATTAGGATTCACTTCAACAAGAGAGGTGCTACATCTAAAGTTGTTGCGACGTGGACTGGAACGGGTCATAAATATGCAGACTTATATCTTAATTGCCAGGAGCCTGGAGAATATACAGTATGGCTTGAAGGCAATTTCAGTGGAAGTGGAGCTGTGTATCGTGAACCGTAATCTTTAAAAAACGAAGCAAAAACAAGATAAGGTTTTTTATTGTTAAGTAGTATTAGTATATCAATTAATGCATCCCACTAAGGGGAGGGGGCGATAGCCCCCTTTCTATATTTTTAATTGTTTATTTTGTGTATTAAAAATTTTTAAATTTCTATATAATTGAGATTTTATATATCATATTTCTTTTAAATTTACATTTTTCCAATAATTAGATAATATAAAAATTAAGTTTATAAAAACTTTTTAATATTAAAATATAATAAAAAAATTGAAATATTTGTAATGTTTTTGACTTTTAATCGTCTAATTAATAAAGGAGAGTGATTATTATGAAAAATAAAGAATGCAATGTAATTAGAGATTTATTACCAAATTATATGGGGAATCTAACTTCAAACAGTACAAATACATATATAGAAAATCATATAAAAGAGTGCAGCGAGTGTAGAGATGTTTTAAAAAATATGCAAATTGATTATAACGTAAAAAAGGAAGATAAAAAATCGAAATGCTTTGTAGATTTTGCTAGAAAATATAATAGGAAATTCAAGTTTTGGAAGTTTTTTACTATATTTATTATATTACTTGCTATAATTATATTTGTTTTTTCTACAACAAGAAAATGCGTAATTTTATTAAGCAATAACGAGAAGCTCAACAATACAATAGATGCTAATAATTATTATTATAGGGTAGATATGTATGCAAAAGATGATATTCATTCACAAGAAGTTTATAAAAAGGATGGTAAATATGTTTATATAAGCTCTTTTTATAATAAAAATACATATGAAGTAATTTGTCCTGCAGGATTTACTATATATTATGACGGCAAAAATACATATGAGTATAAGGAAGATGAAAAAACAAAAATTAAGTATTATAATACATATGAAGGTAATGTATATGGAAATATATTAATGGAGAAACAAGAAATAAAAACACCAGATATTTTGTTAAAAAGTATTTTTTCAAGGATTGATACAACAAATATTAATGGAAAAAGATGTTATAGAATAATACCTAGTACTATATTAATAAATAGTAATCTAGCAGATAATAACATTAATTATATTGAAAAGGATACAGGTTTTCCATTAAGAAGTATATCAACAAATACTTTAAGTGATTATACAGGGATGTTTGAATTTTCCATTGAATTGAATACTGTAACAGATGATGATTTAGCTATTCCAAATGCTAAAGATTATAAGCCATATGAAGATGTAAAAGAAATAATAGAACAAAATGCTATGAATTAATGAATGGAATGGTAATTTAAGGGAGAAAAAAATGAAAAAATTTGAAGATATATATGTGGATTATTTTGATATTGTATATAGATATTTATATTGTTTAACTAAAAATAAAGATTTAGCAGAAGATTTAGCTCAAGATACATTTTTTAAAGCAATTAGGAAGATAGATACTTTTAAGAAAGAGTCAAAATTATCAACATGGTTATGTCAAATTGCAAAAAATCTTTGGTATGATGAATTGAAGAAAAATAAAAAAATAGACTATTTGAATGCTGACATTGATTTTGATGAAGATATTGAAAATACAATAATTCTTAATGAGGAAAAGAGTGAACTTAGAAAAAGAATAGATAAATTAGATTCAATGACTCGTGATGTAATGTATCTTAGAATTTATGGAGAATTAAGCTTTTCAGAGATAGGGATTATTAAAGGAAAAAATGAAAATTTGGCACGTGTTACTTTTTATCGAGGAAAAAATAAAATAATGGAAAGCAATTTAAATGAATAACAATTATTAATGAAAAGATAGGGGTATAGGATTATCAAAGTGCAAAATGATATGTTTAGAACAAAAAGCTTTCACTTATGTATGCTATTAAAAGAAGTAAGCATTTTCTAGGGGACAGAATGTAAATTCTGCCTCCTAGTTTCACTTTATTATATCTTTAAAATTAGGATACATTGCGACAATTACTTCTTTTATAACTTTTAATTCTTTTTCATTAAAGTAATTTCATATAATAAAACCCACCCCTTAATTCCATAAGGAAAGGGGGTGATAGTTTGAAATTACGGACTCTTTACAAGATGTTGTACTAGCAAGATATATATTGTTTATGGAAAAGGCTATTTCTAATAAAACTATGGATTATCTTCGCCTAAAGCATATATAAATAAAATTGAATATAATTTGAAAGATGAAGAATGGGAACAAATTTCTGATGAGGATATTTGTGAGCATTCTTCTTTTGCTTTTAATGAGTTTGGAGATGATTTTGAAAATGAAAATTTAGTACGAGCTTGTAAAAAACTAACACCACTACAAAGAAAAGTTTTGCAACTTAGTATAGGCGAAAAACATAGCTAAAAAAAGATTGGAACAATGTTAAATGTTTCTACAAAAGCAGTTGAGCAGACAAAATCAAGAGCAATGAAAAATATTAAAAAATATATGGAGGAAAAATAATGGTAGAAAAAACAAGTTTTTATTATGAATTGAAAAAGGTGCAAGAAAATGATGAAGTTGCACTTGTAAATGTTATTGATAAAATTATGCCTATTATCAATAAATATTCAAAAGACATAAACGGAATTATAGATGGAGATTTAAAAAGCACACTAATAGAACATTGCATTAGAGTTACAAAGAAAATGGATATAGATGAAAAATTATTATTTGATTATGAAAAATAAAAAAATTTTTTAATACATATAGGGTAAATTCATTTTTCATTCGTTTGTTAATGGCAAAGGGATTACGAAAGTTCCCTTTGCACATTGACAAACACACTCTGTTTTGCGAGTGTTATAAGCCATTGATTATAAGACTTTAACTATCATAGCCTTAGTGGAAAGCTCCAAGATGGCGAATGTTATTTTTTATAATAAATAGCGACTATAACGAGGGAAAAAGCAGTTTATGGCAAAACTGTATTGGCGATGACCTATGGTAGGTATAATGATACTTCTATATTATTTAATGTAGCCTGTGCAAAGACGGAGGAAAGGGAACAGAACCTTTATGTGGACAAGCCAAGTTCACTTATAATCAATAAAAAATCCAAAATAGAAAGAGGTGTTCAAAATAAAATTTATAGATAAAGAACACAGAGAATTTTTTAAAGAAAGATATAATTCTTTACAAGGCTATAGAAAAACAGATGTATATTATTTATCTCTTATTTATCTATTAGGAATTGATGAAAATACTAGAAATAATTTCAATAAAATATTTGATATAGATAAGGGAGAAATAAATATTGAAACATTACATTGTCCTTGGCAAACAAGTAGCTCTGAAAAAGTTACTAGACTTGCATTTAATTTATGGAATAGTTGTAATTATGATAGTAGAGAAGATTATTTTAACGACAAATATTCTTCTGAATATAATCCATCTAATATATTCTGTTGTAGTTATGCTCCTTATTTTTATGAGGGTATAAAGTTACGTTTTCCAGAATATACAAGAACGTTACAAAATGAAAATGAATTAGAAAATGAATAAATTTGACCTCCTAAAATAGGAGGTCTTTAGAAAGGAAAAAAGTTATGGGAATTATTATAAATATTTTATTATGTATTGTATTTTTTTTATTAGGATATACAGCAAAAAACTTAATTTTATATACTATAGTCAAAATAAAAAAAGTAGATAAGATATTAGCTGAAGAACAAAAAAGAGCTAATTTTAAGGAAAAATTTGATTTTGGATATTGCTTTGAAGATGATAAAAAAAATAATGAGTAATAATTTATCTCGTTTAACAATATTCTTAATTAAAGGAGATGGAATTATGGAGGAATATATACAAGAAAAGAAAAAATACACAATAGACAATCAAGAATATACTGTAATAGTAAGGAGTAAAAAGAAAAATAATTGTACTGAAATATATAATATATTAAGTAGATATGCACTCCAAGAGTTACAAACAAATATAAGATAGCAATACCGTTTATGGGTCGCCTTTTACAATAATATAATGTATAATGTTATTATAAAAGGTTGGTTGCTATCTTTTAAAGTGGAAAGGAGAGCAACTAAATATGCAAAATGGAAAATATAAAGTGGCAGGTTATTTAAGATTATCAAAGGAAGATGGTGATAAAGAAGAAAGTGATAGTATTGTAAGTCAAAAAGGTATTATAGAAAACAAGATAAAAGAACTATTAGCGATTATGAATTATTTGATTTATATATTGATGATGGTTATACTGGGCTAAATACGGACAGACCTAATTTTCAAAGAATGTTAAAAGATATTGAAAATGGAGTAGTTAATACTGTTATAACAAAGGATTTATCAAGACTTTCAAGAAATAGCTTTGAGGCAAATTATTACATAGAAATTTATTTTTTAGAAAAAAATATACGATATATTTCTATATTAGATAATGTAGATACATATTTAAAAAATTCTAACAATGATATGATACAATTTAAAACTCTAATAAATGATTGGTATAGTAAAGATATATCAAGAAAAGTAAGAAGTGGAGTTTGGGCAAGAAAAGAAAAAGGTTTATATTTAGGTGCAAAAGCTCCTTATGGTTATTCCAAAAGCAAAGAAAATAAAAATAAGTTAGTAATAAATAATGAACAATCAAGAGTAATACAAAAGATATTCAATATGTTTGATGATGGAATTACGATAAAATCTATTGCAGAGAATTTGAAAGAACAAAAAATATATTGCCCAGATTATTATGATTTTGGAGGAGCAAAAAGTGGAGACTATAATTGGAGAGCAGAGGCAGTAAAAAGGATTTTAAGAAATAAAGTATATATAGGACATACTGAATATGGAAAAAAAATAAATTTAAGTTACAAGTCAAAGAAAGTAAAATGTATTCCTAGAGAAGATTGGCAAATAGTAGAAAATACACATGAACCCATAATATCTAAAGAACAATTTGAACGAATACAAACAAGATTGGATTTAAGGAAAAAAACAAAACACAAAAAACATTCATGGTTGTTAAATGGATTGGTAGTATGCAAACAATGTGGTACAAAAATGACTATAAAAGTAATTAGAAATAAAGAGGGAAAAATAAGTCAAGTTAAAATTTTTTGTGGTAATGCAGTAAGAAAATGCAACAAAACAGAATGCGACAGAAAGTTTAAAGCGATAAATGAAGATGTTGTAAATAAAATAGTTATTTCTAATGTAGAAGAAAAATTGAATAAAGTAATAAATAATGAAAAATTAGAAGAAATTATTACAAATCAGTATAATCAAGCAGGAACAAAAGTGTTTGATGATAATATACAAATTTTACAAAAACAATTAGAAAAAACTGAAAAGACAATTTCGTCTTTATATGAAGATTACAAAAATGGAATATTAGAAACAGATGACTATAAAAGATTTTACAAGACAGAGGGAGAAAAAAGAGTTAATTTAAAAAGTCAAATAGATAACCTTGTAAAACAAAAAGAAAGTAGACCAATAATATCAGAAGAAAAATTATTATCAGTAGTTAGAAAATTATCTAACATAAAAGAATGGGACAGAGAGAAACTATCAGAAATAATTTATAATATTGAAATAGATAAAGAAAATAATATCTATATCAATTATAAATATGATGTTTTAAGTATGGTGTAATATGAAAAAATATAAAGCAGGTATTTATTTAAGATTATCAAAAGAAGATACTAATACTAATAATAGTATTGAGGCACAAAGAGATATAATCTTAAATTATGCCAAGAAAAACAATATTACAGTGATAAAGGAATATGTAGATAATGGTTGGTCTGGAGTATTAGATTCAAGACCAGCACTAAACGAAATGATAATAGATATAGTAAAAAGACAAATAAATATGGTTATTGTAAAAGACTTATCAAGATTAACAAGAGATAAAAATAAAACAGGTTATTATACAGAAATATTTTTCCCAGACAATGATATAAGACTTATATCTGTAACAGAGTTTATTGACAGTGGAGAAAGATATGAAATAGATGATACTATAATGCTAAGAGGAATAATGAATCAAAGCTATGTAGCAGATATTTCAAAGAAAATTAAGGCTGTAAAAACAGATATGAAGAAACAGGGCAAGTGTGTAGAATGGTTTGTACCTTATGGCTATAAAAAAGATGATAAAGATAAATACAAAGTTGTCATTGATAAAAATGTTAGTGGAATTGTAAAACTGATATATGAAATGTACCTACAGGGGCATTCACAAGGAGAGATTGCAAGACATCTAACAAACCTAGAAATAGATACTCCAAAAAAGTATAAAGGACAAAATGTAAAAATAAATGAATGGAGAAATGATACAATAGGAAGAATATTGCAAGATCCATTTTATACTGGAAAAATGATTATAAATAAATATGAAACTGATTATAAGACTAAGAAAACTAAAAAAACTCCTAAAAAAGATTGGATATTTGTAGAAAATACCCACGAGGCAATAATATCACAAGAAAAATTTGATGAAGTTCAAAAGAGGATAAATGAAAAAACTACTAAAACTAAAAATAGATATGAATACTTATTAAGAGGGTTAGTATATTGTGGATATTGCAAATCAAGAATGCAATATAAATATAGAACAAGAACCAAAATAAGAGATAAAATTTTAGAAAATCCTCAAAGAACATGGTATTATAAATGTAGAATGATTTATAGGTTTCCTAGTATTTGTGATAAAGGACATACAATACAAGAAAAAGTACTTAATGAAATCGTACTAAAATCATTAGAAGATAGATTACAAATGATAACAATTGATGAGAGCAAAAATAGAATTATTGATGAGTATAAAAAAAATAGTGCGAATTATAAACTGATGTTAAAATATGAAAATCTAAAGCAAAAAAATGAAAATGAAATGAAATCATTATATAGCAAAAGAGTAGATGGAGATATAACAGTAGATGAATTTAAACTACAATATGATTTACTAAAAAATAAAGTACAAGAAATAGATAAAACATTATGTGATTTAAAAGAACAAAATAAAAATAATATATCTGAAGAAAGATTAAAAGATATTATAATTAATTTTAAAGCAGGAAGAAAATTTGATAATGAAATAATGAAAGAATTGATAAGTAGAATTGATGTTTATGAAAATAAAAAAATAGAAATTACTTTCAATTTTTAGCATTATTTTAGTCTGATAAAAAATCAAATTTTTTTATTAGACTAAAGCAATGCAGTAAAAAACACCCAGCAGATGAAGGAGCACAAAGTAGTAGAGGAACAACAGAAGCGGAGACCAATCTAAAAATAGCATTAAAATTACAAAACTTATTAGAGCAAAGTGGTGCATCCGTAATACTTACACGTTCAGATGAAAATGCAATATATGATATAGATGCTAAGACTTTGAAACAAAAGAAGATTTCAGATATTCATAACAGAGTAAAAATAGGAAATGAAAGTTCAGCAGATATATTTGTTTCAATTCATTTAAATAAGATACCACAACAACAATATGATGGATGGCAAACTTTTTATAATGTAAAAAGTACGGAAGGACAAAAATTAGCAGTATCAATTCAAAATAGCTTGAATACAGCTATTCAAAAAGAAAATAATAGAGTTGCTAAATCAATTGATAATGTTTATATTGTAAAGCATGTAGAAATACCTATTACCATTGTAGAATGTGGATTTCTTTCAAATCCAGAAGAAGAACAAAAGTTACTTAATGACGAGTATCAAAATAGATTATCTTGGGGAATTTATAACGGAATTATAGATTATTTTTATGATGGAAACTCCTAAAAGACTGAAAGCCTACGGAAGTAGGAAAAAAATTTGTAAAATTAGTGAAATACATTGACTTTTTGCCATTTTCATTGTATCATAGTAATTGATAAATTGGGATTTTTAATTTAAGAAAAATGTCCTAAGGAGGAAGAATATGGGAGAAGTTATAGTTATAACATCAGGAAAAGGTGGAGTTGGAAAAACAACAACAACAGCAAATTTGGGCTCAAGTTTAGCATTAGAAGGAAAAAAGGTTGCATTAGTAGATACTGACATTGGGTTAAGAAACCTAGATGTAGTAATGGGTCTAGAAAATAGAATAGTATATGACATAGTAGACGTTGTAGAAGGAAAATGTAAATTAAGACAAGCTTTAATTAAAGACAAAAGATTTAAAGAATTATATTTATTACCAGCTGCACAAACAAGAGATAAAAGTGCAGTAAATGAAGAACAAATGAAGGAATTAACAAGTAAACTAAAAGAAGAATTTGACTATATACTTATAGATTGCCCAGCAGGAATTGAACAAGGATTTAAAAATGCGATAGCTGGAGCAGATAGAGCTATTGTAGTTACAACAGCAGAAAT
>ERZ824473.3486-NODE-3486-length-15519-cov-5.618663_pt1 | contig 15519 bp, 16 predicted proteins | sample MGYA00519874_ERZ824473 | MGnify/ENA primary metagenome ERZ824473 (study PRJEB31778, sample SAMEA3449151) | human gut metagenome | biome: human gut; feature: human-associated habitat; material: faeces | place: United Kingdom | collected 2010/2012 ... | reverse complement strand
TTATGAAGAAACGCCCAAAGGCAGAACCATTTGTGATAGACGGACGGGGCAACTTCCTATTTGTCAATCAGAAAGGCAAGCCCAAAGTTGCCATTGATTACAACGCCTTATTTGTCCGTATGGTAAAGAAATACAACAAGCACCACAAGGACAATCCCTTGCCACATATCACACCGCATACGCTACGCCATACGTTCTGCACAAGACTGGCAAGCAAGAACATGAACCCGAAAGATTTACAGTATATCATGGGGCATTCAAATATCAGTATCACAATGAACTGGTACGCTCATGCGTCCATAGATACCGCAAAATCAGAGGTTCAGCGTCTAATTGCATAGAAGTATTTACCACGATTTTAACCACGCTTGATAGCGAAAATATAAGAAGATAGACCTAGATATGTGAGGTTTACCACAAAAGCAAAATGCCCGTAGAGCCGATAAAATAAGGCTTTGCGGACATTTGAGAAGATATAAAAAGATAGTTAAAAAGACATATATAATTTCTTTAGAAATTTTCTGTTTCTTTTAGAATTCGGACATACTTTCAACATATTTTCCCTATATAATAGGTTTTGGATAGATGAAAACCACTCTCTATCTCCCCCCTCAAAAAATAAGCAGCCCTCGCAGAAATGCGGGGGTTGTTTGTTTTTTATTATTGCATTTCTTCTGTCCGTCTTTTATAATGTAAAATATCTTTAAAACTGAAAATTTGTAACTCTTCAGCCATCTACATGAAGTTACTGAACCGTTACGAAAATTTGCACAAAATAATAAAAAAGCGAGGTATTTCCCATGAGCGAAAAAATTACAGTAGTTGCATTGGGTCACAGAGCGTTAGGCACCACTCTCCCTGAACAGAAAATTGCCACAAAAAAAGCTGCCAAGGCTATCGCAGACCTTGTAGAAGCAGGAAACCGTGTGGTAATCTCACACAGTAACGGTCCTCAGGTCGGCATGATCCACACAGCCATGAACGAATTTGGAAAAACACACCCGGATTACACATTCGCGCCTATGTCCGTATGTTCTGCCATGAGCCAGGGCTATATCGGATACGACCTGCAGACTGCCATCCGCGCAGAGCTGATCTCCCGTGGTATTTATAAACCGGTTGCCACCATTCTTACCCAGGTTGTGATCGATCCATATGATGATGCATTCGCAGAACCTGAGAAGATCATCGGCCGTGTCCTCACAGAAGAAGAGGCAGAAGCAGAAGAAAACAAAGGAAACTTTGTCACAAAACTCGCAGACGGAACCTATAAGAGAATCGTCGCAGCTCCGAAGCCTCAGAAGATCGTAGAGCTTGAAACCATCCGCACACTTGTTGATGCCGGACAGGTAGTTATCGCAGCCGGCGGCGGCGGAATCCCGGTTATGGAGCAGGGAATCGACCTTCACGGCGCAAGTGCCATCATTGAAAAAGACCTCGCCAGCGGACTTCTCGCACAGGAATTAAACGCAGATACGCTTCTGATCCTTACCAGTGTGGAAAAAGTCAGCCTCAACCTTGGTCAGGACAATGAAGAATACCTCGGTACAATTTCCGTAGAAGATGCAAAGAAATACATGGATGACAATCAGTTCGCACCAGGTTCCATGCTTCCGAAATTTGAAGCCGGAATCGACTTCATTGAAAACGGCGATGGCAGAAGAACTATTATCACCGATATTCCTCATGCAAAAGACGGATATTTTGAAAAGACAGGTACCATCATCAAATAAAACCATTTATCCAGTATCTTCAACAGCAGCATACTGATTCTGAAATAGAAACAAAAAACTCACGCCCGTAAACGACGTGAGTTTTTTTATTTCTTTATTTCTGTCTGACAGATTCATCAATTCTTTATTCCTGCGTAAATTTCTACATGGACTTACGTTCCGCGATCTCCGCCATCTTTGCTTCATTCAGGCGGGTATCACCATGCACACGGCTGTAAGACAGGTATCCATTCATACGGTCAATCTTTGTCAGGTTCTTGGAGCCGCATACCGGGCATACATCCATTTCCAGTTCTTCGTGACCACAGTCATCGCAGTAAGCCAGTGAAAGGTTTACACCCTCATAATATCCCAGAGACATCGCTCTGCGGATCAGGGTACGGATTGCTTCACGGTTATAGTCGATCGGGTATCTTACATACTGGATCTTACCGCCATTACAAAGTTCCCAGAAACGTCCCTCCAGATCCTGTTTCTCGATCGGAGTCACGTCCTCTGTTACATGACAGTGGAAACTGTTGCTTACATACGGACGGTCGGAAACGCCTTTTACGATACCATATTTCTTACGGAACTGCTCCACCTGAAGTCCGCAAAGACTCTCTGCCGGTGTTCCGTAAATTGCATAAAGGTAACCGTCCTGCTCTTTAAACTCATTGACTTTCTTATTGATATATTTCAGAACTTCCAGAGCAAACTGGCCATCCTCGGCAATGGACTTGCCATTATAAAGTTCCTGAAGCTCATTTAAAGCTGTAATTCCAAAAGAAGCAGTCATCGGTTTCAGGATCTTGCCGATCTTTTCATTCGGTTTCAGATGTCCGCCATAGAAACCGCCCTCGCAGTATCCCAGCGGGTTCGTGGATGCACGCATCTGTCCCAGATAATCATACGTACGAATATGAAGATTACGGATCATCTCAAGGTAGAAATCCAGTACCTCATAGAAATCTCTGCTCTCTGCTCTCGCTTTTGCAAGGATCATCGGAAGATGAAGACTTACTGCACCAATGTTAAATCGTCCTACAAACACCGGCACATCCTTGTCATCTGCCGGATACATACCGCCTCTCTCATACCACGGGCTTAAAAATGCACGGCATCCCATCGGGCTGATCACTTTTCCATACTGCTTGTACATACTGGAAATATAACCTTTTCCGGACATGGACAGCCAGTCCGGATACATGGTCTTTGCAGAACAGTCCACGCCTGCTTCAAACACATCCTCACTGATCTTGCCTTTTCCATGGATATTTTCATCATAAAGAAAAACGATCTTCGGGAAAAGTACCGGTTTCTTACGGTCTTTCTTGCCCTGTCCGCCTTTGTGTACCTCAAGGAGGGAAATACTTGCCATTTTCTCAAACTGTTTCGTTCCCAGTCCCAGAGTTACCGTTACGAACGGATAGTCTCCTCTGGAAGAACCTACAGTATTCAGCTTATATTCAATTCCCTGCCATCCCTGATCAAACTCTCTTCTGACTTTATCCAGAGCATATTCAATGGCACGTTCCTCGCGTCCGCTCCAGTTCTCATCTGAATATTTCAGGAATTCCTGAATATATTTGTCATAACTCTTCTGTGCGTACGGTGCAAGGATCTTGTCCACTTCCGGCACAGTAAAACCGCCATACTGCTGTGCCGCAGTACTCAGAATGATATCGCCCATAACATCAAATGCAGTATCCAGGGTTTTCGGCTCGTTGTACCATACATTGCCCATCTCAAAACCACCTTTGAGTACAGACGCCACATCAAAAAGACAGCAGTTCATGGTATCCAGACGTGCTGACTGGTCATGGATATAGATATATCCATCCTTACATGCCTGCAGTTCATTACGATTCATGAAAAACTTACGGTAAAGTTCTTTATTCAGCTCATTAAAAATCAGGCTTCGTTTCGTGGCAACCAGTGCACTGTCTGTATTGGCATTGCTCTTGTCTCCGATGTAACGGATCGCCTGACTCTTGGTGTACACATCATCCATCATATGAATGAAGTCAAGTTTATAGTTTCTGTAATCACGATAGCTCTTAGCTACAGCCGGGTTTACTCTCTCCAGGGCACCCTCTACGATATTATGCATCTCCTGAATCTGAATCTCATTCTTCCCCAGAGACGCTGCATGCTCCTCCGCAAACCGGCAGATAAATTCTTTCTCTTTGTCAGAAAATGTATATAAGATTCTGGCTGCCGACTTATTTACTGCTGCTACTATTTTCTGTGAATTAAACTCTTCCCTTGTACCATCTTTCTTGATTACATATATCATATTATTTGCTCCTACATACAATATATAGTATTATTTCCTTTCGTTGACCACAATTTATTCTATATGTGGTACGTTTATCAAGTATAGCACAGTCTCTCTCAAAAGGGAAGGGGAAAAAAATTATTCGTCATATTGCTGAATTTGATATAACGCTACGTAATTGTACTGCTCATCCAGAGAGACTGCCGTGAGCTCATATCCGGTATGTAATTCAACTCTCTCCTGTTGCTTCGCTTTGTCAAATTTCACAGTTTCTGTCTTTCCGGAAGGCTCTGTGATTTCCAGTGCAACTGCCTCCCAGCCGGATTCAATGATATATTCTCCCGGAATGATCTCATTCTCTCCTGCCACACAGGTTCCTGCATCTGTATCAATATAAAAGCTCTCATACTCCGCCAGTTCTTCCTGACTGAGAGGCAGTCCATAATCCTCTTTCTTCTCAGAAAATATTCCGGTTATATCAATTCCCAGCTCATCACTGACAAAATTCTCAATCTCATAGCCGATACGTTCTGCATACTCCGGAGCATACTCGATCAACGCAACCACACCTGCCAGGATCACCCAGAAAATAACCGCTTTTTTGCTTTTTCTTTTCTTCTTTTTTGCCGGAGCAGGGCTTTTTCCCGCATATGTACGAGCAGTCTGTGCCGCAGCAGTCTGTTTTTTTGCAGTCTGCTTTCTCACATCCTGAGTTTTAATATTCTGCGCTTTTACAGTCTGATTCTTCGTCTTCCGCGCATTTACATTCTGCGTCTTTGTCGTCCCTGACACAGTCCGGCTTCTGTCCGGCAGCGGAATCTCGCTTTCCCTCATGGCCTTTCTCACCTTTGCAGACGCATGGCGGTAATGTTCTGACCGGTCCTCATTTAAATGATACAGCTCTGCATCACATCTATACGGCATTCCACAGTATTTACATCTGCCATCTACGATCGGCCCGTCACAGACCTGACATCTTTTTCCCATCTCTCGTCCTCCTTTATCAAAAAATCAAACGGATATTTACCGTTTCCTGATAACAGTTTCCGTTTCCTGTCCCTCAACGGGATATTTTCTCCCATTCTTCGTCTCAATTTATTTTAACATTTTATCCCAATCTTGCAATGTCTAAATTGCCAACCGGGCAGTTTCCTGTTATAATGTCGAAGGAAAAGATTGTTACCGTTCATCCACTGTTATCCGAAAAGCAGGCTCCCCGTCGGACTGTACGGGCAGCACAGACAGTAACAAAAGATTAATGGATATTCAACACTGGCATCCCACCAAAATACTGCACCGGATGACTGCAATGTTTTCGTGGCCTGCTATCGAATATGCAAGCATAAAAATGTAGGAGGAATCAAACAATGGAACAGATTAAAATTCCAGATGGTTACCATTCATCTCTGAATCTCCATGACACTCAGATTGCCATCAAGACTGTGAAAGATTTCTTTCAGCAGACTCTGGCTCAGAAACTGAACCTGCTTCGTGTTTCTGCACCTGTATTTGTCAATCCGTCTTCCGGTCTGAATGATAACTTAAACGGCGTAGAACGTCCGGTCAGCTTCGATATCAAAGGACAGCCGGAAAACGCCGAGATCGTACACTCCCTTGCAAAATGGAAAAGATACGCATTAAAAAAATACGGATTCGCACACGGCGAAGGTCTTTACACTGACATGATCGCGATCCGCCGCGACGAAGATCTGGACAACATCCACTCCGTATATGTAGACCAGTGGGACTGGGAAAAAATCATCAGCAAAGAAGAAAGAAACATGGACACACTGGTTTCCACAGTGCGTGCAATCTACAGTGTTCTTCGTAAAACAGAGAAATACATGGCTGTACAGTACGATTACATCGAAGAAATCCTTCCAAGAGAGATCGCATTCGTCAGCACTCAGGAACTGGTTGACATGTATCCGGATCTCACTCCGAAGGAACGTGAATACAAGATCGTTAAGGAAAAAGGTGCTGTTTTCCTTATGCAGGTAGGTAAAACCTTAAGCAACGGAGAACGCCACGACGGACGTGCCCCGGACTATGATGACTGGGAATTAAACGGTGATATCCTCGTTTACTATCCGGTTCTCGACATTGCTCTGGAACTTTCTTCCATGGGTATCCGTGTAGACGAAGAATCACTTGACAGCCAGCTTACCATCGCAGGCTGCGACGACAGACGTGAGCTTCCGTTCCAGAAAGCCATCCTCAATCAGGAACTTCCTTACACGATCGGCGGTGGTATCGGACAGTCCCGTATCTGTATGTTCTTCCTCAGAAAGGCCCACATCGGCGAAGTACACGCTTCCCTGTGGCCGAAAGAAGTTATGGAAGAGGCAGAGGCAAAGGGCGTACAGCTTCTGTAGCCGACACCTTTCTCCAGGCAGTAAGCGATCTGATCTGCGGTTCACTCAGTGCCCGATATTACACTTTCCGGGATTTTATCAGTGAACAGCAGCATCTCTTAACACTATGAACTATGTAATGGGGTAAATACAAAGGTGAATATTTTATTTTTCTTAACACCCAAAAGTGAAGTTGCCTACATTTTTGAAGATGAAACCTTACGTCAGACTGTTGAAAAAATGGAACACAGAAAATTTTCCTGTATTCCCATGCTGAGTCTGGACGGCAAATATCTGGGAACCATCTCCGAGGGCGATCTTCTCTGGGGAATGAAAACACTGAACGTCTCAAATCTGAAGTCTGCTGAAGATATTTCCATTATGGCAATCCCGCGCCGTGCTACCTATAAGGCAGTTCACGCAGATTCCAAAATGGAAGACCTTCTGGACTGCGCCATCAACCAGAACTTTGTTCCGGTCGTAGACGATCAGGGATTCTTTATCGGTATCATTACCCGTAAAGAAATCATCAAATACTGCTATAAAGAGCTGAAAAAATACGCAGTTTCTGAAGCTTCCGAAAAGCCGGAGCAGCAGTAATATAAAGCAGCAGGCAGAACCAGACGGCTGCCTGAGAACATCGATGCCTGTCTGTCTGCACAATAAAAAAGCTGTAATGAGTCTTTTTTCACTCATTGCAGCTTTTTTCATCATGGTTCTTTACTGACCTTTTTATTATCTTTTATTATCTTTCCTGATCTTTTATGCTGTCTTTTCTGTGTTTTCTCACTTCTGTGCCAGCAGCTTTCCAAACAAAGCCGCCAGAACCTGCTGGAACAGCGTCCCGATCATAACCGGAAAAAGCACCTCTCCCGGAAAATAAGCCGCTGCGATCACAGCTCCCGCACTGATATTCCGCATCCCGGTTCCGTACATCATGGAAACTGCGGTTGCGCGGTCCTGCCGGAAAAGATGAGCCACCAGCCATCCCAGTGCATATCCGCTGGCTGCCAGAACCAGAATCGCACCAGCCACCTTTACCCTCTGTAAATTCATGTTCCGGACATAAGGTGCCACCTTCGAGGAATTGGAAGTCACCACAAAGATCAGTGCCATTTTCGAAAAAGGAGCCAGCTTTCCCGGCCAGGTTTTCATTACTTTTCCTTTGGTCACTTCGTTCAGTGCCATTGCCAGAACTGCCGGAAACGCAACCATAAAGACCAGCTCACGCATCATCTTCGAAGTATCCATGGTAACACTCGAACCAATCAGGATCCGCAGCGTCAGCGGAATCAGAAACGGTGCCAGGATCGTATCCAGAATAACCAGTGACAGTGACAATGGACTGTTTCCGTCATAAATCGTCACCCACATCAGCCCGACCACAGCCGTAGGTACTGCAAACTCCAGTACCATCCCCGTGATCAGCTCCGGATTATCTCCGAAGAAAAGATGTCCTGCCGCACACGCTGCAGAAGGAATTACTGCATGAAGCAGCACCAGAATGGTCAATAATGCTCCCGGATGTCCGAACACATTCGCCACATCCCGAAAACGCGATTTCAACGCCCCGGTAAATGTCATAAACGCAAATACCACTGTCACAAACGGAAGTCCATGCTTCGCAATATCCGGAAAACACACTCCGAACAGCAGGCAGGTGGGTGTCACCAGCGCCATCCATTTTTCTATAAAATGATTAAATCTGTTCAGCATTTATAATACTTTTGAAAGGAAATCTTTCAGTCTCTGGTTCTTCGGATTTCCAAAGAACTCCTTCGGAGAATTTTCTTCCTGAATCTTACCGTCATCAATGAAAAGAACTCTGGTTGCAACCTCTCTTGCAAATCCCATTTCGTGAGTAACCACTACCATGGTCATACCGGACTGTGCCAGTTCCTTCATCAGCTCCAGAACCTCTCCTACCATCTCAGGGTCAAGCGCGGAAGTCGGCTCATCAAACAGCATGACATCCGGATTCATTGCCAGTGCACGTGCAATTGCAATACGCTGTTTCTGACCGCCGGAAAGCATATCCGGGTAGGCATTTGCCTTGTCAGGAAGCCCTACTCGTGCCAGAAGTTCATCCGCTTTTTTGGATGCTTCCTCTTTTGTCATCAGTTTCAGCTCTACCGGTGCCAGCATAATGTTCTGCTTCACCGTCTTATGCGGGAAAAGATTAAACTGCTGGAACACCATGCCGATTTTCTGACGGTATCTGTTAATATCAACCTTCGGATCTGTAATATCTGTTCCTTCAAAGAGGATCTTGCCCCCTGTCGGAACTTCCAGAAGATTCAGGGAACGAAGGAAAGTGGATTTACCGGAACCGGAAGGACCGATGATTGCTACTACTTCTCCCTGACAGATATCTGTGGTAATTCCATCCAGAACCTGATTGGCACCAAACGCCTTTTTCAGATCCTGCACCTGGATCAGTACATTTTTATCGCTCACTGGTTCTTAATCTCCTTTCCAGTTTATTCATACCCCATGTAAGAAGTCCAACGATCACAAGATAGATCGCCGCTGCCGCCATCAACGGCCAGAATGCGTTATAAGTACGGCTCTGGATCAGCATTGCACCTTTAGTAAGATCCATCATACCGATGTAACCGATAATAGATGTCTCTTTGATCAGCACAATAAACTCATTTACCAGTGCCGGAAGCACATTCTTAAACGCCTGCGGGATAATGATCAGACGCATGGTCTGGCTGAAATTCAGTCCCAGGCTTCGTCCTGCTTCTGTCTGTCCCTGGTCAATGGACATGATACCGGAACGCACGATCTCAGCCACATAAGCACCGGAGTTGATACCGAAGGCAAGACCGCCGACGATAATCTTATTAATGCTCACAGAACCAAAAATTACAAAGTTCATGATCAGTAACTGGATCATGGTCGGTGTTCCACGGATCACGGTCAGGTATACTCTGCAGACTGCATTGAGTATCTTAAAAGATCCTGACTTATCATGTGCGGAACGGATGATTGCTACCAGAAAACCGATGATCAGTCCGACGATCACTGCGAATACAGTAATGATCAGAGTTGTTTTCAGACCATCCAGGAGCCACAGGTAACGGTCATCTTTAATAAAGTTCAGATAAAAATCTTCTTTTACACTCGCTAAAATCATAGGATTATTCATAAAAACCTCTGTCTCGAAAAGAGAGCTGTTGGCAGATTGTCAACAGCTCTGTTGTTATTTTTTATGTTTTACGGATTGCAGATGTTACTATTCACACCGTGCACAGTAACTTTCAGATACAAAGCTCAGGAATTATTTCTTTACAATGATAACCTGGCTTGCATTTGCATAAGTATCTGTAAAATCAACGCTTGATTTACGGTCTTCTGTTACAGTCATTCCTGCTGCACCGAAATCAGCTTTACCGGACTGTACTGCCGGAAGAATGGAGTCAAATTCCATATCTTCAATCTTCAGTTCATATCCAAGTTTGTCACAGATTGCCTGGGCGATATCTGCGTCGATACCTACGATATCATCACCTTCGTGGTATTCATATGGCTCGAACTCAGCGTTGGTAGCCATTACCAGAGTTCCGTTGGAACGGTCAACGTCTTCCGGAGATTCATATGGAGTCTTGCCTGCATCATCACCGATATAGTTATCCATGATGCTGTCGATAGTTCCGTCTTCTTTCAGTTCTTCCAGAGCTCCGTTGATCTTGTCAAGAAGTTCATCGTTACCCTTCTTTAAGCAGATTGCATACTCTTCTTCTTCGAATGGCTCATCCAGGATCTTAAGGTCGTCGTTATTCTCAGCAAATTTCGCTGCCGGCTGTGAATCAATGATCACACAGTCGATCTGTCCTGCCTTTAACGCCTGAACTGCTTCGCTTCCTTTATTATAACGCTCAACTGTAGATCCGTCTTTTTCATAATCAGAAGCGTCAAGGTCGCCTGTGGTACCAAGCTGTACACCGATAGTTGCGCCTGCAAGGTCATCTTTGGATGCTACTTCCTTCGATGCATATACATTGCCTGCCATAGAAACTACCATGATTGCACTTAATGCAAGAGCTGCAAATCTCTTTTTGTCTTTCATGTCTTTTCCTCCTCGCACCCGAAAGTAAATAAAAATATCCACCTGTGTCCACATAAGGAGGCGTAAGTATATTTATTCACTCTGGCTGTATATATTTTATATTTTGTCTTTAATTTTAACATACTTTTCACAAATTGCAAGCCTTTGTGACAGGTAAAACTTGCATAACAGAATACGTTTTTTTATAATGTATAATGTTAATATTCCCATAAACGGAAGATAAAGGAAAAATTTCACTTTTTCATAACATTTATCCTTTATGATAAGAACATATCGGGTAAATCCGCAGGTGATTCCTGATCAGTCAGAGATTTACTGCCGGAGTATCCCGTGGGGAAAGAACCGTTACTGATATCATTCCTGTTGTCAGAAATGGAGCGGACAGTAACACGAATGTATAAATAATGAAAATATAGGAGGATTTGCCGATGAAATTTACAAAAATGCATGGCATTGGAAATGATTATGTATATGTAAACTGTTTTGAAGAAACCGTGGAGGACCCGGCTGCAGTAGCCAGATTCGTCAGTGACCGTCATTTCGGGATCGGATCAGACGGACTGATCCTGATCAAACCGTCTGAAGCTGCAGACTGCGAGATGGATATGTACAATCTGGATGGTTCCCAGGGCGCCATGTGCGGAAACGGTATCCGCTGTGTTGCCAAATATGCCTATGATTACGGCATTGTACATAAAACCCAGATTTCTGTTGCCACCAGAAGCGGCATCAAATATCTGGATCTCACTGTCAAAGACGGAAAAGTCTCCCAGGTAAAAGTAAACATGGGTGCGCCGATCCTGACCGCAAGCCAGATCCCGGTTGTCTCTGAAAAAGAAGAAGTGATCAACGAGCCTCTGGAAGTAAACGGCGAAACTTATTATATCACAGCAGTTTCCATGGGAAATCCTCACGCTATCGTCTATATGACGGATGTGGATCATCTGGATATCGAGAAGATCGGTCCTTCTTTTGAAAACCATGTGGCTTTTCCGGACCGTGTAAATACAGAATTTGTGGAAGTACTGGATGAGCACACTGTAAAAATGCGTGTCTGGGAACGTGGTTCCGGCGAGACTCTTGCCTGCGGAACAGGCGCCTGCGCAGTTGCAGTTGCTTCTATTTTAAATGAACGTGTAGACAGTGATAAACCGGTAACTGTCAAACTTCTCGGCGGCGACCTGGAAATCTACTGGAACAGACAGGAAAACCTCGTCTACATGACCGGTCCTGCAACCACTGTTTTCGACGGAGAAATTGATCTCAGCTTTCTGAAATAATTCCCCATTCAGACAATTTCAGCCCGATTTTTCAAGACGCAAGGCAGAAAGTTTTATCCTTCAAGAGGCAAAACAGAAAGTTTTATCGATCCGGCACAAGGCAAAAAATCAGACGGATGTATGCCATATCATATGACATATACCCGTCTTTTTTGTTACCGGAATCCTCAATTCAGGAATCCGGAAATTATTTATTTTCACATGGCAAGCTGCAGGATCCTCTCCACAATAAACACTGCCGCACATGCAAACAAAGCCACGGTAAGAAGGCTTTTTTCCTTATACGCTGCGATCAGCGCAACCACAAATCCGACTGCTGCCGAGATCACACTGTCCGTAGCAGAAAGGATTGCCGGAAACGTCATGGCTGCCAGGCATGCATAAGGCACATAATACAGAAAAGATTTGATAAACGGACTGGTGATCTCTTTTCTGGAAAGTGCCAGAGGAAGCATACGGATCAGGTAAGTCACTCCCGCCATCACCAGAATATAGATATAAATATTATGATTCATGAACATTTCCCTCCTCTTTTTCTTCCTGAACCGGGCAGAAATATGCCGCTGCACCGGCTACGATCAGGGTCGTGATAATAATCACAAATCCGGAAGATACCTTTGACAGGAACGGTATTACTTTAAACAGCGTACTGATCACCATAGCTGCCACAACCACCAGCAGAACCGCTCTGTTTTTCTTTGCAGGCGGAATAATGATTGCCAGGAACATTCCATAGATTGCCACACTCAGTGCACTCATCATAAAATCAGGAAGCAGATTGCCGGAAATCGCTCCCGCAAGCGTTCCCAGCACCCATCCCGGGATTGCCACACACATGGCTCCATAATTGTAAAACGCACTGACCTTTCCCGGCTGGCTGGCACTGATCCCGAAAATCTCATCTGTCACACCAAACGCCGCAATATAACGGTGTACCGGTGATTCATCCCTCCGGAATTTCTGTGCAAGGGAAAAGGACATCAGGCAGTATCTCAGATTAATAATAAGCTGAGTCAGAGCCATTTCCCAGTAAGAACCACTCATCACCATGATCTCCAGACCTGCAAACTGTCCGGCTGATGTCACATTTGTCAGAGAGATCAGGACTGCCTGCCAGATGCTCAGTCCATCAGCAACCGCCATCATACCAAATGTAAAAGAGACAGCAAAATATCCCAATCCGATCGGAACACCATCCTTCAAACCTTTTCTGAAGCTTTCACTTCTCATGATTTTCTCCTCCTCGTTTTCTCTTCTGGTTATGAGCAAGCAGCGAGGCGGATGCTTTTATCCGCTTGACCACTCAGACAGATCCGGAAAAATCTCCTTCTCTGCTCCGCCGTTTTCTCATAACGCAGATAACCCGGAGACACACCTTCGGCCTCCGGGCTGCAATATCGTTATTGTATCACTATAAAACAGGAACTTCAACTGAGAGATTACATCTTCTGCAGTTTCTTTATCACATAAGCATAAATTCTTTTGTATGTGATCATAGAATAATGAAGTCCGTCATCTGTGTTTCCTCTGAATTCACAATGTGTCGAATAACCATTTTTTATAAAATACGAATAACTGTTGATCCATGTAAAACTGCTGTTGAGTCCCCTCCTCAGAGTATTGTTAAATGCTCTGACCTCTGATTCTTTTCTGGTTGGTTTCATTGCTGTATTGACAGGATTTACAGACATATAAAATAATTTACAGTTGTACTTTTTCAGTTTCTTTGACAGACTGTTCATATATGAAGTATACTGCGATACGACACTGCGGTAATCGATACTCTTACCGTTTCTGTGGATCAGGTCATTTACACCCATGTTAAAGATAACCGCCACCGGTTTGGACTTCTTTGAAGTTTTTCCTTTCAGTTCATTCATCAGAAGTTTTCCACCATACTGCCGCATCCATTCCAGACCTTCTCCGCTTTTATCCACAAACCAAACCTTCTTATGAACAGAAGAACCATACTGCCTTTCCAGTGTCTTTTTCATCATCATCGTGCGGGAATCTCCCACAAAAATAACCCCTGAATAATTTGTCAGCTGGTCTGCAAGATTACTCACATCCAGATCCGGTTCTGTATTCCAGTAGTATCTCACCGGATACAGACGGATGGTTTTTGTCAGCTTTATCCTCTCATATGCCTGATACTGAGGATTTCCTGTCTGATTCTTTCGTGTTGACCAGCCCAGAAATGTATATCCTTTTCCGTTTTTGTCCGGGGGCAGAACCACTGTTCCATCGGCAGACGCCTTCTTTTTTACAACACCACCTGAGGCTACAAGAATAACCATCCTGACTTTGCCGGATGTTTTTGATGCTGTTCCTGCCGCTGCCGCCGATGTCATTACCACTGTTTCAGATTTCTCCGGCTGCACTGCTGCCATGGAAACCGCCGGGGATTCCAGCATCAGCATGCATGCCAGTATCACGGAAATCATATGTATTCTTTTTCGTCTCTGCACTGTTGTCTCCTTTTATCCGTAAATACTTACTGCTTCAAGTCCTGCAGCATCTGTCAGATAATAAACAGCATCTGCCGCAACACCTACTACATTTTCCTCATGAAGGAAATCTGTGATATTGGAATCAAAAAGCATGTTTGCCTGTGCTTCAAATTCATCGTCACCATCCCAGAACAAAACCGCAATTTTCAGGAATGGAAACACAGGAAGGATAAATCCAGCATCTCCCTGTGGCATCTTTTCACCATTCAGTTTGCGGCAGGCTGTGATCAGTTCTTCTACATGACCGGAAAATGTATTCTGAAATTCCGAAAGGATTGTTTTCCGATACGCTGCCTCAAATGGATAAACCCTTTTTACTTCTCTGAAAGGCACCAGCTTTCCGGACGCCGCCGGATTCTCAATTGCATAGTGAAACAGATTGTAGATCGTGATCACTGTATTAAATGTCAGTTCTCTTTCCGGCTGTTCGCACATGGTCACTTTACCTGTTTTTCGATCCAGCCGCATTTTATGGCTGAAATAAGTAAGATAAAGTGCTTCCTCATCTGCCTCTAACTGAAATTTCCGGATCAGTACTTCCTGATCCATTTCCAGAAATTTCTTTCTCCATGTCTCGATCACTTTATCATAATTAGACAGATTGTCATTCTGTTCCATCATTGTTCCCTGATCCATATCTTTACGCTCCTGATATATTTCTCCTGCCCGATATCGTCTTCGCTCTGATATCTTCTCTGTTCCGATATCGTCTCCGTTCTGATATCTTCTCCGGCTCGTCATATTTTTGCATCGGACCGGCACTTCTCATTCCTCTGTCGTTCCGCCGGCTTTTTTGCAGTCCCTGCAGATTCCATAAAGAATAGAATTCTTACACTGCAAAGTGAAGCCATGACTCTCCTCAATGTGATGGGAAATTTCTTCCATAAAATGACACTCCAGATGAATAATCTTTCCACATTTCACACATTTCAGATGCAGGTGCTGTTCACATCCACGACCCGGTTCCACATACTGGTAGGCTGCCTGACAGCCTTTCTCAGCTACATATTTGATCACAGTTCCATCCTTCGCCAGCTTATCCAGATAACGATAGATTGTCGTGATATTCACTTCACTGTCATGTTCTCTCAGATATTCGTCTACATCTGCCGCTGTCACTGTATGGTCATTACTGTTTTTCAGATATTCCAGTATTTTCCTGCGGCTTGCTGTCGCATAACTGCTTCCCGCCATAATCCTATTTTTTCCTCCTAAACTCCGGTGCACTGGTACGTTATTCCGAAAATGATGTACTAGTACATCGTTTTCGAAATAACTATACCACTCACTTGTCTGCGAATCCGATT
>ERZ824473.3478-NODE-3478-length-15561-cov-5.097898_pt1 | contig 15561 bp, 12 predicted proteins | sample MGYA00519874_ERZ824473 | MGnify/ENA primary metagenome ERZ824473 (study PRJEB31778, sample SAMEA3449151) | human gut metagenome | biome: human gut; feature: human-associated habitat; material: faeces | place: United Kingdom | collected 2010/2012 ... | reverse complement strand
GTGTCCAAACGTAAGATACCCCGGAACCGTAAGGTTTCCGGGGTTTTTCTGTTGCTTAAAGTATGATAAAATATGGAAAAAACGAATGGAGAAGGAAAGTAAACAAAGAAAAAAGTATATTTTATCACAAACTATGGAATTTGATGATTCCCATTGTTCTGCAGAATCTGATGCTGGCGCTGGTGGCGGTGGCGGACGCGTTTATGCTTGGGGGAATGGATCAGAATTATATTTCCACTGGCCTGTAGTGGTGATCTATGCATGTACCTGTATTGATGAAGTAGGAAAACTTCCATGGGTGGCTGCATCATTTCCGGAAGTATAAATGGGTGAAGGATTTAACACGATAGTACTTTATATGTAAATATAAAAAAACGCCCCGGAACAATCATGCTCCGGGGCATTTTCATGTAGTGGATTTTTATTTCGCTTCAGCCTCAGCGTCTTCAGCCTCTTCGTCTTCCTCCGGAGCGGCTGCGTACTCACCGATGTGAACAACAACGGCATCCTCAGGTGTGATGAAGTGTACCTGTTTGCCTTCCGGAATCGGGAGGTCTTTTACATGGATGTCACGGACATCTGCAGGATAGCCGTCGAAGTCGATGACGATAGTATCCAGCAGGTTGGCAGGATCTGCTTTGTAATGAACTTCTTCTATTTCCTGTTCAACAATACCCTGAACCATATCGGTGTGCTCCAGTTTGACAGCTACGGTTGTGGATACTTTTTCACCGGCAACCAGAGCCTGGAAGTCCAGAGCCATCAGCTGTTTCTCAATTGGATTATAATCAATGTTCTTTACCAGGGCATCGACTTTTTCGCCTTCGATGTCCAGATAAATCTGAGTTCCTTCTTTATTTGCTTTAATGAATTTTGCGGCCTCGGCACCATTGAACTGAAGTGCTACTGGCTCTTTCATTTCTTTTCCACTAAGAATTCCTGTGACGTAACCCTCACGTCTTAATTTTTTAGCCTTTACATTCGGGTTTCTTTTCTCTGCTTTCAATGTGATCATGTCAAATTCCTCCTCCTGATGCATGGATTCCGGTAATGTTGCTGTTCGCGCTGTTCGCAGTAACACGAATTCTGCATTTCTTTTCTGACTGGGATTATTATAGCACTTCTCAGGCGAAGTGGCTAACAAAAAGTTAGAAAATTTGAGAGAAATATTTTGTATTGTTTGACTTATATACGAAACTTCAAGAGTAAAATTAGACAAAAACATAGCCGGAATTTGAGATTTTACAGAAAAAATTAAAATAACATGAAAAATTGCACAAATTAAGCGGCAATGAAAGCCCAAAAGTTGCCATTTATTTTGGGCAGAGATGAGTAGTGAATGCAAAATCTGATTTATTAGCCTGGTTCAGGAATGGAAAGATAAGGCAGAAATTTTACCCAGGAGAAAGAATTTAACGGAATTGCATATAATTTCCGAAATAATTTAACACATACTTCACAATCACTTATCGTAACCACGATATCTGGATATCCGGAAAACTTCTATACTAAGAACCATGCGAGCGAGGAGAGAAAGGAGATAAGTGATGTCAGAAATTGCACTTAGAAATGTATGTAAGCAATTTGATTCGGAACATTACGGTGTAAAGGATTTTAATCTTGATATACATGATAAAGAATTTGTAATCTTCGTAGGTCCGTCCGGATGCGGAAAATCCACAACCCTGCGTATCATTGCAGGCCTGGAGGAAATCACAGACGGTGAGCTGTGGATCGACGGAGAACTTTCCAATTATCTGGAACCAAAGGAGAGAGGAATGTCCATGGTATTCCAGAATTATGCTTTATATCCAAACATGACAGTTTACGGAAATATGGCCTATGCCCTGAAGATCCGCAAAATGCCAAAAGACGAGATTGATAAAAAAGTCCACGAGGTGGCAAAGATCCTGGAGATCGAGCAGCTTCTTGACCGGAAACCGGCAGCTCTTTCCGGTGGACAGAAACAGCGAGTTGCCATCGGAAGTGCTATTATCCGGAAGCCGAAAGCCTTCCTGATGGATGAGCCGCTTTCCAACCTGGATGCAAAACTTCGTGCACAGATGCGTGTGGAGCTTGTGAAATTACATAAACAGCTGGATACCACCATTATTTACGTAACACACGACCAGACAGAAGCCATGACTCTTGGGACTAAGATCGTGGTCATGAAAGACGGCCTGATCCAGCAGGTAGGAGCGCCGCAGAGCATTTACGACAATCCGGTAAACCTCTTTGTGGCAGGTTTTCTTGGTTCCCCATCCATGAACTTTTTCCAGTGTACCGTAAAAGCAGAAGAAAACAACCGCACAGCCCTTCTTCTGGATGACGCAAAAACTGTAAAAAAAGTTTATCTGGATGGTACCAGGGGAAAACAGATCGCAGACAAATACAACGGCAGACACGTGGTTCTGGGAATCCGTCCGGAAGATATCTACGAACTTGATGAGGCGAAAAAACTTGGGATCGAAAAGGACAGCGTGGATGTAGATGAGCCGGTAGTAAACCGGGAAATGCTGGGAGCGGAAGTAATTCTTTATTTTGATGAGCAGGGCAAAACCCTGGCAGTCCGTCTGAATCCGGAGAACCAGACTCAGGTGGGCGAAAACGTTTCCTTATATTTTGACATGGATAAAGCCCATGTGTTTGATCCGGAAACCGAAGAAAATCTTTTTTACAGGGAGGAGAAATAATCATGGGAAATAACAGCAAAAGTAAGATCACACCGTACTTATATCTGGTACCCTGTATGCTGATTTTTGGAGTTTTCCTGTTTTATCCGTTTGTAAAAACAATCTATTTAAGTTTGTACAAAACAAACAAAATGGGCCAGGCAAAACTGTACGTTGGCCTGGACAACTATAAAGAACTGATTCAGTCCGCATCCTTTATCAACAGCCTGAAAGTAACCCTGATCTTCGTTCTGATCGTGGTGGTCGGTGGCATGCTTCTTGGCCTGATTGCCGCAGTGCTCTGTAACAAAGCATTTCCGGGAATCCGGGTGTTCAGTACTTCCTATGCGCTGCCAATGGCTATCGCATCCAGCTCCGCGGCAATGATCTTCCAGATCATGCTTCATCCGGCAGTTGGTATTGTAAATAAGCTTCTTGGTCTGGACATCAACTGGCTGAACGATCCGAACACCGCACTGATCTGTGTGGCAGTTCTCACAGCATGGCTGAACAGCGGAATCAACTTCCTGTATTTTTCCGCAGGACTTGGAAACATTGATGAGACCATTTATGAGAGAGCTTCCGTAGACGGAGCCAGCAGTGTGCAGCAGTTTTTCAGCCTGACACTTCCGGGACTTTCCCCGATCATGTTTTACACACTGGTAGTAAATATCATTCAGGCCTTTCAGTCTTTCGGCCAGATCAAGATCCTGACAGAAGGCGGACCAAATGAGTCTACCAACGTAATCGTCTATTCCATTTACAGGGACGCATTTTTCAACTACCGGTTCGGAAGTGCGGCAGCCCAGTCTGTGATCCTGTTTATAATCATCATGATCATTACACTGATCATGTTCCGTATTGAAAAGAAGGGAGTAAATTACTGATGAGCCAGATGGAAAATGTGGCAGTTCCCGCTGTGGGAAATCTGTCAAAAGAAGAACTTCTGAAGCTGAAAGAAGCCATGAATGCAAAAGCACTCACAAAGAGAAGAGCAAGAACCGCCCTTTGTGTGGCTGCCAATGTGGTGTTTGCGGTTCTGATTCTGCTTCCGCTGCTTTACGCCATCAGTATTGCGCTGATGCCTTCTAATGAACTGTTTACTACAGAGTTAAATCTCTTTCCCAAAAATCCGACCTTTTCCAACTTTATCAATGCATTCCGCACCGTTCCGCTTCTCCGTTTTATTTTGAATTCCTTTATTATGGCGGGATGCATTACCATCGGACAGATCATTACCTGTTCTCTTGCTGCTTTTGCGTTTTCTTTCCTGGAATTCAAAGGAAAAGGTATTCTCTTCATGGTCGTGATGGCAACCATGATGGTTCCAGGAGAGGCAACGATCATTTCCAACTACCTGACCGTATCAAGCTGGGGAATGCTGGATACTTACCAGGTACTGATCGTGCCTTACCTTACATCCGCAATGGGAATTTTCCTGTTCCGTCAGTTTTACATGACTTTCCCGATCTCATTGTATGAATCGGCAAAACTTGACGGTTGCAGCAACCTGAAATTTATCGTAAAGATCCTGCTTCCGCTGACAAAATCCGCCATCGGAGCCATGGCAGTGTACACTTTCATCAATGCATGGAACATGTACATGTGGCCGCTTCTGGTAACCGGTTCCAACAATATGCGAACCGTTCAGATCGGTATCAGTATGCTGGACAGCGTAGATTCCCAGTCCATCACTCTGATGATTGCAGGTGTAGTCATGATCATTATTCCGTCTATTTCCATCTTTATCATTGGACAGAAACAGCTGATCCGTGGAATGTTCTCAGGAGCAGTCAAAGGCTGATCCCGGAGTTCATCTTATATATTAGAAAGAAAAAAGAGAAAATTTTTCAAGAGGAGAAAAAAGTTATGAAGAAAAAAATCATCGCAGCTTTCCTTACCGCAGCAATGACCATCGGTTCACTCTCCGGAGTAACTGTATTCGCCGCAGATGCCAGCACAGATGAAAACGTGGAGATGGCAGACGCTTCCGACGTAGACGGAACAACCATTACTTTCTGGCATTCCATGGGTGGTGTCAATGGCGAGGCAATTGATACACTGGTAAAAAAATTCAACGATGAGAATGAATATGGAATTACTGTAGACGCTCAGTATCAGGGCGAGTACGATGACTCCCTGAACAAACTGAAAAGTGCACAGATCGGAAACATGGGCGCAGATCTTGTACAGGTATACGAGATCGGAACAAGATTCATGATCGATTCCGGCTGGATCGTTCCCATGCAGCAGATGATCGATGCGGACAGTTACGACGTATCCGAGATCGAGCCAAACCTGGCAGCTTACTACACCATCGACAACGAGCTGTACTCCATGCCATTTAATTCATCTACACCGATCATGTATTATAATAAGGATATGTTTGACAAAGCAGGCATCACAGAAGTTCCGGACAGCCTGGAAGGAATCGGTGAGATCGGGCAGGATCTTCTGGACAAAGGCGGCGCAGGCGAGGTAATGTCTCTTGGAATCTACGGATGGTTCTTTGAGCAGTTTATCGGAAAACAGGGCCTTGAGTATGCAGACAACGGAAACGGACGTAAAGATGCTGCAACAGCTGTAGCATTCGATGAGAATGGCGCTGCAAAGAACATCCTCACAGCATGGAAAGACCTTAACGACAAAGGTTTCGCTCCGATCGTAGGAAAAGGCGGCGATGCAGGACTTGCTGATTTCTCCGCAGGAAAAGCAGCCATCACACTTGGTTCCACAGCTTCCCTGAAACAGATCCTTCAGGATGTAAACGGAAAATTTGAGGTTGGTACCGCATACTTCCCGAAGATCAAATCCAGCGATGAGGGTGGTGTTTCCATCGGTGGTGCATCTCTCTGGGCACTGAACAACAACGATCCGAAAAAACTCCGTGCAACATGGGAATTCGTAAAATTCCTCATTTCTCCGGAATCCCAGGCTTACTGGAACGCACAGACCGGATACTTCCCTGTAACAGTAAAAGCTCAGGACGAGCAGGTATTTAAGGATAACGTTGCAAAATATCCGCAGTTCCAGACAGCTATCGACCAGCTCCACGATTCTTCTGCAGACTATGTAGGTGCTCTGTTAAGCGTATTCCCGGAGGCAAGAGCTACTGTGGAATCCGAGATCGAGAGCATGCTCAATGGAAAAGAAGATGTGGATACAGCTGTGAAAAACATGGCAGATTCCATCAACAAATCCATCGAAGAGTATAATCTGGTGAACGAATAATTGTAAAAAGCGCGAAAATTGAAAAAGAAAAATAAACAGAAACAGCTAAAAATCCCTGGAAAAATTCCGGGGATTTTTGCCATATTTACAGAGAAAAACGGTGTGACAGGAAAATATCAGAATAAAAATAAGAGGAATCTCTGGACGTAAGAGTATATATTGGCTATAATGATATGGTTAATAACAACTCCTAAGGAAGGGAGAAAAATCTGTGAACAGAAGTAAAAGAGAAGATTATAAAAGATTTGTGGTGTTTTGTCTGGCAAGCCTGATCATTATTGCACAGACGGCGATCTTTGCTTATGTGTGGTACGATTTTTACAGTGGCCTGATCCTGAAACCATTCTGGAGAAAAGGTAACTGGGTGCTGATCCTGATCTATGCACTGATTTATCTGATGTTTGCCAAGCTTTACGGAGGACTGAAGGTAGGCTATCTGAAAAGAATCGATGTGTTTTATTCGCTGACACTGGCCAGCATCTGTACCAATGTTGTAACGTATTTTCAGATCACCCTGATCAACCGCTGGTTCCTTGCAGCCGGTCCGATTATAGAGATGACACTGGTTCAGATTGTAGTAACCATCCTCTGGATCTGGGGAAGTCGCTTTATTTATTCCAGACTGTACGGAGCCAGAAGGCTTCTGGTGATCTACGGCGACCGTGATCCCGGAGATGTCATCCACAAGATGAACACCCGAAAGGATAAATACGATATCAGCGGCAAGGTACACATCCGCGAAGGAGAAGAGAAGATTCACGCCATGATGGAAGACTATGAAGGCGTGATCATCTGGGATCTTCCGTCCCAGATTCGAAACAAGTATCTGAAATACTGTTTCTCTCATTCCATCCGCTGTTATATGAGTCCGAAGATTTCTGATATCATTCTGCTGGGAACGGACAGGATCCACCTGTTTGATACCCCGCTTCTGATGTGCAGGAACCAGGGACTTTCCATGGAGCAGCGCGCAGCGAAGAGACTTCTGGATATTGTTGTTTCCGGCCTTGGAATTATTGTATCTTCCCCGATCATGCTGATCATTGCCATTGCGGTGAAGGCTTATGATGGCGGCCCGGTGTTTTATCTTCAGGATCGTCTCACTTATAAGGGAAAAGAGTTCCGTATCCGGAAATTCCGGAGCATGTGCGTGGATTCCGAGAAGAACGGAGCACGTCTTGCATCCAAGCATGACTCCCGAATCACACCGGTGGGACATGTTCTCCGTAACCTGCATCTGGATGAACTTCCGCAGTTGTTTAATGTATTTGTGGGAGATATGTCTCTGGTAGGTCCACGTCCGGAACGAGATGTGATCATGCAGGAATATGAGCAGGAGATCCCGGAATTCCATTACCGTCTTAAGGTAAAAGCAGGACTGACCGGTTATGCACAGGTCTACGGCAAATATAACACCACACCGTACGACAAGCTGAAACTGGATCTGTTCTATATTGAGAACTATTCATTCCTTCTGGACATCAAGCTTCTGTTTATGACTGTGAAGATCTTTTTCCAGAAAGAAGTATCCGAGGGTGTGAATGACGATCAGAAGAATGCCCTGAAAGATTCACAGGATAAATAGGAAATAATACGAAATCAAAAAGTGCGTGTCAGGCTGGTTCTGGCGCGCATTTTGTAAATAAAGAAAAGGGAGGTTGTTTTTATGGAAAAACCACTGGTTTCCGTGATCATGCCGGTTTATAACGGTGAGAAATATATTGGAAAAGCAATCGAGTCCGTGCTGGCACAGAAGGTTCCAACAGAACTTCTTGTCATTGATGACTGTTCCACAGACAAAACAGAATTAACCGTAATGAAATACATGGACAGCGGAAATATCCGTTATATCCGAAACAAAGAAAATATGGGAGCTGCCCGTTCCAGAAACTGGGGAGTAAAGGCCTCAAAAGGAAAATATATTGCTTTTCTGGATGCGGATGACTGGTGGGAAGAAGGAAAGCTGGAAGCGCAGGTAGAAACAATGGGACTTACCGGTTGTGATATCTGTTCTACAGGAAGAGAGCTGATGCAGCCGGATGGACATACCACAGGGAAATACATTCCGGTAAAAGAACGCATTACCTATCGTGATCTTCTGAAACATAACAGTATTAACTGTTCTTCAGTGCTTCTCCGGCGGGAAGATGCCCTTGCGTTTCCCATGGAGCATGATGACAGCCATGAAGACTATATTACCTGGCTGAGAATCCTGAAAAGAGGAGGATTTGCGGCAGGAATCAATAAGCCATATCTGAAATACCGGCTCAGCGAAGGTGGCAAGTCCAGAAACAAACTGAAGTCTGCGGCTATGACATATCAGGTTTACCGGTATGTGGGATACGGTCCTGTAAAAAGCCTGTTTTTCTTTGTTTCCTATGCAGTTCACGGAGTCTGGAAATATCGATGAAAATACTGGAAACAGATAATAATACTGGGAAATATTAAGTTTTTATTTCCAGATTCATAAATATATGTTATAATTTATTCATATTTTAGCCAAATAACCTGTACTGCAGGCTGTTTGGCTATGAGCAAGTAGCAAAGCGGATTGCGAATATCCGTATGAATAAGGTGGAAACAAATGAGACAGAGAACTGAAAGCCAGGGAGTCCCGTATTCCTATCTGGTTGATAACATTAAGGTATTGCTGATTTTTCTTGTTGTATTTAATCATCTGATTGCGTTTCAGCTGGTTAAGGCAGACATAGTAGTGCGTTATGTGTGGTATGCAATTACCATTTTTCATATGCCTGCGTTTGTTTTTATGTCCGGCTATCTTTCCAAGAAACCGCAGGATGTACTGAAAAATGTGAAAAATCTGCTGATTCCTTATATTCTTGGATACAGTCTGACCTGGTATGCAACGATTTGGATCGGTAAACGGATGGATTATGAACTGCTTCGTCCATCTGGTACCGTCATGTGGTATGTGCTGGCACTGTTTATCTACAGACTTACCATAGAAGCACTGGGTAAGGTACGTTTTATTGTGCCGTTAAGTATCGTTTTTGCACTGTGGGCAGGAACAAGACCGGAATTTACAACTTATCTTTCCTCTTCAAGGATTGTTGTATTTTTTCCGTTTTTTGTGGCAGGCTATCTGTGGAAAAGTGATTATACCAAGGTAGTCCGTAAATTTAAGGGAAAATGGGTTCTGATCCCGATTTCGGGACTGCTTTTATATGCAATTCCGAATTTTATGATTGCAAATAAAATTCCGATAGACATTTTCAGAGGAAATCATACGTATCAGTTATCCGGAATGGATGATATCACAGGAATGCTGATCCGTCTTCTGATGTATCTGGTATCTTTTGTGCTGGTACTTACATTCCTGGCTCTGATGCCGGATGTGAAACTTCCGATTACCTTCATCGGAAGAAATACCATGGGAATTTATTTTTTCCATTATCCGATCATGATTGTACTCAACGGACTTTTACTGCTCAGCATTCCGCAGATGCTGAATGTGTGGGTGCTGTTCGGAGTTTCCTGGATTTTTGTACTGATTCTGGGAAGTACGCCGGTTTCCTTTAGTTATAACGGTGTGCTGAATCTTCTCACACTGCTTGTGTTTAAGAGAGAAAAGCAGGTTCAGGATGAAGGTCTGGAAGAGGAATATGATGAAGATGACCGTTATGAGACTATGCTGAAGAGAAAAAAAGCAATCGAGGAACTGGCGGCCACTCTTGAGGAAGAGCATACCGAAAAAGTCAAAGAAAAGGCTTCGGGTAATACGGTTCCAGATAAAAAAGAAGAATTTTTTTCAGAAGAAGATCTGGAAGAGGAAGAAGAACTGCAGGAAGAAGAAATAGAAGAAACACAGGAGTTTGAGGAATTACAGGTACTGGATGAACTCCTGAACGCAATTGAGCCTCAGGAAGAGATGGAAGCGCTGATGGAAAAGGAAGAACAGAAAGAGCAGGACGAATAATGAAAAGAGTCATTACTTACGGTACCTTTGATCTGTTCCACCAGGGACATTACAACATTCTGAAAAGAGCAAGGGAACTGGGGGATTATCTCATTGTAGGAGTTACCAGTGAGAGTTACGATATAGAACGGGGCAAGCTGAATGTTCAGGACAGCCTTCTGAAACGAATCGAAAATGTAAGGAAGACAGGCTTTGCTGACGAGATTATTGTGGAGGAGTACCAGGGACAGAAGCTCAGCGATATTACCAAATATAACATTGATCTCCTGGTAGTAGGATCTGACTGGAGAGGGAAATTTGATTACCTAAAAAATTACTGTCAGGTTGTTTATCTGGAGCGTACCAAGAATATTTCCAGCACCAAACTCAGAAGTGAGGGGACGATTTTCAGTGTTGGAATTGTGACAGATGATACGGAAGACAACGGAATGGTTATGGAATCCAAGTTTGTAAGCGGGCTCCATGTGGAGAGTGTTTATTCCGAAGATATCTTTGTTGCAAGAGAATTCTGTGACAGATATGAGCTGGATTCTTACGGTACAGATTATGAACGTTTTCTGGGCGGGCTGGATATTATTTATATCAAGTCCGCCCAGAAGAACAGAGCGGACTATATAAGGCGGGCGCTGGAACGGGGGAAATATGTAATCAGTGACACACCAATGACGCTGAACCCGGAAGAAATGGAAGAACTGTTTGCGCTGGCCAAGGAACACAGGGTAGTGCTTGTGGAGAAGCTTACCCTTGTTTATCTGCGCGCTTTTACACAGCTTGTATGGCTTACCCACGGTGCACTGGTGGGAGATGTGGTAGCTGTGAAGTGTGCGGTTTCCCAGGATGATTTTGAAGGTGGAAAAAACTTCAATGAGACAGTGAGCCAGGCGCTCTGTGCATGTATCAAACTTCTTGGAAAAGACTACCTGGAAGTCAACACCAATGCGGTAAAAGGCAGTGACGGAGAATTTATCTACGACATGATTACGGTAAAGTATCCCAGGGCACTGGCAACCATAGAGATCGGAACAACGGTAGATGTGGAAAATGAACTTGTGATCATAGGAAGCAAAGGCCGGATTACAGTTCCCAATGACTGGTGGAATACCGGGTATTTTGAGGCGAAGGTAGAAGGACAGGAATTCCTGAAACGCTACAGCTTTAACTTTGAGGGAAACGGTCTTCGGTATCTGCTTCAGGAACTGATGATTATGATCCGTGACAGACGTACGGAATGTACGCGGTTTTTCTATGAAGAATCCGAAACACTGGCTGAACTTTTGAAAACGATTGATCAAAGAGGTTAACAGATGACAGAAAAACAGGAGCTTCTTTTGCAGCTCTTCCGAGAGGTTGACGCAATCTGCAAAAAGCACAATCTTAGATATGTAATGGCCGGGGGAACCCTGATCGGTGTCCTTCGAAATGAAGGATTTATTCCGTGGGATGATGATGTGGATATCTACATGCCAAAGAGCGACTGGGATAAATTTGTGGAAATCTGCAAAACAGAAATACCACAGAACAGAGCGCTCTATTGCTCAGATGTAGACAGAACTTACACCAACGGGTTTCCGAGATATGGAGGTACGGACAGCTGTGCGATCCATAAGCATCAGATTATCGGAGACGATAAGGCCGGAGAGATCATAGATGTCCTTACTCTTGATCCCATTCCGGACGATGACAGAGAGTATGAGAAGTACAGAACCCATATGATGATCTACACAGATCTTCTTAATATCAGCATGGTTGTGGGTGCAAGATGGGAAATTCCTGCTTTTCAGTATCTTTACTGGCTGTTCCGCTATAAATTTTTCGGAAAAGACAGAACCCTCAAAAAACTGGAAAAAATCATGTTTTCTTATAAAGAAGAGGAGTGCAGCCGCTACGCCATGCGCTGGGGTGGCTGCCCGTTTCTTTTTGACAAAGATATGATGTTTCCTGTGAAATATATGAATTTTGAAGGGGAAAAAGTAATGATTCCCCACAGGACAAGCGATTACCTGATCTGGCATTACGGAGATGAATGGTCTTATATACCGCCTCATGGGGAAAGAGAATCCCATGAGTCTATTTATGTTCCGGGTGCTTCTTATCAGGAGATCCGGGATGAATATATGCCAAGGATCGACAAAAACCGAATCCGCAGGCAGATGACTTTCCGGAAATTTTACTGCCTTCTGATGGCAAAAGGCGACCATAAACTGGATAAGAAACGAAACCGCATCCGTGCAGGTGTAATTGCAAAAGATCTGGAAGCAAGGCTCCTGAGATCGGAGAAATCCCTGGAAACACTGCTTCTGGAAAAACGATACGATGTGCTGAATGAGATTTTTGACAGTTATTACCGCACACAGCTCAGTGTGGAATTTATCGGACGTGAAGATTACAAGGGAATCCAGCCGTTTTATCATCCGACTCTGGTTCCTGTGGAAGACGCTGTTTTCCAGGCAGCCATGCTGACACTGATTTATACGGAACGGGTCGGCAAGGCATGGAGGATGTATGAGGTTCGTAGAAAACTGGATCACCTTACTCCGGAAATGGAACAGACCGTAGAAGACATCCGCCTGTTCCGAAAAGCAGCCACTCATTATGAATTCCGTGAGATGAAAGAAGCGGAAACAATTGTCGATGATCTTCTGAAAAAATATCCGGATGCTCCGGGATTTGTGAAATTTAAGTGCAGATTTATCATGGCACGCATGGAAGAGTCCGGGAATACTTCTGAAGCGGAAAAATTCCTGGCATTCTGCAGAAAGCTCTTTCCACAGGACGGATATTTTATGAAATATCAGGGAGATCTTTTCTGGAAAAAAGGACTCTGGAGAGAAGCGTTATCCGGTTATGCCCGTGCAAGGGAATGTACAAACAACGGAATGGTACATCTGGAACTGGATAAGTTCTTTAAAGACAAAAAAATATCCGCAATAAAAGAATGCAGAAAACTTCTGGACAGCCATCAGAAAGACGAGGCCCTTTCCATGATGGAACTCTGGAAAAAACTGATGCCGGAAGATGAGAAAATTGACGGAGCACTTTATCTGGCAAAGGTATCCGCTGTCCGGACAAAGTTAGAACTGGAAGAACTGGTAAATGAACTTTACCTGAAAATAGGCATTTCTGATAAGATAGAAAAAGAGGCTCTTTCAGAAGAGATGCTTTACAGGGAAGCGCTTACCCAGGCATGGCAGAGATTTGGATATCCAGAAGTTCTGGCAGCTTACCATACCAGACTGATCTGTACAGACGATGAAAGCGAGATGGAATATCTGGCAGAAGAAGTACGGAGCTTTCTGTTCCATAAACAGTGGCAGGGAGAAACTTACAAACTTCTCGGAGATATCCGCAGAAAACAGGGACAGACAAAGGAAGCATTTGAAAATTATTTCAGGGCCCTGGAAAATATGCAGCACCCGTATCTCAAAACAGAGCTTTCCAGAATTTTTCTGGAAGATCTTTATAAGGGAAGCAGAAGAGCGGCATTTTTTGCAAAGAAAGCAGATGTCTCGGAATTTTTAAGTGTCTGGCTGGACAAATATGGAAGCCAGGAAGAGATCCAAAAGCTTCTGAAAAAGATCGTATAATTATGAAAAATCAACAGAAATGAGGCAGAGTGTATTGAACAGAGAACAGCAGAAAATACTGGAACTTCTTAAAGAAATAGATACCATATGCAGAAAAAATAAAATCACATATTTTCTATCTCCGTACTTTACCCTCTGCGCGGTAACCGGAAGACCTTTTCCGCAGAATCCCACAGCCGGGAATGTATACATGAAAACCGGCGATATGGAGCGGTTCAAAAACGCATTTGAGGAAGAACCGGAATTAAGAAGAACACTGGAATCTATGGATAATAACAAACGCTTCCCGGGATTCTTTCTCCGGTATACAGATAAGGATACGCTGTATTACACCATGGATAACTACGGAAGATATCAATATCCCGGAATGGCGGTAAAGATTGTACCGCTGCAATGTGAGTATGGCCCGAAGAAAAAATATATGTGGAACCGGATGCGGGAAGATGGCTGGAAAAAAATCCGCGGAAAAAACGGTCAGTGGAAAACTAAAAGGGATTTTGCATGTATCTGGATGGTGCGTTTCCTTTCACTCTGTGGAAGAGGCTGGCTGGCAAAAAGTATTTTCCGGGATCTGATTCATCAGCCCCAGAAAAACGTTCAGACTTATGTGATTCGTTTCCAGAACCAGAATATTTATTATCCTGCATATATTTTTGAGAACCCACAGGAAGTGGAACTTGAGGGAGAACGCTTTTTTGTTCCGGGAGATACCGATAAATATCTTACCATTGCCTTTGGAAAAAATTACGCAGATAAGGCGCCGGAAAATTATCGTCCAGCACCTACAACTATATGCAGTGCACTGATTCCCTGTGAAGAATTTATGCAGCAGTACGGCGGAGAGGCAAAAAAACTTGCCGCTGAAAGAAAAAGGCGAGAGGCCCGCAGAAAATACGGAATGAACTATAAACAGTACTTTAACCAGTGCTGGACATACGCGAAGTTCTGCGGAACAAAATATACCTGTGCAAGAGCATACAGGAAGAAAACAGGATATATCCGCAACCTGTATAAGAACCAGGATTACGTTCAGCTGGAAAACATTTTTTCGGAATATACAGGAATGATGAATAAATGTCTGAAGTATGATGAAATATTTGAAGCGGATCCGGAAATACTGGATATATATATGAATTATCTGGAGAAAACAGGAAGGACACCGCTTCTTGAGAAGGTAAAAGAATATGTCTAATAAGATGAAGCTTACAGATTATGTTGTAGATTTTCTTGAAAAAAAAGGAATTCATGATTTTTTTGGATATCAGGGAACCATGATTGCACATCTGGTAGATTCCATCGAGAAGAATCCGGATGCCAGAAGTCATTCCAGTTATAACGAGCAGGGAGCTGCTTTTGCGGCCTGCGGCTATGCTCAGGCGAAGGATGCCTGCGGCTGCGCCTATGCTACAAGCGGCCCGGGAGCTGCCAATCTGCTCTCCGGTGTGGCAGATGCTTATTTTGATTCACTTCCGGTGATCTTTATTACCGGACAGCTCAATACCTACGAGTATTCCGGTATTGCAGGCCTTCGTCAGCAGGGATTTCAGGAAATTGATATGGTTTCCATGGCGAAGCCGGTAACCAAGTATGCCGTACAGGTCCGTGATCCAAAAAACATCGTCCGGGAACTGAACCTGGCATGGCAGATTGCCAACACAGGACGAAAAGGCCCGGTTCTTATTGACCTGCCCATGAATATACAGAGAGGTGAGGTAGAAGATCCGGTTTATGATATGAAGTTTTCCGAGGAAGAGATCGAAGCAGCCGTCTATGGCAAAAATGATCCGGAAAATGGAGCTGCTTTTTACAGGGATGCCGTTGCAAAGGCGGATTCTTCTGACGCAGGGGAAGCCGCAGAATATATCCTGACGAAGATGAAAGAGGCGAAACGTCCGGTATTCATGATTGGCCACGGAGCAGATGGAGAAACGGAAAAAATGCTCACAGATCTCGCACGGGCCCATCACATTCCTGTGATCACAAGCGTACTTGCCCGGTCCGCACTGAGCTTTGATGATCCTTTGAACTTCGGGTGCATCGGAGGTGCTTACGGACACCGGTATGCAAATATGATCGCCAATGCAAAAAGCGACCTTCTGCTCTGCTTTGGAATTTCCCTGTGTACCCGTCAGATTGG
>ERZ824473.3476-NODE-3476-length-15572-cov-7.556744_pt1 | contig 15572 bp, 11 predicted proteins | sample MGYA00519874_ERZ824473 | MGnify/ENA primary metagenome ERZ824473 (study PRJEB31778, sample SAMEA3449151) | human gut metagenome | biome: human gut; feature: human-associated habitat; material: faeces | place: United Kingdom | collected 2010/2012 ... | reverse complement strand
GATAGCACTTGCAATGCTGTATTCTGACTCAAATCCAATTTGGTCAAATTATTATTGCCACAGGATAATGTTTGCAGCGCTGTATCCTGACTCAAATCCAATCCGGTCAAGTTATTATTGTAACAGTTTAGCCATTGCAGCGCTGTATTCTGCTGTACATCCAATTCCTTCAATTGATTGTCAGAACAGTCTAATGTTCGCAACGCTGTATTCTGGCTCACATCCAATTCGGTCAAATTATTATTGAGACAGAGTAGCTCTTGCAGCGCTGTATTCTGACTCAAATCCAATTCGGTCAAATTATTATTGTAACAGGATAATGTTTGCAGCGCTGTATTCTGACTCAAATCCAATTTGGTCAAATTATTATTGCCACAGGATAATGTTTGCAGCGCTGTATCCTGACTCAAATCCAATCCGGTCAAGTTATTATCGAGACAATATAATTCTTGTAGTTCTGAGTTCTGACGCACATCCAATTCGGTCAAATTATTATTGTAACAGGATAATCTTTGCAGCGCTGTATTCTGACTCAAATCCAATTCGGTCAAATTATTATTGGAACAGGATAGCTGTTGCAGCGCTGTATTCTGCTGTACATCCAATTCCTTCAATTGATTGTCAGAACAGTCTAATGTTCGCAGCGCTGTATTCTGACTCAAATCCAATTTGGTCAAATTATTATTGCCACAGGATAGCACTTGCAATGCTGTATTCTGACTCAAATCCAATTCGGTCAAATTATTACTCTCACAGTATAATGTTTGCAGCGCTGTATTCTGACTCAAATCCAATTTGGTCAAATTATTATTGCCACAGGATAGCACTTGCAATGCTGTATTCTGACTCAAATCCAATTCGGTCAAATTATTACTCTCACAGTATAATGTTTGCAGCGCTGTATTCTGACTCAAATCCAATTTGGTCAAATTATTATTGTAACAGAATAATCTTTGCAGCGCTGTATTCTGACTCAAATCCAATTTGGTCAAATTATTATTGGAACAGAATAGTCTTTGCAGTGCAGTAAAATATTCCACACCGGTCAGATCAGAAATTTCTTTGACCGATACATCAATCATTGTAACCCGTTCCAGTTCACTAACTGTCAGAATATCATCCGCTGTTGTATCAAAATTTTCTTTCACATAGGTTCGGAAATTTTCATCCGGGAAAGTGGTTTCATTGATGGCAACTCCAATTCCAAACGGTACGGTAACGGTGCCGGAAAAGGTGCCTTTTCCAGTAATGATTGCGTTTCCTGTACCGGTATGCTGGTTGTTTGTATAAGAAACAGTATAATCGACATCCTTTTCAAGGGTATCCTCGCCATATTGAAGGACTACATCGGGAGTCACCGCAGAACCAGTATAAACTTGTTCCGGAATTTCCTTTACCATGCTTTCTGTTAAGATGCAGGAAGTCGGCTGTAAGGTAAAGGTTGCTGTTTTTTCATTTCCGCAATCATAAGTATAGGTCACATTTGCTCTTAGATCGGTTACGGTCAATGTATTCCCATCTACAGTCGCATTCGTCCAGTTGGATGCTTTGCTGACATCAAAATTCCCGGGAAGCGTGCTGAGATCGAACGTGCCGCCAGTCAGAGCAATGGAATAGGTGTTATTGGAACAGGCTAAATCTATCGATTCTGGATTTTGACTTAAATCCAATTCGGTTAAATTATTATTGTAACAGTATAGCAAATGCAATGCTGTATTTTGACGCACATCCAATTCGGTTAAATTATTATTGTAACAGTATAGCACTTGCAATGCTGGATTCTGCCGCACATCCAGTACCGTTAGATTGTTATTGCTACACCATAATGTTTGCAATTCTGTATTCTTACACACATTCAATTCGGTCAAATTATTATTGTAACAATGTAACTCTTGCAATGCTGGATTCTGCCGCACATCCAGTTCCGTCAATTGATTACTAGAACACTCTAATATCTGCAATGCTGAATTTTGATGCACATCCAATTCTTTTAATTGATTGTCATTGCAGCCTAATATCTGCAATGCTGGATTCTGCCGCACATCCAGTTCTTTCAGTTGATTATTGTAACAGTATAGCTTTTGCAGCTCTGGATTCTGACGCACATCCAATTCGGTCAAATTATTTCCGCCACAATATAGCTCTTTCAGTGCAGTAAAATATTCTACACCCGTCAGATCAGCGATTTCTTTGAACGCTACATCAATCATTGTAACCTGTTCCAGTTCACTAACCGTCAGAATACCATCTGGTGTTGTATCAATGTTTTCTTTCACATAAGTTCGGAATGTTTCATCCGGGAAAGTGGTCTCATTGATGGCAACCCCAATTCCAAATGGTACGGTAACGGTGCCGGAAAAGATGCCTTTTCCAGTAATGATTGCATTTCCTGTACCGGTATGCTGGTTGTTTGTATAAGAAACGGTATAATCGACATCCTTTTTAAAGGTATCCTCACCATATTGAAAAACTACATCGGGAGTCACCGCAGAACCAGTATAAACTTGTTCCGGAATTTCCTTTACCATGCTTTCTGTTAAGGTGCAGGAAGTCGGACGCAAGGTAAAGGTTTCTGTTTTTTCATTGCCAAGATCATAAGTATAGGTCACATCTGCTTTCGGATTAGTTACGGTCAATGTGTTTCCATCTACCGTCGCATTCTTCCAGTTGGATGCTTTGCTCAAATCAAAGCCTTCCGGAAGTGTACTGAGATCAAACGTGCCGCCAGTTAAAGCAATCGAATACGTGTTACTGTCACATTCTAAATTTGTCAATGCCGTATTTTGACTCAAATCCAATGCGGTCAGATTATTATTGTAACAGTATAGCCATCGCAAAGATGAATTCTGACGCACATCCAGTACCGTTAGATTGTTACCGCTACACCATAATGTTTGCAACGCTGTATTTTGACGCACATCCAATGTGGTCAAACTGTTGGCACCGCAGTTTAGTGCTTGTAATGCAGTAAAATATTCCACGCCAGTCAGATCAGAAATTCCTTTGTATGATACATTGATTTCTGTGGCCTGTCTGAATTCACTTTCTGAAAGAATGCCATCGGCTGTTGTATCAAAGTTTTCCTGAACATAGGTTCGGAATATTTCATCCGGAAAGTTTGTTGCATCAATGGCAATGCCCTCTACGCTTTCCTCTGCACTTGCCTGCCAATTCCAGTGAATGGAAAAGGTTCCACTCGGGAAGTTTAACAGCATACTGCTGCATACAGACGCCGCGGCAAGAACTGCTAGTGATTTTTGAAATGTTTTTTTCATACGAATGTTTCCTCCTTTGATGAATTTTTATGAATTGCATAGCAATTCTAGTTTTTTTGCTCCTTTCTAATTTTTATTATACCAATTATGCAATCAAATTGCAATATATTTGGCACAAAACGTAAAAAAATGGCACGAATTGTAGTTCCAATCGCTTTTTATATTTCATTTCTATGAATATTGTATGATTCCAAACAAAAAAGAACCAATGAAAAAAATCGCCACACAGATGTAAATAAGCGCCAAAAGCAATAACATACACACGAATAAAGGAATGATTTTATAGATGCATTTTAACATATCGTTTCTTTTTCTGTCAACGCTTTTGTCGTAAACGTCAATTTTCTGTCGTAAACGTCATAATGGACACAAGATTTTTTCTTTTGCTTTCAAGTATTCTCAAACATAATAAAAAGATGATTCGATCTTATCAACCAAGATCGAATCATCTTCTTTTATAGATGGAGACTGTTCGGTTCCATTGTAAACAAGCTTTTCTTCTTTTAGTTTGATTTCTGCATCGGTCAGATCTGCCGGCAAAATCGTAAACGGAATTGTAACACTTCCTTCCAAAAACTCCTTACCGGTAATGGTAGCAGTTGCTGTCCCTGCATCAATGTTCTCTTCATAAGAAACAGTCTCTTCTGTCAAGGGGCAGGAGGTGGGATGTAAAGTAAAGGTTGCTGTTTCTCCATTGCCAAGGTCATAGGTATGGGGTACATCCGCTTTTAAATTAGTTACATTCCCATCTACGGTCGCATTCGTCCAGTTGGATACTTTGCTGACATCGAAAGTTCTGGGAAGTGTGCCGAGATCAAAGGTGCCACCAGTTAGAGTAATGGAATATGTGTTATTTGCAAAGCTTATGGAGTACAAGGTGCAGATCACCATGGATTTGTATTGTCATACCTTCCTTGATCATATATGTGATGTCATGAACAGCATGGCAGATTTGTTTTGAGGAATGAAAAGGACAACAGGAGGGCTTGGATGGCTCTCCTGTTGTCTTTTTTGTGGAATCAATTCTTGTTTTTCGATTGGGGAATGTGGTATAATGGGGAAAACTGAATGTGGCAATCAGACATATAAATCGGAATTTCCCTATCCACGATCAAGCATAGCCTTGACTTCCTCGACGGTATATACGCCGTCTTTTTTGCTGTGTAGTACCATATGACAGTTAGGGCAGACAGGAACAAGATCTTTGATAGGATCGACAACATAATCTTCTTTGATCTCATAAAGTGGTTTTCTGTGGTGAACGTTGATTTTCCCAGCAAACTCCTCACCATACATTGCACCGAAATCAATCCCACAAACCTGACAAGCTGTGCCATAGTGAGCGATACATCTCGCCCTTGCTTTGCGATTACGCTCATACTTGTTTGTAAGTATGTCACGCATAGCGCCTTCGATAAGCATTTTTTCGGGCAGATCAGAGTTGCTTATCTCTTCCTGATCAAAAAGCGGAAAGGTCTTAATTGTTCTGTCATGATCGTCAAGCCACATTTTCAGCCCTGTTTCAAAATATGGCAGTTCATAATCAAAAAGCTGGTTCAGAATTTCTGTAATCTGAGAGATATTTTCTGTTTCTTCCGATATATTCCAGCATTTTAATATGATTTCTTCTCCATGACGTTTATCTACTCCTGCGGCTGATAATAGTTTTTCAAGCAGTTTTTCCTGCTTCCTGCTGATATGCTTGGTGTATATTTTCACGGTCAGAAGTGTATTTTTACTTGTATTGCATAACTCATAACATAAAACATAACCGTCTTCGTACTTGTTCTGTGCAAAGACGGCATTCGTATTATCGCTTGTAAAGCGTATATTCTGCATTCCGTCACATAGCGATTTTTCAAAGTGGATAAATTCGTTTTGACTATCCTTTTCCATACACCAGTCTATCAGCATTTTACCGATAATTCGTGTTTTGGTAGTCAAGGGTTCAGTCATAATGATTCACCTTCTTCAAATGAGACAACTGCACCATAGGGATTTTTCAGAGACAACTCGTTTCTTTTGCCCGTTATCACCCATAAATTACGATAAGTCAACGGCTTAGGAATTTTATCCTCGCCATAGCCATCGGTAAAATAAATAAGAATTGCATCACGGTAATATCTGTCTGAGTTGATATGCGCAATAACAGGAGTAAAATACGTTCCCCCACGTCCTGCGACATCGTTTTTTACATCAGACGGCTTATTCACGATATAAATACGTTGTATCTCGCTGTCGCATTCTATAACTGTTATGCGATATTGTCTTTTGGCAAGAATGGCAAAAATCTCGTTGAAAATCTCAGCTATCTCACGGCTTGTGACAGACCCCGAGGTATCTATTGCTACAACGATTTTGAGCATTTTATCGTTTATATCGCCAGAAAGATCAAATCTGTTCGGCTGACGGCGGTTGAGCTTTGTTCTTGTTTTACGCTTACCTGCGGCTATTGTTCCAACATATTTCTTCAAGAGCTTTTTCCACGATATTTTCGGTGGCTCGTTTATCCTCTTTACTTGTTCGAGAAAATATGCAGGCATAAGACAACGGGTCTCGTCGTTCATCATCTCATAGGATTCGTTGATAAACTCCCGTATTACAGAGGTTATTTCGTCAGCATCATCGCCAGCCTGCCAGTTATGGTCATCGGGCTTACCGCAGTTTTCGGCGGTGATGATGTTATCACTATCGTTTCTATCTCCGTCAGAGCCGTCCTGAGGTGTTCCTTCACTATTATTATCCTCCGATATATCTTTTTTCTTTATAAGTTTATAATAATACTGATAATTTTCAAGGGGTCTGACATTTCTGAGTCTGAACATTTTTCCAATTGTTTCCGAAAGTATACAGCCGTCGGGAACAGTCATAAACCCTCTGTTTTCCCATTCTATTTCATAACGAAGCCTGTCATTAACAGAAGCATCGGCTGCTATGTTGAAACACTCAAAGATTTCGGAATCGTTGGTCGGATTTGCCTTGACCATTTCAGCCGGATGATTAAGTACGATATGCTCTATCTCATGGCAAATGATGAAAATGATTTCTTTCAGGGAGTGCTTACATAACAGCAAGGGATTCGAGTCCATAACAGGCGGATAGGTGTTCAATCTTATTCCTGCGATGCAATTTAAACAGAAATCGGCATGATAGGACAGATTCATCATAAAATACCCGTAGTAGCTGTCGCGCTCAGAGATCATAAAGAGCTTTATCAGTTCCAGCATTTCGTAGAAATCTAATTCTATCTCATCAAATATCGCCTGCTCACGCTGACCATTTTCAACTGCATCAATATTATCCTTAATACGATAAAGACATTCTTTTATACTGTGTCTTTCCATCAGCTTTCCTCAATGAGTTTTCTTGTGCTGTCAGACAGATCAAGCATATCTATCAGGTCTTTTTCAAATACACCGAAAAGCATTTCAATCAGGCTGTTACCGTCATTTGATACAGTGCCAGAAAGCTTCTGAGCAAAAAGAAGTCTCGTAGATGAATCAAGTAAACGTACAAGCTGTGACAGCTGCTTTTTGTTCATCTCGAACTGCTTTTTGCTGAGCATCATAAATTCTATGTTTTCTTTCAGATAATCAAGCATAAGGTCACAGGTCTGTATTTTCTTTGCAGCTGACAACTGCTCTATCTTCTTTGACAGCTTATTCAGGTTTTCATCATCTGCAAATATTTCCTCGGGCATGATCGCTCTTGCTCGTGACACCATGCTTGCAAAGAACATCGTTGCAACCGATGAACCGAGTTTTGCGGACACAAGATTTTTCATATCCTGTTCTACTATCTTCGGATCATTTTCTTTTTCTGTAAAGAACTCTCTTACAAGCGGTTCTGATTTAAGCAAGGTATCCACCATATCCCAGCCACGGGGAGAGGGTGACGGTTTTTCATCGTCCTGAAGTTCCTTATCATTATTGGAAAGGCATTTCGGGTTATCCTTAATAAAGCTGAGAATTTCAAGAGAAATGCCTGCCTGCTTGCCATAATTCAGCCATTCTCTTGTATTATCGGAAACCTTTATTTTCAGAAAACGATCCAGCTGTGCCGGATCCATTTCATTTGTTGCATACAGACTGTTCTGCGTACTGGGATTCATCGCACCGACAAAAAGCACCCACCATGGGAAACGGTAACCGTTCACACTTCTTGTAAGCAGGATATTCATAAGCTCTTTATATACCGAGTTCTCTGTTCTGTTTATTTCATCAATAAAGACTATAACAGGCTTTATTTCGCCGCTTTTCAGCATATCCAGCTTTTGTGTGGGTGTAATACTTTCAAGTGCATAGCGATTTTCATCGCCGTCAAGAGCATCATCTTCCGCTGTTTTGCCTGAAAGTTCAAATAGCCTTTTCTGTTCATTCTGTATACGCTCCACGGCATAATAGGGCAGAAATCGAAAACGTACATTTCCGCTGTCGTCTCTATATTGATACGGCAGACCAGTGATTTCGCCCTCTTTAAGTGTACCGCCCTCAATAGTGATACACACACCGCCGAGATCACCTGCCACCGATTTTATCATCTGCGACTTGCCTATGCCATGCTTACCCGAAATAAGCGGAGTTATTGCAAGGCCTTTTTTATCGCTGACTATATTGCTGAGAAAAACTCTCTTTATCAGCCTTTTCGCTTCATTTATTGTAATCAAAACTGTACTCCCTTTAATCTTAGAAAAACAGCAAACTGTTTCGAACGGTTCTCCTTTTTTCTCCACTCATTTTTGCCTCTTTTTAATACCGTTTCTGCATCGAAATCAGAAAAATTCTTCTGATAAAATCTTTCGCTGAAAAGCTGATAACGGGCTATCTTATCCTTGTCAAGAACAGAGAAATATTTTTCAAGGAACTGCTCACTGAAAGTTAATTCCGACAAGATCGCTTCTATTTCATATTCTTCAAAAAGGCTGAAATTATCATCTACAAACCGTTCATCAAAATTCTCATGAGTCTTAATATATGTGCGAAAACTGCTTTTATACTTATCAGAAAGCCGCATAGCATTAAGATCAGCCTGGAATTGCTGCAAGAAAGACACAGCAGTTTTGCCTTGATGTTTTGGAGTAACAGCTGAAATATCTTTTTGTACCTTCGGTTGTTCTTTCTTTTCAGGCTTGCTGCTATCGTGAGCATTCCATTTCTCGATCTGCTTCATAAGCTCGGTACACCTCTTGCGGTAGTCATCATTATAATCACCCACCGCAAGTTCTGTGCGCAAAAGCTCTAAATCCTCTGTAAGAAGATCTTTGCTGTTATTCTTTAGTATCTCATATATTTCCATATTTTACTCACTGTACAGGCTTATGAATGCCATTTACAAGATTTTTTACAAGTATCACCTTATCTCCAAACAGCTCCATAATATCGTAATCGTTGAACGGACTTTCACGCTGAAGATCCATAAATGTAATATCGCCATTTTTCTTAGCGTATTCTATGATATGCTCCATGTAATTTCTCTGCATATCATTCAGTCCGCTGTAATTCAGGATACTGCCGAATTTGGTCTGTATCGCTTCATCAGCGATGCCCACCTGCATACGCAGAAACAGCAGCAATGGTGTGCTGTTCGACCACGTTGTAAATTCTGCCTCAGTTCCAAGCGTTTCATAGAACACACTTTTCAGAGCTTCTTTTTCTGTATCAGTCAGCTCATCAAGGTTTCTGATTTTTGCGAGTGACGGATCTGAGCTTGCGGATATGTATTCCATAGCTTTTTCGGCATAAGATTTCGGCTTATCCGTGGGCATATCAGCATCCACATCTATTTTATCGGGAATGTCAATGATGAAGTAACGCTTGATGTTTGGCAAATACTGCATAAGATCACGAAGCTGCTTACGAACACTTTCGGCTTTTTCCAGAGAAAAATTGTCATAAAGATAATCGCAGTTCATCATATCCTTTAGCATCTGCTCATTCTGTATGACCGCAGGGATCGTTTTTAGCTTTAACAGTTCTTTCATTCGTGCGGTTATCTCATTTGTTACGTTCACAAAGCCGTTTCTGATCTTCATGGGATCTTTGCCCTCGTCGATCATCTTTTTATATTCATCCTCAATAACATACATCAGCATATCAAAGGACTTTACTTTCATATGTGCCTTTTCGGAGTGCAGAAGTGCAAGAATATGCTCCTCTATCTCTTTTTGCTGTGTGTCTGTGATATTATTCCAGTTTTCAGCTGTTCTGTACTTGCTGACAAATGCCATGTGATACTGCACTTCAACCTCATCATTGTTGAGCGAACGCAGTTCGGATACAAAATGATCGTGTAGTTCAGTCATATAGCGATTTTCAAAGGCAGTGCGTTTCTTTGACTCCTGCAACTGTTTGAATATGCTGAGTCTCCTTTTGTTGATGTTATAGGTCTGGGAATGTATTTCATAGAATTTCTTATCAGATTTGGGATCAGACCAATTACCCTTGGCATTGAAATAACCGAAGTTATCAAAGTAGTCAAAAATCAGGAATCCTTTTTTATCCTCACCCGGACCGAATATATCGGGAGAGAGTCTTGTGCCTCTGCCTATCATCTGCAAGAATTTTATTTTAGACATAACAGACTTAAAGAATACAAGATTCAGAATATCGGGTACATCGATACCTGTATCCAGCATATCCACACTGACAGCAATCTGCGGCAGACTATCACGCTGTTCCAGCTTCTCAATAAGATTATCGCTGTTTTCTACATGGCTGTCTATCAGAGCGCAGAAATCACGACCTAATTCATGATATAAATGATTGAAACGCTCTACGATCTTTACTGCTTCAAGATGACTGCTTGCAAATATGATCGTCTTGCCGAGCTTATCGCCACCGTCAACCTTCAATCCATTTTTTCATCAGGTCGCCAAGCATGGCATCTATCGTACCAAGATTGATAATACGTCTGCCTATTTTGCTGCCGTCTATCTCTGCACCGGTATAATCGGGAGTTTCCTCGCCGTCGGGAGTGAATTCTTCTTCAAACTGATTTTTCTGTTCTTCCGTAAGATCGTCATATTTGATACCACGCTTCATGGCTTCAGTGGTCTTGTCAAGAATGGTGAAGCCTACAAGATAATGGTCGGCAATGGCTTCTTCCAGCTCGTATGCCATATCGGGTTCGTTATTTTTCAGGGCGAATACCTGATAGGTACTCTTGTTTTCCTCCGATCTCGGTGTGGCTGTAAGACCGAGCATAAGTGCATCAAAATAATGGAAGAGTGCTCCGTACTTCTTGAAAATGGAACGATGTGCTTCGTCAATAATGATAAGGTCAAATCTTCCAATACCAAATTGTTTCTTTTCATCGTTAACAAGACCGATCATTGTCTGATAGGTCGAGAAGATTACACGGGCATTTTCATCACGGTTCATACTGCCGCCCGAATATACTGAGGTCGTAACATTCGGCAACAGCTTATTGAAATTCTTATGCGCCTGCTTGACAAGGCTTGTTCTGTCGGCAAGAAAAAGCACGTTCTTCACCCAGTTGGCTTTCATCAGCACGTCAACGGTCGAAATAGATACTCTCGTTTTACCTGTGCCTGTTGCCATAACGATAAGACTTTTTCGGCGATTTTCCGAAAAAGCATTGCATACCGCACGGATCGCATTTTTCTGATAGTCCCGATTGGTGATGTTTTCGTCGATGACAGGATTAGAGATATCCTGACGCATCGTTTTGCGCTGCTTGAGAAGTTCCAGTTCCTCAATGGTATGGAAATCAAACACACGTCTTGCAGGAAACCCAAGCTGATCGATGCAATAGATGTGATAACCGTCGGTATAATACACGATAGGCTTATAGCCGTACTTCTGTTCCAGTTTTTCGGCAGCGGCAATCGCCTTTTTTCTGCCGAGAACGGGGTTCTTTTTCGTCTCAGTCTCCTCAATGACGGCAAGCGGCCTGTTATCTCTGCCGTTCAGAATATAGTCCACCATTTCACCGCTGTCGTCGATGATACAGTTCAAACTTGCACAGCAAGGCATAGCCTGATTGGGTACGCTTACCATTTTCCAGCCTGATTCCCGCAGAGACGCCGCAATAAACAACTTTTTGTTTTCGTTCTCATCACGTCCGTGCGCGGTATCGAAAACAGTCTTGCGCATACGCTGTGCAAATTCTGCAACGACCTCCGGCTCGGGTTGAACCTTTTCGGGCTTTGCTGGTATTGACGGAGTTGGTGCAGGTGCTTTTGCTTTTCGTTCGGGCTTGACGAATTCCGGATAATCGTCCACTATGTTAAATAGAAGCATGATCTCACCCACGAGAAAATGCAGATTTTCAAGCACTTTCAGTGCTTCACTTTCTGTCAAATCTCCCTGATGAACGGCAGCATTGCCCATTTTGCGGACATAGTGAATCGAATTGAGCAGATAGCTGTCATGGATCCAGTTGATAAAACGCTGATCGTCAAGCATATCAAACATTGTCAGTCCATCAGCAGGTGCAATTTTTGAAGCGTACACCAGCTTCACGAGATATTCCAGTGCCTGACGGGCAGACATTCCCGACAGATACGGTCTTGTATATACCAGCTGTTCAGCATCGGAGCAATAGCCCGACAGCTTTCTCAGTTTCGGAAATTTTTTAAGGTAGTCAAAATTCATGGTAACACCTCCGGCGGTTCATTTAGCCAAAATATTCCTGCATCAGGCTGTCAAACAAAAGCTGTGCCTCGTCAAGTGCCTTTTGCACTGCAACTCTTGATTTGTCTACTTGGTTGACAAAGTCGGCGAATTGGGTTTGTAATTCGAAGGGTGGAACAATAAACTTCAATTCACTTAAAATTTTAAGTGTAAGATATTTCGTTAATCCACCTAATGACTGCTGTTGTAAATAATCTAATTTTTTTTCAAGTTGACATTTGAATAAAGCATATGACCATTTTTGCTTTAGAGTCAACACGTATGTTCTTTGATATGCATTAAACTTTCCATTATAGTACTTTACATCATACTTTCCTGCCGCATTATTTCCTGCTAGTAACAATGCCTCTTCATCAAATGCATAAGTGTTTATTCGTAATGCTTCTTTTGCACAAGTAAAAAAAGGATATATGCCTCCTTCGTCCATTGCATTTGAATCAAGTTTTCCCGTTGTTGTATCAAACACTTCATTCCACGTCATAATAGGATATTCTTTTCCAACAAACATCTCAACAAATCGGGCTTTTACAAGCAAGTCAAGCTTTTCAAGCTGGGTGCGGCGATGGGTGATGATGGATTGGAGGGTGTCGAGGATGGAAACGATTTTTTGTTGTTTTTTTATATTTGGTACATTTATCTCTATTTTTAAAATATCTGATTTTGTTAGACTTGGTATTGTAACTGCTTTATTTAATTTTAAAAAATCAAATTTGGCACAAAAATAATATAAATATTTAGGCAACAGTATTTCTTTTTTCGTTATCAAGCCAAAAGCAGTATCAACATTCCAAAAAGGCTCTTTGACAAAAATTGGATTATTGATGCTTCCTTTTCTCCCAATTATAACCGTATTTGCATCACACAAATAGCTGTCAGCATATCCCATAATGCCGCCACTACCATATATGGGGTATTTTCCATTTGGATTTTCAACTGATTTTTGATTGCGTCCATTCCTCACTTCAAGTACATCAGCAAATACCATCTATTTCCCTACAAACTCAAATTTATTGACTTGATTTGCTTTTCCTTTCCTTTTACTTTTTGAGCATCTCTTTCAGCTCTGCCATTTCTATGGATACCTGCTCATTCAGGCTTTCCAGCTCCGCCATGATTTCCTCGGTTGGCGGATACTCCACAGCCACATATTCGATCTTTTTATACTTGTTTATCGAAAGATCGTAGTCGTTTTCGGCGATCTCCAACTTCGGCACGAAAAAGCTCTGTTCGGTGCGTGCTCTGTCCTTCTCGCCATCGAGATTTCCGAAACGTGCGATAATATCGGGAATGTCGTTCTGCTCCACAGGACTGCGCTTATCGTCAAGACTGTAACCGTCGGCTTTCATGTCGTAGAACCAGACGTTATCCGTTCCGCCGCTGCCTGTCTTCGTGAAGATCACGATCGCCGTCGAAACGCCTGCATAGGGCTTGAAAACGCCGCTGGGCATCGAAATAACAGCTTCCAGACGATTGTTCTCCACAAGCTCCTTTCGCAAAGCCTTGTGTGCCTTGCTCGACCCAAAGAGAACGCCGTCCGGTACGATAGACGCACAGCGTCCGCCTATTTTCAGCGATTTCAGAAACAGTGCCATAAAAAGCAATTCGGTCTTTTTCGTCGGTGCAATAGCAATCAGGTCTTTGGAGACAGTTTCTCTATCAAGGCTACCTGTAAACGGAGGATTTGCCATGATAAGCGAATATTCTTCACGGTGTGTATTGTCCTCCGAAAGAGAATCCTGCCAGCTGATATTCGGAGCCTCCACACCGTGGAGCATCATATTCATAGCACCGATTCGCAGCATAGTCTGATCGGTGTCAAACCCCGAGAACATTGTGGTCGTGTAATGCTTTTTGTTCTCTGTTTTCATGAGGTCAGATCTGTAATTCTCAGAAATGTAAGCCGCCGCCGCACAGATAAATCCCGCCGAACCCATAGCCGGGTCGCATATCACATCGTCAAGGTTCGGCTTCATCAGTCCGACCATCATCTTGATGATATGTCTCGGTGTGCGGAACTGACCGTTTGTACCGCTCTGCGCAATCTGCGAAAGCAGATACTCATACACATCGCCCATGATGTCCTTGTTGTTGAGGTCAAGACTGTCCAGTGCATCAACCACACGCACAAGCACCCTCGCCGTCGGCACAAGGAACAGTGCATCTTTCATATACTTGGCAAAAGCCGTGTCCCTGCCTGCGTGAAGGTCTTCTTTAATGAACGGAAACACCTTTTCGGTCATGTTCTTGAACATTGCCTCAGCTTCAAAGTGTCTGAACTTGTGCCAGCGGCAGACCTGATGCTCATCGTCAAATATCGGGTCAACGACAGGCATATCAAAAGCCGCCGCATTCGATTCCTTTTTCAGTTCATTATCGTCAAGTATCTTAATAAACATGAGATATGTGATCTGTTCAATGACAGTCAGCGGATTCGTCATACCGCTTGACCAGAAAATATCCCAAATACCGTCAATTTTGTTTTTCAATTCACCAGTTATCATTTCAAAGTTCCTTTTTGGATATATAGATAGAATAATTATATCACATTTTGACAAAATTTACAATAGTATTTCAGCAAAATTTTATAGGGAGTTCAAAAAAGTTTTGCACGTTCAAAGTAGCAAGTCTTTTCACATTTCGGAGCATTCTTCTTGGCTTCGATAGCCGCCCTGTTCAGCTCATCGGTCAGAACTTTTAGCCTTTCCTCTTTGCTGTCAAGTTCAGCTTGCTGGGGAAACGATTCAGCAACGATTTTCTGTGCTTCGGCATGGTCAAGACGAGGCATGAGATGGAAACATAAAAAGGAGCGGCTTTAGTCGCTCCTTTTCTTTTCCTTGACAACTTTTTCTATTCAGCATTGCTTTCAGAAACACGAATCAAAGAAAGATTACTAATTGTGATCGTGCAAGGTTTCATACTCTTTCCGCCACAGTTGAATGCAATTTCACTGTTTTTGTCCGTTGCTGAAGTCATTGTAAATTCTGATTCCATATGTTGAACTTCCGGAGTATACTGCAATCCAACTGTATGATATGGCATATAGCTGTCATGGTTCTGCATGACATTGCAGTCAGAAGAAACTTCATCTGTCGCAAAATAGTCAAATGAAAGCTTATAAGTCACACCTTGTTCCAACGTGATATTCTTATATGCAATCTGTGCCTCCCATGGATTGCTTCCTCCATTTTCTACTTGAATGGAAACTCCATCTGCCTGATAGGTCACTTCTGCAGATGCACCGTTCGTGCTGTCAACCCAGCTTGACCAATTATCCGCATTACTGCAAAGATTGCTCCCGGAACAGCAAGCAAAAATAAAAAATCTCCCGTTCCGGAATGACGTTCTATTTTAAAATCAGAATCGTGTTTGTGATGATAGCCAACATTGTGAATAATCATAAAATGCTCCTAGTGATACGCTTTGCCGCATCTTCCCTTAAAAATCACACAGCACAATCTCCAAAGAAACGATGCTTGCAACCTCATTATGTGTTAGAACCCACAGAATTTGCAAGTTCCTGTACTTTTTCAAGACTAAATCCTAAAAATGCAGTCGAAATATTATTCTTAGTCAATCTTTTTGCTCTGCAAACTGAAATTTATATAATTATCTCTCTAACTTTCCCCATTTTATAGGCTTTCCC
>ERZ824473.3472-NODE-3472-length-15578-cov-2.980481_pt1 | contig 15578 bp, 15 predicted proteins | sample MGYA00519874_ERZ824473 | MGnify/ENA primary metagenome ERZ824473 (study PRJEB31778, sample SAMEA3449151) | human gut metagenome | biome: human gut; feature: human-associated habitat; material: faeces | place: United Kingdom | collected 2010/2012 ... | reverse complement strand
TGGCTTATCTGGATGAGCTTCACCGTGAACACCAGCCCGAGCACCCCGCATCCGATGGGCAGCACCGCCACCTGCCAGACGCCGCGCGCGATGTCGTACATCGACACGTCGCCAGCGCTGGTGAGCATCGTCTCGAAGGGAGCCGAGAGCACGCCGTTGGCTCCGAGCGATCGCATGACGTCGGTCTGCGCCGCGAAGATCCAGTTGCACCAGTCGCGGAGCACCCCGCAGAGCCATGCGTTGATGTCGTCTGCGATCGAGCCCCATGCGAAGTGCGTCGGTATGAGGAGCGCCGAGAGGAGCGCGAAGGTGGCCGCGAAGGCCAGTATGAACCGTCTGCTTGAGACGAGGTTTCCTAGCTTCTCCATCGGGATCAGAGCGCCTCGATGGTGCCGTCGGATGAGCGCGTGACCGAGATCATGGTCGATGCGCCGTCGTCAAGCGTGAAGGTCGTGGTCGCAGCCCCGTTCGCGTAGTCTATCCACGCCTCGGCGTCCCAGATGGCACGGCTGGCGTTGGGCGATACCGCCGCCGCCCGCGCGGACACGGCAGCCTCGATCTTGGCGGCCTCTACCCCCATGGCCTCCTCAAGCTTGGAGGTCACGCCCGTGAACGAGAGCGTCCTCTCCCCGAGGAGCACCTTCTTGTACGAGCATGCGAGCGCATCGGTCCTCATCACAGTGTCCGCACCCTCCGTGGCTACGGTCACGAGGACGGGGCTGGCAGTGTCGGTCATCGACTTGGAAGCGAGCACGGTTGCTGTGATTGTCGAGTCGGTGGCCTCCTCAGCATCAAGCGTCCAGTAGGTTACGCTCGTCTGGTCGTCCTTCGCCTCGACGAACGCGCCTTTTACGATGGAGAGCGTGTAGGTCGGGTCTTCAATGCCCGTCCAGGAGGTGCCGACGAGCGCCTCCAGGCCCGCCGCCGTATCCGCGTGCCCTTCTGCAGGTGCGCCTTGCTGGGACGCCGGTGCCTCTTCCTTCTCGACGGCCTCGATGGCAGAATGCGTGATTTCGACGCCCTCGCGGGCGAGCGAGCACCGTGCCACTCCCGACCCGACTAAAAGCAGCGCGGCGATTACGGCGGCTGCGAGCATGAGCTTGTTCTTCTTCGACATTTCCTCTTCCTTCCTATCTGATCTTTATGGCACTCGTGAAATACGACGCGCCGCTTGCAATCGTGCAGACCGCGCCTGTGTGCGGCTCATGGATGTAGCGGTCTTCCCCGATGTAGATGCCCACGTGCCCAGGCCTCCACAGGATGTCTCCTGGCGTAGCCTCTGACACCGGGACCTTGCGGCCGAACGCTGCCTGGTCCTCGGAGTTTCGCGGGATCACGATGCCCGCCTGCCGGTAGCAGTACTGGGTGAGCCCCGAGCAGTCGAGGCCGACCCCGGGTGTGGTGCCGCCCCACACGTAGGGAACTCCGAGCTGGCTGTAGGCGGCGGCGATGATCGCGTCTGCCGAGAGAGCGCCGCTCTCAAGGTCCTCGACCGTCATCGAGTCAAACCTGCGAAGGTTGTATGAGTCGAGCGCCGCCTTGAGCGATTCGACGTAGGACGACGACGTCGCCCATCCCGCATCCTTCAAGCCCTCGGCCATCTTGTCGGAGGAGTGCTCGGCGATGGCCTGCCTGATGAGGGCGTTGTTCTTGTAGTGGGCGGCCTGGAGGAACACGCGGCTCCTGAAGCGTATGCACTCGACGTCTCCCTTGAAGACCGTGAAGTAGGCGGTGATAGTGGATATCTGCCCTGGCATGTACTCCTCGTGGGTGGTCCACCCGGCCTTGCCCGCCACCTCCGGTGCCGAGGCGAAAGATGACGCCCACTTCATACCGAAGAGGTTGTGGTCGCGCGTCGCGAGCTGGCTCATGGTCTCTCCCTGGCCGGACTCGCAGATGATCTGCGCGATGGTGCACCCGGCGGGGTGCCCGAACTCCTCCTGGCAGCATATGGCCTCCTCGACCATCTCGTAGGTGATGTAGGGCGGAAGACCCTCCATGGAGCGTTTCTTGTCCTCGGCATCCCAGAACCCGAAAAGCGCCGATATGATCTGTCCGACGAGGAGCGCGACGAGCACGAAGGCGATGATGCCCGCGAGCACGCCTCCGGCGGTCGCGAGCCCGCTTCCGCCGACGGCACCGGCGATTGCGGTGTTGCCCGATGCGGATGCCGCCGTCTTCGCGGCACCTCCTGCTGCCTGTGCGGACGCTTGCGCCGCGCGGGCATGTCCGGGGGCCGCTGCATACGGGGATGCCTTGCCCGCTCCTGCGGCACCGGTGCTCTTGCCCTTCGCGGCTCCTGCGCCCTTGCCGCCCTTGGATGCGCGCGCTGCTCCCTTTGCCTTGCGCTCCCTTGCTGCCGCGATGCCGCGCTTTGCGCCCTTCCCGGCGTCGTATGCGCCCTGTGCGCCCTCGAACTCGTCGGTGTCGTCGAGCTCGGATACCGCCTGGCGCTCCAGCACCTGGCGCACCTTGAGCCGCCCGTTGGTCTCGTCCGCCGTATGCGCCGCCTCCTCGGATGGGGCCTTATCCGAAGCTGGCTCTGTGCCCGCCTTCGAGCTTGCACTTGCAAAGGCTGTCGCCTTCGCCTTGCGGGTCGTGCCCTTTGCGCCCTTCTTCGGGTTGCGCGTGCCGAGGGCGTCCTCCCTGTTCGCGAGCGTGGAGAGGCTCTGGGTTTCGTCGTCTTTCACGATTCCCGAGCTCACGGCGTCGACCTTCTCCGCCGTGACGATGTCGGCGATGGTGGAGCGATCCATGTCGAGTTCTCTCGGATCCATCTAGCCTCTGCCCCTCTTCGCGTTGCTCTCGAAGAGATGTGCGCGCTTGAGCTGCGCGATCTCCTCGGGCTTGGTGTTCCATAGGTCGTAGAGCGCGCCTTTCGGGAAGTCGTCCCGGATGGGCACGCGCGCGCCTCCTGCGACGAGCAGGCCCTCTCCGGCCTTGATGGACTCGTCGATGTACTCCTTCTCCGCTGCCGAGAGGGAGAGCATGTCGGCCCAGGCGGCGAGGTCTTGGCTCGCCTGCTTGTGCAGCAGCATGAAGTCCGAGTTCAGCACCATGGTGCGGGCGCGCTCGTGGGTGAGCATGTGGGAGGTGTTCTGCGAGATGCCGGTGCAGATGAGGTTGAACTTGCGACCTTCCGCCCAGAACTTCGCGAAGTAGTCGATGATTGTGGGGTGCCCGAAGAGCGACTGAACCTCGTCGATGTAGAGCCAGGTGGTGATGCCCCGCTCGAAGTTCGCGTACATCCTGTTGCGCACCGCCTCAAGTGCTGTGAGCATGCCGAACACCCGCATGTTGGTTGAGAGGTCGTGCAGATCGATGTTGGTGATGCGGTTGTCGAAGCCCACGTTGGATTGGCGGTTGAAGAAGGAGAGCGCGCCTGTGACGTAGCGCTCGTACCTGAGCGCGATGTCGCGCGCCTCGGCCTCGGGCTGGCCGCTCAGTATCTCGTGGAAGTCGGAAAGCGTCGGCATGCTCTGCCCGTCGGCGCACCTGGAGTATGCCGCCTCGACGCATCTCGTGATGATCGACTTGTCGGCTTCAGGAAGGCCTTCCGAGGACTCCGCCATCATCGCCGACGAGAGTGCGAGGAACGCGTCGATCTTGAACGCGAGCTGGGCGGCGTCCGCGCGCCCCTCCACGTCCGAGAGGTCGAAAGGGTTGAGCGCGGTATCCGCATCCGGGGCGAGCCGTACGTTCACGCCGCCCAAGGCCTCGATGAGGTTTCCGTACTCTCCTGCGGGGTCGAAGATGATGATCTCGTCCTCCGGGTAGGCGAGTACGGTGTTGGTGATCTCGCGTTTCACGGAGAAGGACTTCCCGGAGCCGGGCTTGCCGCAGACGAACCCCATGGGTGAGGCGAGCTTCTTGCGGTTGCATATGACGAGGTTGCCCGATTGCTTTGACTGCCCGTAGTAGCCCCCGCCCTCCTGGTTGAGCTCCAGCGAGGCGAAGGGCATCTGCATGGCTATCTGGCCCGTGGTGAGGTAGCGTGTGACGTCGATGTGGTTCATGCCGAGCGGAAGCACCGAGTTCAGCGCCTGGCGCTGCCGGTAGTAGAGCGGCTCTATCCCGAGCGAGTTGCCCTGCCCGATCGACACGATCTGGTCCACTTGCCGCTCTAGGGCCTCCACGGTGTCCGCGTAGGTGTAGATGAGGCCGGTGTAGGTGAAGAGGCGCTCGTTCTTGTTGCGAAGGAAGTCCAGGAGCTCCTCGGCCTCCTCCTTGGAGTACCTGAGCTCCGGCGGCAGGATCGTGTAGTCGTAGCCCTTCTTCATCGCGCTCATCTGCTCGTCGATGATCTCCTTGTCCATCCAATCGAGCTGTCGCTTCACGAGCGCTAGGGCGTCGGACTGCGCGATGGGCTGGATGTGCAGGTTCACCGAGAGCGGCATGGGAAGGTCGATGATCTTGGCGAGGTAGTCGTCTTCGAGCATCGAGCCGAATGTGCGGATGGAGACCACGCAGCCGTAGGCGTCGTCCACCCGGAAGATGTCTGCCCTGCCGTGCGGCTTGAAGTCGATGAGCGCTGGCGCTATGAGGTCCTTGGTCCTCGTTTTCGACACGGGACTCACCTTGTCCCAGTCAAACGTGAAAGGGGACTTCGGGCGCAGCTGCGACTGGATCGCCTCGATGCGCTCGGTGCCGTTCAGGGCGTGAGCCTCGCAGCGGATGCGCGAGAGCGTGTCGATGACGTCGCCCTTGATGCGCGAGAGCTTCGGCACCGCCTCCCAGACGTCGTCCGCGCCCACCATGTAGGTGAGGTAGCGGTGGCGCGTGAGGTTGGAGACTCCCTCGCGCATCTTGTCGTTGAGGATCCGGTTGTACTCCTTGGCGTACCTCTCCGTGTCGGGGTCGGACGCCTTGAAGAAGCGCTTCTTGCCGATCTCCTCGTCGGGGATGGGGACGTTTGCGATCGTGAGCTGGACGCACGAGTCCGCCCCGAAGTAGTTGTAGAGCGATGAGAGCACGGTGAAGATGTTCTGCTGGTTCTCGCGGCGCGCCGATTGGTAGGAGATGTCCGAGAACTCGATCGTCTGCGAGAAGAGCCCGTCCTCGACCTGAGCGATGCCGTCCTTGTAGATGGCGTCGTAGCCGATGTAGGAGGCGATCTCGCCCGCCTGGGCGCGCGCCTTCTTCTGTCGCTTGAGCTTCTCCTCGTGTGCCTTCTTGGATCGATCCGACTTGCTGGCAGAGCCCATCAGCTGCTTTACGAAGCTAGACGAGCCCGACCTCTCGCGCTTGGCCTTAGCCCTAGCTGCGCGCTCGGACCTGATGCGCGCCTTCGCGAGCCTCTTCTCAGCCTTGAGCTTCTCCTTGTCGCTCGCTCTCTCTATCCTTGCACTTTTCGCATTCTCTCGTTGGCTCATTGGCCTCTGCTCCTTTTCGTCTTGCGATCCTCTTCGCCCTGCGCGTGGGTCTTCCCGCCTCGATGCAGGTAAGTGACTTGTCCGCCGGGCTCTCGTAGAGGAGCCTTTGGTCTTTCAGGTGGTGGTTGATCAGAAGGGGCGCGAACTTCTCGGCGCGCATCCCGAACGGTCGCCAGAACCCGGCGAGCCAGAAGGGAATGGAGGCGCACATGACTGGGAACGCCGCGTCGGCGACCTCTATGCCGACCCAGAAGTGGCATATCGCCGCCACGAGGATCGCCGACCCGAAGCCGCCCGCAACGCATGCGAGCGTGCGGAAGGAGAGCTTCCCGACGATCTTCTCCTCGTACTCGCCGATGTCCTTCTGAACGGGGATCTGAAGCGACATGGCCTGTCACCTGCCTTAGGCTGGCAGCCAGGACGTGTCGAGCATCCCGAAGTAGACCGCTGCGGCGATGATGATCGCGCCGCCAGCGATGGTGGATATTGCGGAGGCAATCTGGCTGCCTCCCTGCTGCTCTCGTATGGCGAGGCCGAGCGAGACCGCGCCCCAGACGACCAGGAAGCCGCCGAGGAAGGTCACGCAGCCCGATACGAGGCTGATGATGTTTGCGAGCATGTGGGTGTTCCTTTGCATCTCGATTCGCCCGCGCCTGCGGTACTTGGAGGTTCCAGGTGGCGGGCTGATGGTAGAATTTCGGGTCGAGGGGCACGTGCGTGCTCCCTTGCATCTCGGCTGCGACGGCCGGTCGCGGTACTTGGAGGTTCTGCCCCGGCCCTTGGGTCTAGGCACCTGTCGCAGCCATTGCTCACGCTTCCATAAGCGCTCCCTCCCTTCTCGCCCGGTACGCCCTGAAGTCGAACGCCCCCGCGCTCTCTGCGGCCTTGAGCGCCCCGTGCCTCGGGTGCGCCTCAAGCGGGTACTTCTTGTCCTTGAACGCCTGTGCGCCGTTTATGAGCACGAGCGCCTCGTCGCGCGGCAGCCTCGCCACCTCGGAGGCCTGCATGAGCTCGCGCTCTATGAGGCCGTAGTTGTGCGTGTAGGTGGGGTTCGCGCCCCGAGAGTCGTTCACGGAGACGTTGGCGACGGTCTGCTTGCCGATCATGTCGGCGATCTTCTGGTTGGTGTCTGCCGACTTGCCCCCGAGGAACAGCAGCGTGTCGCAGGCGTTCATGATGGTCTTGGCGTTGTTCTCCCCGTATGACTCCTCAAGCTGGGAGAGGGACTGCAGGATCATCGAGACCGCGATGTTGCGGCTTCGCGTGACGGTGATCATGCGCTCGAAGTCCGGGATGGTGCCGATGTTCGCGAACTCGTCGAACATGAAGTGGACGCATCTGGGAAGACGTCCCGAGAAGCGCGAGAGCGCCGTCTCGCAGAGCGAGTCGAGCGACTGCTGCATGAGAAGCGCGAACACGAAGTCGAAGGTCGAGTCCGTGTCCGACATCGAGCAGAAGAGAGCCACCTTCCTGTGCGCGTCGCCCATGCGGTCGAGTTCCATCTCGTCGTAGCGCAAAAGCTCTCTCATCTCGGCGATGTCGAACGGCTTCATGCGCACGTTGCAGGAGACCATGATGGACTTAAGCGTCTTTCCCGCCGCCACCTTGAACTGCTTGTAGCTCGATAGCGCGAAGTCGTCCTCGGGGCGCACGGGGGCTGCCACCTTGACCCATTCGAAGCCTCCGGTGCCGTTGTCGAACGCGCGGGACGCCCGGTCGTACTTCTTGGCCGATGGGCTCCTCACGAGCCTCTCCCCGGTCTCAAGCTCGTTGAAGAGCATGTCGAGCGGGCTCAGGTAGTCCTCGTCGTCCTCGCGGGCGTCCGCGAGAGAGAGCAGCGACAGGAGCCCCGGCACGTTCCTGTCCTCCTCCGGGCAGTGCAGAAGGAGGTAGGAGACGAGGGCCGTGTAGAGGAGCTTCTCGGCGTTCTCCCAGAACGGGTCCCCTGCATGGTCCTTGTCGCCGGTGGTGTTCTTGATGAGGCACTCCACGAAGCGCAGCGTCGCCGCCTCGCCGTCGATGTATGCGATGGGGTTGAAGTGCATGGAGCTTGCGAAGTCTATGGTGTCGAATGTCTTGATCTCGTAGCCGAGCCCTTCGAGGACGTGGCCCATGTCGTGGATGAGCGTGCCCTTGGGGTCGGTGATGAAGTAGTTGGCGTTTCCCTGCATGAGGTTCGGCTTCACGAAGTAGCGCGTCTTTCCCGTGCCGGGGCCGCCTATGACGAGCACGTTGTCGTTCGTCTCGGTCTTCTGGTCATGGGTGGTGTCAATCAGGCGAATGCTCGCCTGCTTGGTGAGGATGATGTTGTTGTCGGCGTCCTTCCGATCGGAGTACGCCTCGATCTCCTTCGCCGTCGCCCAGCGCGCGCTGCCGTGCTCCTCGCCCTTGCGGTAGAGCCCCCTGCGCTCCCACCGTCTGACCCATACGAGCCAGACGGCGCACGCGCAGGCGCATCCGATCGCGAGCGGCAGCGGATCCATCGACGGGATCGCCCCTTTCGCCGCGAGGTTCATCGCTGTAGATACCAGGTCGGCTTCGGAGCTTCCTGCGGCCATGACGGCTGCCGTGGCGGCGTTGCCGACGAGGAGGGCTGTGCCCGATAGCGCCGCGATGAGGATGAGCTCCGACTTCATCGGGTCTTCACCTCGACCTTCTCGATCTGCCTCGTCGCCTCCTTGGCCTCGTGCGCCGCCTTGGATGCGGCCTTCGCGGCCTCGGCCTTCTTCTCCAGCGGCTCCTGGTCGCGCTCCTCGGTGAGCTCGCGCTCGCGCGTCTCACAGGCGCGCTCCGCCGCCGCGTCGACGTCGTGCTCAAGGTTTCCGAACACCTCGTCGACCTCGGGGGCGTCCGCCACCCTGAACACCAGGTGGTCGTGCCCCTCGACCTCTACGAAGTCGTGCTCGATCGCGGCTTCTGTGAGCCTCTCGCCGATGATCTCCCTCAAGGTCGCGTAGTCGGGGAGCTCCTCGAACTCCGAGAGGTTGAGCCGTGCGTACTCGCGCACGCCCTCGCGCTCGGCTTCCGCAGCGGGCTCCTCGATCTGGCCCCTCAGGTTCCTGATGGCGCTCTTGAGCCTCTCGGCGCTCGCCCGGATAGCGTCCTGGCTCGCGTCCTGCCCCATCCGAAGCATCCAGTCGAAGAGCTTCTCTCCGCTCTCGTCTCCGAAATCGCTTGCCATGTCGTGCTCCTCCCTCTAATCTATCTGGCCGTCTCGCGCGACTCGCTCGCGCGGTCGGCGCGCTGCTGGTTCTCGGATGCGCGCAGGGCCGCCTGCGCGCGGTCGGCCAAGCTCTCCGTCATCCTCTCCGCCTTGTACTGATCCGCCCTCTCCACCTGGGACTTGATCACGTCGAGAAGGGACATGCCCTCCTGCGCCTGGTCGACCATGTAGTCCTCGGTCGGGGCGTTGACGGTGAGGAGCTTGCCCATGTGGTTGAGCGCCACGTGGATCCTGAAGTCGCAGTTCCTCGCGGCCACCCAGCCGTCGTCGAGATAGGGGAAGGCGTTGCCCGTCCACTGCATGTCTGATTTGGGGGGAAGGTAGTCCAGGTGCTTGCACTCATCGACCGTGGCAAGCCGCATCCCCGCGACGTAGCGGGTGAGCTCCGAGATGTCTCCCGCGATCCTCTTGAAGCTGATGGACTCGAAGGGGACCCAGCTTTCTCCGTCCTGCTTGAGCGTCCACCACTCGTCGCCCCCGTCCACCTGTTGGATGAACGCGAGGTCGCCGTAGACGACTCCCTGCCTGATGGCCCAGTTCTCGGCCTTGAAGAAGTCGGAAAGGTCCTCCAGCGAGAAGCAGCGGTCGAACTCGTAGGGGTACTCCTCCAGATAGGGGTCGTCCTGCCAAGGGTATCCGCCGCGCTTGAGCCAGCCGTTCTTCTGGCAGATCGCCTCCAGGGTTTCCTGTTCCTCTGCCGTGACCGGCACCATGTTGTACATTTCCATCTCCTCCTCGGGAGCCGACTCACGTCGGCTCCCCTCGGTTCGGCAGTTCGGCGGCGAGGCGCCGTAAGTCGTCCTCGCCCGGTTGCGTTTGTGAGAGTGTTTCGGCTGACCCGCTTCTCCTCGCCGCCCTGCAACGGTTATAGCGTGGTCGATTCCCAGATGGGGCGGGGTTTTTCCGCACAGTCCCGCATAGTCATGGACAGTCACTTATCCATCAAACCCACATTTTTCCTCGGCGGCAGGACGACCAGTCGGCACGTCTCCTTGAGCCTCTCGACTATCGCCTCGGCGCTCTCGCGCTCCCCGTTTCGCCCCATGCGGGACTTGAGCGCGTCGGGCGCGTACTGCGACGTGACCACGGTCGGCCTCATGTTCTCGTAGCGTTCGTTGACGATCTGGAAGAGCGTGCCCATGACCCAGGAGTTCGCGTTCTCCTTGCCGAAGTCGTCGATGATGAGCACGTCGTATCCCGCGTAGCGCCCGACCCCCTGCTTGGAGGGGGCGTCGTAGCTCGCCTTGATCTCGTCGAGCATGGAGAGCGACGACGTCATGAGCACGCTGTAGCCGCTCGCGAAGAACGCCTTGGCAAGAGCCGTGGCGCAATGCGACTTGCCCGCGCGGGAGGGACCCGTGATGTAGAGCCCCACTCCCGATCTCATATCGAAGGCGTCCAGGTACTCGGCGATCTCGCGCCTGTCGACCTTGGCGTGCGCGAATCGGGGCTTCACGCCGCACCGCCTGAGTGCCTCGGCCTCGGCCTTTGCCCTTCGTCTGATCTCGGCCTCCTCGGCGCGCGCCCGCTCCTCGCGCGCGCCGTCGCACTCGCATTCCCCGGCCCCGATCCAGATGACCTTGCCGTTGAAACCGATGAGCCCGATGGGGTCGAGGACGTCCCCGCACCATTCGCATCTGCGCTCTGCGGGCACCTCATATTCCAGGCCGCGCTCCTCGGCCGATGCCAAGGTGATGATGCGGCTCTCCTCGTCTGCCATGCCGCAGCTCCTTTCCTATCCTTCTTCTTTGTATTCTTCTTTGCTTTTAAGGTGCCAATCTGGCACCCCCTCAGGCGACATCCCGTCATCTCCTCCATGCTTGGAAGCGGACAATCTGTCAGGGGGTGACAACTTGCCAGGCGCGCAGAACGTCCTCATCGCGCAACGACCGAGCACATAGCTCCTCGTGGTCATGCCGTCCCGCGACCATTCGCCTCCGGCCTCGGCGATAAGCCCTCTCTGCTCCAGCTCGGACACCGCCCTGATGACGGAGCGCTCGGACACGCCGAGATAGGACGCGGTCCGCTTGCGGCTCTCGTAGAACGTGCCGCCCTCCTTGCAGAATCCGTAGATGCGCGCGAACACGAGCAGCGACGTGCCCTTGAGCCCGAGCTCCTTCCACATGAAGGGGTGCAGGATCAAAAAGGCGTCGCCGTCGCGCGGGCGCGCGGGTTCTCTCTTCGCATGCATTGCTGCCGCCTACCCGACGCCGATTTTCGAGAAGTTGCGCATAGCCCAGTCGAGCAGCTCGGCCCTGAACGCGATCGAGCCCTTCTTCTGGCCCTCCATGCGCCTCAGCGGCAGGGGGTCGTTGCCCCTCTTCGAGAGCTCCCATACCTTGTTCTTGCTTATGCCTAAGAGCCGGGCCACCTCATAGGCGTTGTAGATGTCCTGCACGGGCACCGGCTGCTTCGATGAATCGTCAAAGATCTCGGGCATATACTCTCCTGTTCTTCGTTCGAACAGACAGCCCGAGGCTCTCAAGACCCTTGCTGGCCTGAGCCCGAAAGGCGATCGAGCATCCGCTCGATCGCCGACGGCGTCACCCTGTAGAGGCGTCCGAGGTTCACGGCCTCAAGCTCGCCCTTTCGGATCAGCTGGTAGACCTTCGCGGTCGAGACGCCGAGGCTCTCGGCGACTTCTCCCACGCTCAGGAGCCGTGGAGACTTCATGTCGTTGGCCTGGTTGGACACCGGCTCTTCGCGCTTCATTTCCCTGATATCTTTCGGCATTTGCATTCCGCCCTCTTCTTGCTCGTTTCTTCAACTTCTGTCGAATGCTCTCGACTTTTCTTGATGGCGGCGATGATTGCAGGTTTTCCGGGCTGGCGCTTCGTGATTTTTGCGCACAGTCCCGCACAGTCCCGCATAGTCACAAATTCGCTAAACCCACACAGCTGCCTTGTTCGAGGTGGCCCATCTGTCTGTTCTTTTGGACAAAAAAAGCCCCGACGTTTGTCGGGGCTTATCGCGGCACCTTGAATCAGTGCGAGGTTCTTGGTGACATGTCTGGCTTCCTCGCGTCCGACGGCGAACCGGCCATGATCGTGTATCTCTCGGTTCCCATGCCAGTCCTCCTTCCCGGCCTTGTCGGCGCTGCTGCGCCGGATGCTTGGAACCCGCTTCGGGCTATCGCCCGTTTGAAGCATTTCGTGTGTTCATAATAGACCCTGTGGCAAGGGGTAGTTGTTCCGAAATGGGACACCCATCTTGATTGCGATGATTTAGTATGCGATGTTGATATGCTGTAACAATTCGATGTCATCATCCGGGCGGTTGGGTGGCGTTTGCGAAAGCGAGATGAGCAGGTTGGCAGAGGAAAACACCCCGAAAAAGCAGCACTATGTGCCCCAGTACTACCTGAGGCGTTTTTCGGATGATGGCGACAGTCTCTGGGTTTACAACCACAGGGCGGGTAAGACCTATAAGAGCAGATCAGAAGACGTGTGCGAGCGCAACTACCATTATGAGATGGAGGCGAGATGCCAGAGGAGCTGGCATGGGCGCCACTTCCTCCCCGGGAAGATCGAGAAGAAGCTCTCCCAGATAGAGGCGGAGCAATCGGCTCTCCTACGCAAGATAGATGTCCAGATAGATGCCGGGCGCATCCACGAAAAGGAGCGAAGGGCGCTCTTGTGGCTGGTCGGGCACCTTATCGCGAGGCACCCTGCAATGCTTGCAGACTACGAGCCGGATTACGATGCGATGTACAACGATCCCGAAGTGAGATGGGGCTGCGAAGTTCTGGCCCAAGCGGGAATGGCCGACGAGATCGAGGTGCTGGCGCAGGGCGCGAACCAGATGGTGCTCGCGCTTTGGCGATGCAAGGGGAGCCCCACGTATTTCGCCAAGAACGATCTTGAAAGGCTTCGCTGCTGCTTCATCAGGCCGCAAGGGGAAGCCCGCTTCATCACCTCCTCCCTGCCCCCGCATTTCAACTCTACGCTTCAGAAGGACGGAAAGTACCACATCGATGACCTTACGCTTCCGCTATCATCCGCACTTGCGGTTCGCTATTCCAACGATGGACCTACGAAATGCGAGATCATTGAGGCCTCGGATGATTCTGTCATCGAGATCAACGCCGGATATTTCGTCTCGGAGCCCCCATGCGAGCAGATAGTTTCTGGAAGGAAGTCAGATCTCGATCAAGCACAAGCTTTCGCCCAGCGATATCGCATCAACGCCGCTATGGCGCGCATCAGAAGCTGCCGCTGAGAAGCGCAGAGTCCTGTCAAAGTCGGGAAAGCCAGCGCGCGAAAGTACCGTTCTTGGCGCATTTGCCGAAGTTGTCGCTGTATCCGCAGAACCTGTCCGATCTTGAGATGGCGATCATAGAGGCTATGATGAGCAGGTCGTCAGCTCCATCCATGTCCTGCTCGACTATCCTTCGGACATCGAGGGGGATTCCATGGCTTTCGAGGACCTTTCCGTAGTCCTTGTATCGGGGATTCTCCTCTGCGAGCACATAGAGGTCGTGCAGAAGTTCGCTTGCGGCAACTTCTGCCTCCTCTTCTCCCTCTTCGACCTCGTCCTCGTCCAAGAGCCCCGATCGGTGCTTACGGCGGAGCTCATCGACGTTCACCAGCACATCGGCGTAAGCCGCAACGTGGTCGATTCCGTGTATTTCGTCGGGGAAAGAGGATTCGTATCCACCCTCGACCATGAGCTCCTTACAACCGAATTCCTCTGCCAGGAACGCCGTCAGAGCATCGAATCCCTTGGGAAACGCGTTCGATCCGCCGTAGCTTTCTCCACGAGCGCAGACATCCCATTGCGTTCCGTCCAGGACCGGGCTGAGGTAATGGCAGTACCAATCCTCCACGCCGGAAATATCTAGCTGGCGCTCCAACTTCTCCATCTGGGCATCGGTCACATGAAAATCCCTGCATTCGGGCTCAGGATAGAAGGAGCGCGAGTATGTTGCGAGATATCCGTCGCTTGACTTGAGTATCTCAAGCTCCCAGCAGCCGCCGAAGAAGCCACCGCAGCTGAATTTGAATATGCATTGCGCGTGTTTCGCCATCGTCGCTCCTAACCTCTCCTTAATACTCTCATACCTGGATCGACAGCGTTGTTCCGTTTTGGGACACCGGTTTGGTCTAGCGTCTTAGATAATCTGATCCGCCCATGTTGTCGCAAACTCGGTTTTCATGATATATGCCCTGTTCAGGGCAACTGTGACAAATTGTCACAGTGAAACTTTCGCATGCGATCCAGGAGCTTTATAGCTTCGCCGTTCCGAAAAATCCACAATCTGTTCGATTGACTGAATAAGCGATCGGGTGCATCATAGGGATTCACGATAATCGAACACATGTTCCCTTTTGATAGCGAGGAGGTGCCATGGGCGACAGGGTCATCATGCATATCGACATGAACGCCTTCTACGCGAGCGTCGCCCAGCACCTCGACCCGGGGCTGAGGGGCAAGGCCGTGGCGGTGGCGGGCGACCCTGAGCGCAGGAGCGGGATCATCCTCGCGAAGTCCCGGGAGGCTAAGGCCTGCGGCGTGAAGACGGCCGAGGCGATCTGGCAGGCCAAGCAGAAGTGCCCCGAGCTCATCGTTGTGCCGCCCGATTATGCAGCCTACAAGCGCTACTCGCGACTGGCGCGCATGATCTACTACGGCTACACAGATCTCGTCGAGCCATTCGGCCTCGACGAGTCGTGGATCGACGTCACCGGATCGCTTCAGCTGTTCGGAGGCGATGCCATGCTCGTGGCGAGGGAGATCTCCGAGCGCGTGAAGTCCGAGCTCGGGCTCACCGTGTCCATCGGTGTCTCGTGGAACAAGGTCTTCGCCAAGCTCGGGAGCGACACCGATCCGGGCGACGGCATCGTCTCCATAACGCGGGGCAACTTCCGCGACGTCGCATGGCCCATGGCCGCATCCGAGATGATCTACGTCGGCCCGGCCACCATGCGCAAGCTCCGCTCAGCCGGATACGAGACCATAGGGGACCTCGCCCATGCCGGAGACTATTTCCTGAAGAGGCGCTTCGGCAAGATCGGTGCCATGCTGCGCGCGTTCGCAAGGGGCGAGGACGCGAGCCCCGTGAAGGTCATGGATCCCTCGAAGGCCGATGTGGACTACGTCGTGAAGGGAATCGGCAACGGACTCACCGCCCCGCACGACCTCGAATGCGATTCCGACGTGAAGGCGCTCGTCTGGCTCCTCTCCGAATCCGTGGCGCAGAGGCTGCGCGAGTCCCGAATGCGCTGCCGGACGGTGTCGGTGGGGGCGCGGTTCGCACGCGATCTTTCCGGCTATTCGAGGCAGAGGACGCTGAGGACTCCGACCTGCCTCACAAGGGACGTCGCGAACGTCGCCATGGGGCTTCTGCGCTCGAACCAGCCGCTCGACAAGGAGCATGCCCTCAGGGCCGTGCACGTGCGCGTGACCAACCTCGTCCCTATGGACGTGCCCGTGCAGTGCGAGCTCTTCGGAGACGCCGAGGAGACGGGGCGCCTTGAAAGGCTGGATCTCGCGATCGACGCGCTGAGGGGGCGCTTCGGCAACACCTGCGTCAAGCGCGCGGTCGAGCTCACCGACGAGGTCATGTCGGGCCTCGACATCAAGCGCGACAACACCGTCCACCCCGTAGGGTTCCTCAGGTAGGCGGGCATCATGGTCGAAGGCATCTCGGGAAGGGCCAAGCGGTACGTCAGCGTCACGGCGCGCATGGACGAGGACGGTCGCGTGCGGCCGCTATCCATCCAGTGGTACGACGGCAGGACCTATCCAATCGATGAGGTCAAGGACGTGCGCCGCGCCTCGTCGCGCAAGGTCGGCGGAGACGGCATCTGCTACACCGTCCGGATCGGCAACAACGTTACCTACCTGTTCTACGAGGATCCGCGCTGGTTCGTGGAAGAGGTAGTCAAGGGCGACATGTCCGCCTAAAACTCGCATTTCTTGAGCAAAAGGGGATGCTGACGAAAATCCGACCCAAATTCGAGAGATTTGGAGGTCAGCATGTA
>ERZ824473.3466-NODE-3466-length-15596-cov-5.140081_pt1 | contig 15596 bp, 9 predicted proteins | sample MGYA00519874_ERZ824473 | MGnify/ENA primary metagenome ERZ824473 (study PRJEB31778, sample SAMEA3449151) | human gut metagenome | biome: human gut; feature: human-associated habitat; material: faeces | place: United Kingdom | collected 2010/2012 ... | reverse complement strand
GGTGTACGACCGTAAGGGGTGCACCTACTCGACCCATAAAGAAATATGCTATGAAAATGAATTGTGATGATCGTGGTTTTTTTACAGAGTTGGTTCACACTGTAGATTGTGGCCAGGTCAGCATTAATATCAGCAAGCCCGGGATCACAGAAGGACAGCACTGGCACAACAGCAAGTGGGAATAGTTCATTGTTGTACATAGTCATGGCCTTATCCAGGAACGTAATATTAATACAGGGGAAACTGTAGAATTTGAGGTTTCAGGAGATAAGATAGAAGCAATCTATATGATTCCGGGATGGACTCATAATATTATCAATCTGTCAGAGACTGATGATCTGGTAACTGTCATGACATGCAATGAGATCTTTGATCCGGGACATCCGGATACGTTTTTTGAACCGGTATAAAACAAAGAGGGAGAGTACTTATTTCTGCAAATTCCGAAGAACTTGGATCATAGTGGTACTTCTGATAAATTTCGTGAATTATGCGAAGAATCGGCTAAATTAAAAAAATCAGGACTATGTACCAATGCTCTTAATGAAAGGCGGGGAATGTTAATGTCGCTATGGTATGTAATGCAGGTGCGGGCAGGCGCTGAAGAAAATGTCCGATGCCAGTGTCTGCGGTTGATCAGCAGTGATATATTGGAACACTGTTTTGTTCCATACTATCAGCAGAAGAAGCGGTTTCAGGGTGAGTGGCATATTCAGGAAACAGTACTTTTTCCGGGATATGTGTTTTTGGTTACTTCTGATTTGAAACAGCTTACAGATAGTCTCAGAAAAGCAACAGGAATGATCAGATTATTGAGGACAGGGGAAGAAATCATTCCGTTATCAGGGGAGGAAGTGGATTTGCTTCTGAAACTGGGAAGAGAAGAACAATTGGTACGCATGTCTACAGGAGTTATTGAGAATGTTTATGTCAAAGTATTTGATGGACCATTAAAGGGTATGGAAGAGTGTATAAAGAAGATTGACAGGTATAAGAGAAAAGCCCATATTGCTATAGAAATGTTTGGAAGAAGTATGGACGTAGAGATTGGATTGGAGATTATTTCTAAAATTAAATGAGATAGTCAGGTGATTCGGAATGAAATATGACAATTTGACAAAATTTAGCGGAAAATGTTGAATAATATTGGGAAATTGATATAATATAGTACATGGATAAAAGCGGAGAGCTTAAATCGTCGCAGTGTCGCGTTTAAGAAGAGAAGTGGACATAGTACTATTATATTTATTCACTTGTAACATAGTGGAATGGTACTTTGTACACTTTTTTTGTTGAAAAAGTCGAACATAAATCATTGACAAAATTGGGCAGCAGGTATATTATTAAGTAATTTGCAAATGTGCATAAAAATATGCACATTTGCATATTATATAGGGAGTGGTACAAGAGAGAAAGGGAACAATGGATATGACAGAAAGGGAGCAATGGATATGACAGAAAGGAGCATATACAGTTTATATGAGAGAGATAAAAGAGGAAAACTGACGGTCAGGGCATTGATAGATGTTTTAGACAAAGCGGTTGCTGAGAATGCACCGGTTATTTTTATGTGCCGAAAAGCATACTGGCTATACCGGAGTTTACGTAGCTGTCTTCCGAATTGGGATAAGAAATATGGCAGTCTGGTGGTTTTGAGCAATCGTTTTGTCATTAAGGAATCCATAAGTACCTTAGATGATCAATATCATACTGTTTATGTATTTGATGATACTGTGAATACAGGACGCTCTCTTTATCAGATATATGAACTCATCATGAGAATGAATCCGAATCTTGAGATTAAGATGGTTGTAGCATGTGCACCGGAATCTAAGCTGGAATTAAAGAATAAACTTATGATGCAGGAGGATGATTCTGCTTTAGTAGAAAGATTTTTTGAATCATTGACAATTTGTTATTATGTTGGTATCGATGAAATAGGATGGATTTCGTCACAGGAAATTTTTATGTATCAGCAGGAGATGATACCATATGTGATAGAGCTTCCGTTTATCAGATCTGCTATTGAAGAAAAGAGAGAAGAAGCAACAACAGGTAATCCATATATTATCAGTTTTCAGCGAGAGATTTTCAGAGGATTGTGTGCTGCCGGAGGAACTCAATGGAAATATGTGGATAACTCGTATTTATGGCCGGATCGCCTGAATTCTGTTACAGGTGACGAAGAGATAAAGTGCGGTTTTTTCCAATATTATAATCCATATGTAGTTAAGACTTTGGGAGATTATGCACCGGAGCTGATCGTTAAATGCAGATATGAGGAAGCAGGTAATAATGTACAGATGATATTTACGCCTTTTGCAGTGATGGATTCTATAAGCTTTGAAGATGCATGGGCAATCTTTAATTGTTTGTATATGAACACTAATTATCTGAAACAGAAGAAAAAGGTATATAGACAGTTAAAAGAAAGAGATGCTGTAGAGGAGAACTCAGTTAGCATGAAGCAGTTAGGCATAGCTGTTTTTAGAGCGAATGTGTTTTTCTTTTCTTTATATGTGTATAGTGCATTTAGGACAATGGTTTCTAAGGTTACGAACTGTCAACTAATGCTTGATCAGCAATTTATGGGTGAGAGTTTTTCGGAAGATTTTATTAAATATACAGGTAAATTAAGTGAATGGAAATCGGAAGAATTTCTTAAACGTATTCGAAATTTGAAACCAGTTACAAAGATTTTGAGACAGAATGAGTTCAGGAATATTGAATATGAACATATTAAAAATGATATTCCGGGATTACTTGCCCAGATCAGGCTTGAGATTCTTAGAAAAAAGAGACAAAAAGCGGATAATATATTTACACCTATAGAAGAAATAGAGGATTATGTTTTTCATAAAACATCAGATAAGGATTTTCAGACAAGAAAGCAGATGCTTTTGAGTGTTATTCTTCAGATGACAGACCAGAGTGTGATTGGAAACAGTTTGAGAGTAGAGGATAATATTATTTATCGAGGATATCGCTATGGCGAGAATAGTGATGTTGTTTTGCCGTTTCGTAATTCATATATTCAATTTATTGTGGAAGTTTTCTATCATAATTGTGAAAAAATCTGTCAGTATGATAGTAAGAAGAGCAGACGACTTTATTTTAATCTTATCTCATATATGTTCCATGAACTGGAAAGTTGGATGGAAGATCATGGCTATTTAAATGTGTTTGTATCTGCGGAGGAACTGGAATGGGGAAGTTTATATTACAGTGATGAACGTACAGATATGGATACACTCATAAAGAATAAGAGAATGCTTATGCAGGATAACAGAGATAGACTGATGGAGAGAATTTTCCGTAAATGGATAGATGAATTTTCTGATTCATGGGGAGAAGATCTGAAGTATATTGGAATTTTGTAGCAAATAATTATATAAAAAGACTTAACGCAATTGTTAGGTCTTTTTTTATTACAAAAAATAGAGGTGGTGTTTTTTATGAAACGTAATATACGGTATTTTATTGCGGCGGTTCAGAATTTTTATATGGAATGTACTGTTAAACTGATGGATATGGGGAAAGGTTATATTCATCCTGAGGAGTATTATGTTCCGGTGTATTTATATCCGGAATTATTTCGAAAGGCAGCGGCGTGTAATAATATGACATGGGATGAGGAAGTATTTTTGAAGGAGATAGATTATAATAAAAACCTGAAATATTACTGCACAAATCCATTGTTAAAAAAGATTGCAGAAAGTCTTAAAGATAATAGCAGATCCGGATATAAAATAACAGAATGTTTTAATGAAACAGAATTAAAACCGGAAACAGATATTATTATTTTGTCTGCCTGTCTGTTTCGGGAAGGAGAGTATCTTATCAAAGGATGGCGAGAGATATGCGAGAGATATGCAGATAAATCGTATTTAGGAGTGAAAGAAAATGGGCCGGCAATTATATATTATCTCTTGTTTCAGACTGATGCTGATATGAAAATCAATGAATCTTATCGTCAGAATTATCGAGATCTCTGGGAAGAAGGGACAGATGAAGCAGATAGAATACGTATAGAAGAGCTATTTGTGCTTCATTTTTTTGCAATAATTGAGAAATTAACAGAACAAATTGATTTGGCGGAAGAAGGTAATAAATTATCATCTGGAATCAGTATATATAAAAATCAAATTATTAACGGGATTCGTGACAATGTATTGAATATAACTGAGATGTGAGGAGAAAGACTATGAATGATAATAATATGATAATCACTAACGTAATTAATGAAGGAAATCAGAACAATGTTAAGATATGTATTAATGCGGATACTTATCTGGAGAAGATTTTTTATCAGAAATGTGCATCGGATAATAGAAAAATACAGATTTATTATGAGTGGCAGAATACTAAAAACAGATATATACATCAGACTTCTATCATAGCGCATGATTTTCCTAATTATAGTGTGCATGATCAGGAACATTCCAGAACGATAATTGAATCTATAGAGATGTTATTGGGAAGATGGAGAATAGAAAGATTTGGAATTGGAAATGCATGGCTCTTGCTGAATGCGGCGTATGGTCATGATATTGGAATGGTGATTCAGCATCAGGAAGCTTTGGAACTCTGGCGGGATGACAGGGAATTTCAGAAGTATCTGGATAATATTTGCAATAATCCGGAATCTGATATGCAGGAGGCACTTCAGTATTGCCGTCAGTTACATAATGTGTTGCATAATAAAGAAAAATTGGATGGAATTGATGACAGTGGAAACGTATTTCAGATATATGAGCTGACAAACGACTGGCCTGTTGTTGTTAAGAAAAATGTGATGATGATTACAGCAGATTATATTAGACGCCATCATGAGGAACGCAGTAAAAAGTTTTTTGAGAATCTGTCTAAAACTATAGGTATAGAGGTTGCTGAAAACCGTCTTTATAATTTACTTGGAAAAGTAGTATATTCTCATGGTAAGGATCTGGATTATATTTTTTCGGAACTGCCTAAGGAGACGATAGGGTTTGGAACTGAAAGAATACATCCACAGTTTATAGCGTTACTGCTTCGTATTGGAGATTTGCTGGATATGGATAATAACCGGTTTGATAGTATGCTTCTGCAGCATTTTGGGGCATTGCCAAAAATAAGTATGAAACATTTGCAGAAACATTTATCCATCTCACATTTTCTTGTCACAGAGCGAAAGATTCAGGCAAAAGCGTATACTACTGATTATGAAGTGTGCAAAATTATCGATCAGTGGTTTCAGTATATCAGAGCGGATATCGGAAATATTACTTCTAACTGGAATCGTGTGGCACCGAAAGAAATGGAAGGATGCACATTCAATTATTGTAATCTTGAGATTTATCTGAATGGTGAAAAATACGAGAGTTTTGGAAAGGCGCGTTTCGAAGTTGATAACAAACGTTTTATGAGTGTCCTTATCGGTGATAAGCTGTATGAAGAACAATTGGTATTTCTGCGAGAATACATACAGAATGCTATGGATGCTACGAAACTGATGTTATGGTTGAAATGGAAACAAGAAGAGAATATGCATGTTTTTACTGCTGATGAAAATGGACATGTAGATGAGACTCTTTCTAGTCTGGATTATGTTAATTTAAAAGACTATGCCATTAAAGTTGGAGTGGAGCTTGTTCAGGAAGATGAATATGCTGATTCAGATGCAGAAAAGAAATCTTGTACTGAAGTATTGAGAATCCATATTATTGATTCAGGTGTAGGCATGGATGAAGAATGCCTTAAGGCTTTGGCTGTGATTGGAACCGGATGGAGCGGACGTAAGAAATACTTTGAAGAGATAGGACGTATGCCGATATGGATGCAGCCAACAGGTAGTTTTGGGATAGGTATTCAGTCTGGTTTTATGATGACAAACAGGATCAGAATTATAACAAGAGGCATGAATGAGAAACATGGATTGGATATTCAGTTGTATTCACCCAGACAGCTGGGAAAGATTAATTATGTTTTCTTGTCAGATAATCGGGTTGGTACAGAACTGATATTGGATGTTGACTGGGCGGATTTCCTGAGTAAACTTCAGGAATCAGGACATTATGGGAATATTTTAAATACAGGTAATGGAGTTTTTGATTATGATGGAATATTACGGGATATAAAAAAATGTCTCACAAGATATATTGGTGAGATGATCCCAAATAGCTTTATTCCTGTTCGTGTGGCAATAATATCGAAAAAGTTATCCAAATCTGAATCCGGTGAAGTAGTTGATTCTTATGTGCAGCGATTTCTTGATAAGGATTCCGGGACTATATTAAGAGACACTGGTAGTAATATAGATTATATTATAAAGAATGACATGAGTGAGGCCTATTTCTGGATGAGAGATGAACAGGTTTTTGTTCAAATAGAAAATGATGCAGAATTGAATTCTGATCAGATAATAATAGATAAGTTCTGTTATAAGGGTGTTCTGGTAAGGAATAAAACTATAAAAAATAGAAAGGGAGGCAATCTGATATCCAGATATATTCCGGTGAGTATGGATATTATGGGAATGAATGCTTCTGATTGTCTATTGATAAGCAGAAGTCATTTTACTGAGAAAATGAATGGCAGGTTTGAGGAACTGGCATGGAAATGCTTTAAATTATATGTGGAGATTGTAGCAAAACATATAAAGAAACTTGGACTTAAAAATCAGTTGTCTGATGTAGTGAAAAATTCCAGAAGTCCATATTTATTATTAATGGGGGTTCTTTATTTTGGGAAAAATTCGGATGTAGCGTATATTTGTGAACAAAATGTATGGGCAGATACTACATATTTTATGCAGCATTTGAAAAAAGATTCAAAGAAATATAAGCTGGAGGATAGTGTCCATGTTACTTTCAATGATGTATACGAATGGTTTTCATCGGAAGATAAAATGATTGTATGGAAGGTTAACAGGACTGATCTTCAGAGTAAAGCTAAAACAATTTTGGATATTGTTTCCATAATGAATGAAGAAGCTTCTGAAGAAGTGGAAAAAACCAGTAAATATGAGCTGAGTTTAAGAGAAAAAACAGAAAATTATTTAAAGAAAACTGTAAAAACGGAAGCAGATCCGAATTATATTATTACCGATCCGATTCTGGTCAACATTCTTGAAGAATTCATAGAGAAAAAGGGTGTTAATAGAGACTTGTTTAAAATTCAAAGTATTGATCAGGAAGACATGATCCTGTCAGTGTATGATCCAGGATACAACTTGAAAAAGGAACAGAATACTGACACAGAAGAACAAAATGATTTAAGAGAAATCTTACTTATGGCAATAAAAGAAGAAAAATATTATATTGTGGTGGGTAAGGAATGTGACAGAAAATTTTCAGAATTATATGTCAGGAAAGCTCCGCTTAACAATGATTTAACAGAAGAGTATCTCGAAAATCATAAAGTAATACTGTTTCCATTTAATGTAGACATTTACGGAGTGATGAGAGAATGGTCTATTAAGATTAATATTCCTGATATAGATACAGAAAATAAAGGAATAGAGAGGGAGCAGAATTTTTGGGATTATGTGTTAAATAACCCGGCATGGGAGCGGGCAGTGCAGTGGACCATGAAACATGGTGTAAATAAAAAGAGTTTTCAGCAGAGAGGTGCTATTACACAACAGTACAAAGAATTATGTAAAGAGTTTTTGAAGGCATATATAGATTATTGCAAAAGAAAGAAGGAAAAGGGTATGACTGGACAGAAACGGCTATATGAGAATAATAACGATTAAAAATAATGCAATAAGGTTGTGCATATATGAGTGAAATTTAAAGAACTAATTTGGAATCAGGGGGGAGTATGGATAAATACGAAAAAGTAAAAGATAAACTTATATGTCTGGATCAGATATGGATGAGAGTAGAAGAATTGATGAAAAAACAACGGATTTCACAGGTGGATATGGTAAGATTATGTCAGAGAAAAGGATATTCTATTCAGCAGCCGGAAATTTCAAAATTAAAAAGCGGAAAATGTAAAATCACATTATATCAGTTGATGGCATTTGCAGATGTTCTGGAGGTTGGTACGGATTATCTGATCAATGGATCAGTGAATGAAAATACAGTAGTGTTTCCGTTAAATAACAGATTTATTACAAATGCAGATGATGAAGATTTTAAAGGCATATTGGGAGAATATTATACGCTTTTTCATAGTACAGGTGAAATGGAGGATAAATGGCTTAAGGGGAAACTGTCGTTGAACAGATCTTCAGAGGGAATATGCCGTGCTGAGTTCGTATTATGGACAGGTGAGAAAAATCATACAGAACAGAATGTTGCAAAGAAATATCAGGGACAGGTTATCATTTCCAAAAAGCAAAAATCCATGTATTGTATTCTTATCAATAATATGATAAGTGAAATGTGTTTTATAGCATTTCGGTTCAGGCCTTTCCAGACGATAGATATGGCATGCAGAATAGGACTTGTTCTTACTTTTTCATCAGGAGAAGACAGAACACCTGTTGTTCATAAGATGTTTTTGTCACGTAAGAAGATTGATAAAGAAATGCATAATGCGATTGCGCCAACTTTACAATTTACAAATAAGGATTCTTTGATTTCAAGAAAAAAGCTCCAAAATCTGAGATGTACTTACCCGGAATGGCAGGATGAAATTGACAAAATTCTACAACAACAGCCGGAAGAATATTATATGCTATATGAAAGTATGCAGGGAATATTAAAACTGAATATGAAAGAGAAGCTGCGAATGAAGGGATTGATTAAGGAATGTGCGGATATGTCATATGTAGTATCTTTAACAAAAGAAGATGATGATGGAGCCTTTCTGATACAGCAGGAAGAAAATTAGCTGGTATAGTTCGAAGAAATGTGTGAGGATAAGAAAAGATGAGCTTGGAGCGTATAGGAAGAAAAAAAGCGGATACTGGAACATATAGAGATATATTTTCAGCAAAAGAGATTCGTAGCTTGCTGTATTATCAAAATGCCGGAAAGAATATTGTGTTATCGGATAATGAGAAGCATTTAGAGAAATTCTACTCTATAGAAAATGCCTATGAAGTAATTAATATGTTGATGTTTGATGACATTGGCAGTGAGCAGGTTCGATTATCAGCAGAAGGAAGATGGATGGATCCGGATATTCTGAACAATATGAATGAGCTCTTAGATGTATATTGTAATTTATATTCAGCAATCTGCAAGTATACATATCTGATTAAAAAAAGAGCAGTATATACGTATCGGGATGACAGACGTTACACATATCTTCACATGAAGACTCATAAGTTTAATGAATCATTTCTGTCGGCAACATTGAACGAGAAGAAACAGATGAATTTATTTCAGGAAAAAGAGGATCTGACATTTTTTGAGTTTAAGGTTGATCAAAGCATAGAGTATCTGGATATAAATGAGGTATTAGGAGAAATGAGTAAGTATCCAGATGAAAGAGAAATTCTTTTTCCGCCATTTATGAATCTTGAATTAAAAAGAATGGAACTGACACCAGATGAAAAAACAATGCGAGGAATCAGGAATAAGTCGCCTTATGGAAAATATCTGGTTGTATTTAAGGATTCAAAGATATCTCCCACTGTATTGACTGAAAAAATAAGAGATGAGCTGACAGAACTTAGAAAAATGATTTTAGATCCTTCTTCAATTGAGGATGCGAAAGCTGTCTGGGAACAGGTCAGAGGGAATAATTATAATGTGAAAAATATTGATAATATTAAGTATTATCTTGAATGGAAAAAGAATCTTCAGTTGTATATAAGAAAATGCTATTCTGTTATCAAGTGGGAGATTATGAACTTTAAAGGTCGGGAGTGTATGTTTAGAAATGAACTGAAGGACCAGATTAGTAATGCAAATAAAAAACGAAAAATGTACGAAAAAGGAGTACAGTGGATTTTTGGGACAGAGATATTTTTCGGAGTTTTAGCCGGAATATTTCTGGCATTTAATGCGATAGAGTATCATCCTGAACGGTTTAAAATAATGGCCATATGTGCACTTGGTATAGTTGCATTTCAGGAAGGGATATCAAAGGTCTTTTCATTGACAGATAAATTGCATCAGAGAACAAGTATATTTTTGCAATATGATGAACTGAGAATGAAATGGGAATTTGAACAAGTAAAGGATCCAGAGAGACTGAATGAGTATATTCAAAGAATGCTGGATATTTCGATTTTAGATAATGAACTCTGCAAACAGTATACAGAAAACAGGATTAACAATATGCATAAATGGGAAAAAAACATGGAAGAAAAATCTGAATGGAAGAAATGATTATTGTGGAGTTCTTTTAGTCAGATAGTTGAAAAATCAGTAATTCAGAGTTTGGCATATTATTAGGCGTAGAAAGGAAATGTGATAGCGTGGTAACGAAAAAAGAACTTGACATGTTAAGATTTTATGGCGGAGATATACGAAAAAGAACAGAAGAGGGAAAGCTTTTGATAATAAATAGTTCTGAGAATTCTAAAGACCCGAAAGATTTATTGTGGAGAGATAAAGATGCGTACCGTACATTGAATGCGTTACTTTTTGATGGTTATGAAAATGAAAAGGAACGTATATTTCAGGAACATCATCAGCTAAATCCAATATTTATTGAATTACTTGAAGAAACGCTTGCCATATACACAGGGATTTTTGCAGTAATGTGTCAGAATAAAGAAAAACAGTCAGTTATTTCAACAGTAAGGAGAGTAGATCGTAAAGCTTCTTTAAGTGCATATACCAAAGGATATACAGAGTCTTTTGTTTCGTGTAGTAAGGGAGGTTTTGGAACAGATTTTTCTAAAAAGAATCAGATAATTCTTCTGGAGATTGAAACTTCAGAAAATAGTCCTTATGTAGATTATCAGCAGGCTTTGGGAGCGGAGTATGCGAAGTGGGATGAGCAGGAAGTACTGTTTCCTCCATTTCTTCCTCTGACTATGGAAGAAATGGAGTTGAGTAAACGAGAGAAATTGAGTATACATGATATGCATGGCAATTCTCCGTGTGGAAAATATTTGTTGAAGTTGAGGGAGTTTCCGGATTATAGAAAGACAATAACCTGTTCACAGGAGAAATTGCTCGAAAAATTATTTTCCGGAAAAAAAGAAGCAGCTGCATATCTGCAGAAAATGAATAGCGGTCAATGGGATGAAGATTTCCAGGAGTATATAAATTGGAAAAAGAATCTTCATGATTATTTGAAATTTGTGTATTCTGCTATGTGGTATGGAGCAGAAGAACAGAAATAATAAGATGTTGTAATTTGGAGATAATGCGTATGAAAAATGAGATAGATAAAACTATCTGGGAAGCATACAAGGATTTTTATGGTGCTTTAACTGTTCATGAAGATATGCAGAATGTATTTGAAAAAGGACTAAAGTGTTTTTCCGCTTATTTATGTCATATGGACCAGGATTATGCTTATAATATGACATATCTGATGGAGTTTTATGAAGATTTCTGGATCTTTTTAGAAGCCTTTAATAAAAAGTACAAAACAGTAGAACAATTATTTGCGATAGCGCAAGAATATCCTAATGTGACCTTAAAAATAGACAGATATTGGATGTTGGAAACAAATGCAAAAGGAAAAGTAAAGAAATCTACTTTAGGTGAAAATGATTTTGTACGTGAAGAGAAAACGATGATAGAATGCAGCATTTTGTGCAATTTAAAAAGATATGTTTTCCATAGAAATGAGATAGTAAGATTGAAAAAAGATGGAACAACCAAATTGATCAAAGATTTTACTGATTTTCTGGAAACATATTCATTAAAAGTTCAGGGTGATCTATAAATGAGTAAAATAACAAGAAATGAAATTGAAGAAACAAAATATGGAAGATATTTATTATCGGATGAGAACATATATCTTTCTGTTTACTCTTTGAATTCCTATGTATTTGAGTACAATCTGCTTGAAGCAGATGATCGTATTTTATATCATCGGCTGCAGGATAAATTTGATAGAGTATGTGTTGATAACACAATTTCGAAAGTAAGAAATAGAATTATTGAATTGCTGGATGAAGATAATTATATTGAAGCAAAGGTTTATTTTAAACCCAAGAAAATATCTGAAAGCGGTGAAATGGATTTCAGACCACTTCACACCACAGACCTGATTACCCAGATATCAATTGTATCAATGCTTCATCTATTCATTTATGAAATACCTGAGGAAGGAGAAAAAAGTCCGAAACTGAGACTTTCAAATTTGAGCAGGCTGATTCCTTCTGATTTTTACGGAAACAGAGTTTCTGTGAAACCTGAATATTTATTTAAACCATGGAAGCAGCAGTATCAGAAATATAATCAAAACAGTAATGATGCATTAAAGAAATATCATACTTCATTGGAATATAAATATGAAGTAACATTAGATTTGAAAAATTTCTTTCCTACAATCAATCCAATAATCATTTATCACTATATTATCGGTCGTTTACCGGCATACATGACAGAAAAAGAAATGCATCTGATGAAAATGGTGCTGCGGAAACTTTTATTTTGCAGATTGATAACAAAACTCGATCGGAGAATGAAAGAACAATACTACAAGGTAACTCGAAATATAAATACTAGTGATAATGTGAAAAAACAGGAGAATGAGAATGAATTAAAGTCATATGGATTTGTAAGGGGGATACCTCAGGGTTTGCCACAATCATATTTTCTGGGAAACATATATATGATATTTGTTTCGGAAATTTTCAGAAAAAAATTTGAAGGGGCAAGTTATTTTTATGTAGACGATTCTGTTATTTTTACGAATGATATACAGGAAGAAGAATTTAAGATACAGTTAGAAGACCTTAATCAACAGATTAAAGAAAATGAAAATGCTGGTTTTGAAAATCATAAGGATAATTATCAAATTTATCCAAAAGACACAGCGGAATTTTATGAAAGTAATCTTTATGGAGTTGAAGTGCATTTAGAGGGGAAAAGCAATTACGCCCGTCTGGATAGTATGGATGAAAGTGAAATTTATCTGAAATGTATAAGTAGGGAAATGTCTCAGGTTGGAAGTGATTTTTTTAAAATGTACTCAGATGAAGAGAATAGAAACCTTGAGGCAAAGCTTGATATTTTATCAGAACGGGTTAAGAAAAAGCTGGACCAGATGAAGGAAGAAGAGGATAAAAAAGAAGAAAAGGATAAAAAAAAGGACACAAAAAAATTTAAGGAAAGGCTTACAAGATATTATAGATTTTTTGAATATAGAAAACAAAAACTTAAGGCTATGCATCAACCGGAATATGGGTCAGATAAAACTTATAAAGAAGAATTGAAAAAAATTATCTATGTAAAACTTTCTGATATTGAGGAAGAAGAATTGGAAGAAATTGCTGACAAAGATCTGATGAACGAAGAGAAAAATAAAAAATTGTTAATAAAGTTCATGGATTCATATAGTAACGATATATGGGATGCAGCAGTAGGAATATATCAGACTTTTGCAGACAATGAAGAAATGCTGGAACTAAAAAAATATATATCTTTAATTAATGAATTGTGTTATAAAAAGGAATCAGCAGATTATTCATATTTGGAGCGTACATATAGTGAATTATTGGAACGTAAGAAAAAGACAAATCAAAAAAAGATATCCCAAGAGGGAATATCTGAAGAGTATGTGACAGAAGAATATCTGAGAATTACTTATGATGATCCTTATAAAACACTAAAACGTCTGGCTATGATAAAATTAAAAAATTATGCTAATAAACATTATGATGTTATAGAACATTATAGTAATAAATTCCTGAAAATGGAAGAGGAAGGTATTCTAAAAATTCTTTTACTGGAAAACAATGAGCTGCCAGTCAGAATACGAGTTGTTCGTGCAAATACGCAAAAAATCTTGAGGATGGTATTGAATACAGTGTATTCATATTTATTTAATATTGAAATATCGGATCATCCGGTTTTGGCTAAAAAAAGCAAAAAATCTTTAACTTATGGGGAACTTAGAATTTTATCATTTCTTCGTAATCCTCTGTTTACTGACGAAGAGTTTAAAAAAAGAGAAATATCACTTGAAGACCGACAGAACAGAGATACGGTAGATTATTCTATTATGAGAGTACTGGAAATTTTTAATTCTTTTGTTAAAGATCCGGTTTCAATCGATAAATTGATAATTACTCATAAGTATACCTGCGATGTCTGGAAAAATGGATCAAAATATTTGTATTTTTATACACTACATAATCAGGAACATGCGATTGTCTTGATTCAGAACATTGTAAAATTGATACACGCAATTGATTTTTTTAAAATATCTGGGGTAGATTATTATATTTTGTTTCTTGCATGTTATTTACATGACATATCTATGGTAAAGATTCCTGCTTTTGACAGTTTTCTGCTGGATACGAATGAAGCAGATCAACTGGCGAAAGAATTATGGGATAATTTCAATGAGGAATTTATGCACATAGATAGTTCAGAGAAAAAAATATCTGAGATGGAAACAAAAAAAGATGAGACAAAAGGGGATGAAGAAGACTATAAGAGTCAGGAAATAGAACCTGATATTTTAAGCGTTAAAAAGTATATGCTGAGTAGCTATAAAAAACTGGATGGATATTTTGAAAGTTCTGTTCGAGAAAGACATGCATCAGATAGTGCAGCAGAAATACGACAGAGAGCAGAAATACGATATTTGGATACAACAATGCGCGAACTGGTAGCAGAAGTTTCAGAAGCGCATTGTGCAGATGAAAGAAATATATATGGAACAAAATCAAATGCATCAAGTCAGCTTATGAGCATTAAGTTTGATAAAATTCTTTTGCGACTTGCTGATCTGTTGGATATGAGCTGTTACAGAGTATCAAAACCGATTCTTCATCATAATGTGGAACAGATGTCAGAAGAATCGGCGTTCCATTGGATTTCACATTTACTGACACAAGGATACAGGTTACATACAAAGTATGAAATCAAGTTTTCAGAAGATGATAAAGAGAGCGAGATTATACTGGCACCCAAAACAATAATAGAAAAATTGATTTTGGAAATATCTGTAGACATTTCGCAAATGTCTACGTTTAAATGTAAAAATCCATGTTTAAAAGTAAAAATTGACAGAGACGGTATATCACAGCAGGAAATAACTTTAATATGTGGAAAAAAATGTGAATATGAAAATAACTCTAATTCTGAAAGACAATGTAATTTTCTGTGTCGATGGTTTTGCGTGAAAAATGATTATCTTATTAAGGAATTGGCAGCATTAAAAGAATATTTGAATCGTAATCATAATAATTATTTTGATTGCGAGATAGAAATTAAAATCAAATGTAATGATAAAACAAATATAGATGCCAGACAATTTGAGATATTAAATAATTACATTCATAAGAAGACAATCTGAATTATTTTTTGCAGAGTCCACATTTTTAGGCTATAATAATGTCGAAATTTGTTGACAAGAGAACAATACAATTATTGATAAAAAGTAATACAATAATAAACTTCCACTGATTTGTACAACTAAATGCATAAATATCCCATAATTTCAAGCTTTTTGGGGGTAAGCACTTAATTTTTTGGTATGATAAAAAAATCCCCGACTACTTTTCAGTAGCCGGAGCA
>ERZ824473.3457-NODE-3457-length-15616-cov-6.204871_pt1 | contig 15616 bp, 15 predicted proteins | sample MGYA00519874_ERZ824473 | MGnify/ENA primary metagenome ERZ824473 (study PRJEB31778, sample SAMEA3449151) | human gut metagenome | biome: human gut; feature: human-associated habitat; material: faeces | place: United Kingdom | collected 2010/2012 ... | reverse complement strand
TTTCCAGTTTCTGCAAGTCTTTATTCGTATAGAAAGTAATACACTGCCCTTCTCCTCCATCTCTTCCGGCACGTCCGGTTTCCTGATAATATCCTTCCAAACTCTTAGGAATATCATAATGAATTACATAACGCACATCAGGCTTGTCAATACCCATACCAAAAGCAATAGTAGCCACAATCACATCAATTTTTTCCATCAGAAAATCGTCTTGATTTTGTGTTCGTGTGGCCGAATCCATTCCTGCATGATAAGCACGAGCATTAATACCGTTTGCCTGTAAGATTTCAGCAAGTTCTTCTACTTTCTTCCGACTCAGGCAATAAACGATACCCGACTTTTCCGGATTGTTCTTGATAAACTTAATGATATCCTTATCTACGTTTGCAGTCTTAGGACGTACCTCATAATAGAGGTTCGGACGGTTGAACGACGACTTGAACACCTGTGCCTCCACCATACCCAGATTTTTCTGGATATCATGCTGCACTTTCGGAGTGGCAGTCGCAGTCAACGCAATCAACGGGGCTTTCCCAATTTCATTGATAATAGGGCGGATACGACGATATTCAGGACGAAAATCATGTCCCCATTCTGAGATACAGTGAGCTTCGTCTACGGCATAAAAAGAGATCTTTACCGTTTTTAGAAACTCCACGTTTTCGTCTTTCGTCAGTGATTCGGGCGCTACATACAGTAGCTTTGTCTTACCAGCAAGAATGTCAGACTTCACCTGATCTATCGCACCTTTATTAAGGGAAGAATTGATAAAATGAGCTATTCCATCTTCTTCACTAAAGTTACGCATCGCGTCGACCTGATTTTTCATCAAAGCTATCAACGGAGAGATCACAATGCCCGTACCTTCCATTAATAAAGAAGGCAACTGGTAACACAGAGACTTTCCACCACCGGTAGGCATTAACACAAACGTATCATTACCTTCCAACAGATTCTGTATGATTGCTTCCTGATTTCCTTTAAAAGTGTCGAACCCGAAGTAGTTCTTCAGCTGGTCTGTCAAATTAATCTTCTTCCCTGCCATGATTCATTAGGTTGTTTATAGAGTTACCAATTATACTACTTGTATTTCAAGAACTCTAACAAAGTTATAAACAACTTCTTAAATTTCAAGCATAATCTACCGAATATTTTTCAATAAAAAGTAAAAAAGTCGGCTTTAGTTTGCATTACCTTTTGATTTTAAGCGCTTTGAAGCCTTGCCAAGTTTGCTTTTTCCAACTGGCGTTTGGCATAATCAAGCGTTACGACAAAGCTATCTTTCTGTTCAGAAGGGATTTCAAACATCGCATCCATCATAATGGTCTCCACAATAGAGCGCAATCCGCGAGCTCCCAACTTATATTCAACAGCTTTATCTACAATGTACTCAAACACAGCATCATCAAAAGCGAGTTCTACTCCGTCCATTTCAAACAACTTGATATATTGTTTGACAATAGAATTCTTCGGTTCTGTAAGAATAGACCGCAATGCAGTACGATCTAACGGATTTAGATAAGTCAACACTGGCAGACGACCGATAATTTCGGGTATCAAGCCAAAGGACTTCAAATCCTGTGGGGCAATATATTGCATCAGGTTGTTCTTATCAATAGTAGCCGTATTACGGACAGCGCTATACCCCACCACATGAGTATTTAACCGTTGCGCAATCTTCTTCTCGATACCATCGAATGCTCCGCCACAGATAAACAATATATTCTTAGTATTCACCGGAATCATTTTCTGATCGGGATGTTTACGCCCCCCCTGAGGCGGAACATTTACAACCGAGCCTTCCAACAATTTAAGCAATCCTTGTTGTACACCTTCACCGCTTACATCACGAGTAATCGAAGGATTATCACCTTTACGTGCAATCTTATCGATTTCATCAATGAACACGATACCTTGTTCTGCCTCAGGTACATTATAATCAGCCACTTGCAGAAGACGCGTCAGAATACTTTCAATATCCTCACCCACATAACCGGCTTCCGTCAAAACCGTTGCATCCACAATAGTGAAAGGCACATGAAGCAACTTAGCAATAGTACGCGCCAACAACGTTTTCCCGGTTCCGGTACTTCCTACCATAACAATATTGGACTTTTCTATTTCCACATCATCCCCACCGTCTTTTTGCAACAGACGCTTATAATGGTTGTATACGGATACAGCCAAAAAACGTTTAGCATCATCCTGTCCGATAACATACTGGTCGAGAAAGTTCTTAATCTCTACGGGCTTAGGAAGTTCTTCCAGATTTAGTTTTGCAGCACCACTTTTTTTGTCACCCAAAGCTTCCTGAGTAATCTCGTATGCCTGTGTAGCACAACTATCACAGATGTAACCGTTCATTCCCGTTATCAGGAAACCTACTTCATCTTCCGAACGTCCGCAGAAACTACATCTGTTTTTATTTCGTTTAGAGTCTGCCATATTTATTTTTTAATCAACACTTCGTCTACCATACCATACTCTTTGGCTTCCTGTGCAGTCATCCAATAATCGCGGTCGGAATCGGCCCATACTTTATCAAACGAAGTATGAGAATGGTCAGCAATGATAGCATAAAGTTCTTTCTTCAATTTTTGAATTTCACGCGCAGTAATTTCAATATCCGAAGCTTGCCCTTGAGCACCTCCCATCGGTTGATGTATCATGACACGGGAGTGCGTCAAGGCAGAACGCTTACCTTCTGCGCCTGCTACGAGAAGTACAGCTGCCATACTGGCTGCCATACCGGTACAGATAGTTGCCACATCACTGCTGATAAACTGCATAGTATCATAAATACCCAATCCGGCATATACCGAGCCACCTGGAGAGTTAATATAAATAGAAATATCTTTACCGGGATCGGCAGAATCCAGATACAGCAACTGCGCCTGCAATGTATTGGCAGTATAGTCGTCAATCTGAGTACCTAGAAAAATGATACGATCCATCATCAGACGGGAGAAGACGTCCAGTTGAGTTACATTGAGCTGACGTTCTTCTAGGATATAGGGATTTAAATACCCAGCCTGTGATTTAATCACATCATCCAACACCAAGCTGTTCATACCTAAATGCTTGGTAGCGTATTTTCTAAAATCATCCATTTTCTTTCTGTTTTTGGGTTATATAATAAGGTACAAAGAAACAAAAAAGAACACAGAGACACAAAAAAACACAGAGTTATAGTTTGTCAAACTCTGTGTTTCTTTATAAAAACCGGCCATTTTCTGGTAATGTCTTATTCAAACATCTTATTAAACTCTTCTGCTGAAACTGTTTTGTTGTTCAACTTCACCTGAGACTTCAATGCAGCAGCCAATTTGGTTTCAACCACACGATTCACCAGACCTTCAACGCTTTCTTTTTTCTTCAACATTTCTTTTGAATAATTCTCAAGAATTTCTTCAGGCACACTCAACATACCATATTGCGCAAACTGTGCACGGGTAGCTTCCTTAGCCATATTTGCGATGTCTTCTTGCTCAACCTTGATATCATTAGCTTTCACCAGTTGTTCTTTAATCAAGTGCCAAGTCAGTTCCTCAATGCTCTTTGCATAGTTATCTTCTACAAACTTCTCATCCTTATCTGGATTGTTCAAACGCATAATACGTTTCAACAACACATCCGGAAATTCCAAAGTACCAATTTTTTCCATCAACATCTTACGAACATCGATCAAGAACTTATAGTCTGAATCTGCTACAAACTGAGCGGCAACCACCTCTTTTACTTTTGTACGGAATTCTTCTTCGCTCTTCACTACCTCTTTACCAAACACCTGATCGAAGATTTCCTGATTCAGTTCGCCTTCCACGAAACGAGTGATTTCTTCTACCTGATAGCTGAAGTTAGACTTCATTCCAGTGGCAGCTTCCTTTTCAATCTTCAACAGAGAAGCAAGTTCAGCAGCATTACCGTCCCACGCAGCATAAGGATTGAATACAAGAACATCATTTACTTTTGCATTAGCAAAAATAGCCTTTTGTTCATCGTTCTTCATGTAAGACGGCATCATAACGGCAGCTTCTACCTGAATACCGCCTTCTTTTGTATTACCTTCTTCATCCAGCTCGGCAAGCAAACCTCTCATCATGTCGTTACCTTCGAAAGTTTCTACTTTTTCATATTTTCCATTACGTTGAGTATAAGCTTTTACTTGGTTGTTCACCATTTCTTCCGTTACATCAATCGTATAGTAATCTACTTCATCCTTTGCATCCACTTCAACTTTGAATTCAGGAGACAAAGCGATATCAAACAAGAATTCGAACTCTTCCATTGTATCAAAGTCGATTTCCTTTTGCTTTTCTTCGTTAGGCAAAGGCTCACCAAGGATATTCACCTTATTATCTTGAATATACTTATACACAGCTTCCGAAAGAACTTTATTCACCTCTTCAGCCAATACTGACTTACCATACATTTTCTTTACTAAACTCATCGGCACCATACCCGGGCGGAAACCCGGTACCTGAGCTTTCTGACGGAAATGCTTCAACGACTTATCTACCTTTTCTTGATAATCTGCTTTCTCAAGCTTTACAGTAAGCAATGCACTTACTTTGTCAATGTTTTGCAATGAAACGTTCATTCTGACAATTATTTATTTGATTTATACTTTATTTCAATCTCAAATGAGCGTGCAAAATTAGCGTTAATCTTTCAATTATCAAAAAAACACAGACAATTATTTCCTGTCTCCTCTTTCTTCATTTCCTATTCCGTTCTGTTTCTACAAAGGATATCATCTGTTCCCGCACAGGGTAACAAAACACCCAAGTTTGGCACATCCGATACCTTACCAAGAAATGTTATGTACCCTACTAAGGTACGATAGATACCAAATGAGGGATTTTCAGGCACACATATACATCTATCACTCAACCGCTTAGCAACAAATGAAAATCCAGTATTTATAACGGCTCAAATATCACATATATCGCAAATCAGTACAGTCCACAATTCATATATTTGGTAAGCTACCGATACTCATTGAAATGGAAAGAAAATTGAAAATAATTGAGGAAAAATATTGTATATCCGAAATTAATGTGTTCCTTTGTCGCGGAATGACGACACATTAGTTTCTCGATTTCTATTACATAGTTTTTACTTCAGTTAAAAAACGCTTTTGTAAACTCTCTGTCGATGTAATCTTTTTATTATTAAGTCGTCTTTCCAAAGAGAGTTTTATTTATTTCATTTATTTACATTTTTCATTATGAACATTTATGTTGGAAACCTTAACTACCGTGTTAAGGAAAGTGACCTGCAAAAGGCCATGGAAGATTACGGTACAGTAACTTCTGTAAAATTTATCAATGACCGCGCAACCGGACGTTTCAGAGGTATCGCATTCGTAGAAATGGAAGACAGCGTTGCTGCTGCCAAAGCTATCGCAGAACTAGATGGCGCTGAATTCTTCGGTCGCCAGATGGTAGTAAAAGAAGCCAGACCTCCGAAATATTAATCATATAGATAAAGGAGAAAAAGGAAGACCGCTTATAGCGGTCTTTTTTATGTCATAAAATCTTTACGACGAAGCACAAAACTGTTACTCAAATATTTTTCACGAACTATTTTGTTCTCAGCCAACTCTTCAGGGGTACCCTGAAATAGGATTTTGCCTTCAAACAAAAGATAGGCACGATCGGTGATACTCAGTGTTTCCTGCACATTGTGGTCGGTAATGAGAATGCCAATATTACGATCTTTCAACTTCCACACGATCTGCTGGATATCTTCCACTGCAATCGGGTCTACGCCTGCAAACGGTTCATCAAGCATAATAAACTTTGGGTCGATGGCAAGACAACGTGCAATCTCGGTACGACGACGTTCACCGCCTGACAATTGATTACCTTTATTCTTACGCACCTTCTGCAAACGAAATTCTGCGATTAAACTTTCCAATTTTTCCTTCTGATATTCCAAGGGTTTATCGGTCATTTCAAGAACAGAAGCAATATTATCTTCCACACTCATCTGACGGAATACAGATGCTTCCTGTGCCAAATAGCCTATACCTGTCTGCGCACGTTTATACACGGGGTATTTCGTGATATCCAAATCATCCAGAAAGATCCGCCCTTCATTGGGAGTAATCAATCCAACGGTCATATAAAACGAAGTAGTCTTACCGGCACCGTTTGGTCCAAGTAAACCAACAATTTCACCTTGCTTTACATTTATAGAGACATGACTCACGACCGTACGCTTTCCGTACTTCTTAACCAAGTCTTCCGTGCGGAGCACCATTTTACTTTCTTCTTCCATATCGCTATATCACCACAGATTTATACAGATTAAAACCAATCCGGCAGTTAATTGTTTCCCACTATAGATTACATTACCGTGCACAAATAATATGAAACTTCACAAAGAAATCTGTGCTAAACTGCGTAATCTGTGGTGAAACTGGCGCAAATGTAGCAAAAATAAGCCGAAATAATGTACATTTGCAGACAAATACTTATGAGTCATGATTAAAGCACTTAGAACAGTAGGAAGATATATCATGCTGATGGGACGAGTATTTGCCCGTCCCGAACGTATGCGTATGTTCTTTCGTCAGTATATCAACGAAATGGAACAACTCGGTGTGAACTCTATCGGCATTGTACTGCTGATCTCGTTTTTCATTGGAGCCGTTATCACTATTCAAATAAAATTAAACATTGAAAGTCCTTTTATGCCACGTTGGACGGTGGGATATGTCACTCGGGAAATCATGTTGTTAGAGTTCTCCTCTTCCATCATGTGTTTGATATTGGCAGGAAAGGTCGGTTCAAATATCGCTTCCGAGTTAGGAACCATGCGAGTGACCCAACAGATCGATGCCCTTGAAATCATGGGGGTCAATTCTGCCAATTATCTGATATTACCTAAGATTACAGCAATGGTGACCACTATCCCGCTGATGGTGACATTCAGTATATTTGCCGGAATTATCGGTGCATTTTGTACCTGCTGGTTTGGAGGAATCATGTCAGCAGTTGATCTGGAATACGGCTTGCAATATATGTTTGTAGAATGGTTCATTTGGTGTGGTATCATCAAATCCTTATTCTTCGCCTTCATCATTGCCAGTGTATCAGCTTTCTTTGGTTATACTGTTGAAGGAGGTTCCATTGAGGTAGGTAAGGCTTCTACAGATTCTGTAGTATGTAGCAGTGTATTGATTTTATTTGCCGACTTAATATTGACTCAGTTATTGATGGGGTAAATTAAATAGTAAATCGTAAATAACAAGATGATAGAACTAAAGGGACTTTGCAAGTCATTTGAAAGGAAAGAGGTACTGAAGGATATCAATGCCATATTTGAAAATGGTAAAACCAACCTTATTATTGGTCAGAGCGGTTCAGGTAAAACTGTCTTGATGAAATGTATCGTAGGGCTGCTTATACCTGAAAAGGGGGAGTTACTGTATGACAACCGTAACTTTCTGCTGATGGACAAAAAGGAAAAGAAAGCGTTACGCCGCGAAATGGGAATGATTTTCCAAAGTGCAGCCCTCTTTGATTCCATGACAGTGCTCGATAATGTTATGTTCCCTTTGAATATGTTCAGTAATGACACGTTGCGCGATCGTACCCAGCGTGCCATGTTTTGCCTGGAACGTGTTAATCTGATTGAGGCCAAAGATAAATTCCCCGGCGAAATCAGTGGTGGTATGCAGAAGCGTGTAGCTATCGCCCGAGCCATCGCATTAAACCCCCAATACTTGTTTTGTGACGAACCGAACTCTGGTCTGGATCCCAAAACCTCGCTTGTCATTGATGAGCTTATTCAAGATATTACTCGTGAATATAATATGACAACTCTTATTAATACCCACGATATGAACTCCGTAATGGGTATCGGAGAGAAAATCATCTATATTTACGAGGGGCATAAAGAATGGGAAGGGAGTAAAGATGATATCTTCACTTCTAGCAACGAACGTTTAAATAGCTTTATTTTCGCTTCAGATCTTTTCCGTAAAGTCAAAGAGGTTGAAATACAAAACATTGAAGGATAACCAGAAAGTCATTCGATATTTATATTGATAAAAAAGATATCCGGAACAATGTTCCGGATATCTCATTCTCATAAAACCAGTTAATAGAATTGACTTATATCATCACGATATACTTTACGTTGTACTCAAACACTCATTATCAAGGGGATAAGCTACAACTTCAATCTCGGAGCAAAGTTAAGTAAAACAGTTCAATAAAAAATCACGGAAAACCGTGATATAAGGTTTCCAATAGTTATCTCAGTATAAGCCATCCCCGTTCTACAGCCTTGATTACCATATCTATAGCATTTCTTGCCCCAAATTTACTAATCAATCTTTTACGAAAAGTTTCTACTGTATTTTCTGAAATTGCAAGTAATGCAGCAATTTCATGAGTACTAAATCCTTTAGCTACCGCTTGTAACACATCGAGTTCACGTTTTGTAGGGACGTCTTTAGGTTGTGAATGCATCAAAGAATAACGTAGTTTTTGACAAATAGATTCAAAACGGGGGCATGTATAAGTTTCTCCTTTCAGCACACAATGTATAGCATTCAATAATTCGGAAGAGGCAGAAGTTTTCAAAATAACCGCATTCACTCCACTACGGATTAATCGATTGATAATCCATATTTCCTCATGCATGGTATTTATAATAATGCGTGCTTGCTCATTCACTTCACGAATTTGCGTTATAAGGTCGAACCCCGACACATCCGGTATACTCACATCTAAAAGATAGATATCATAATCACGTTGAGATATCAGTTCGATCGCTTGTTTGCCTGAAGTAACGGCATCGGCTATCAAAACCTCAGGTATTTTATTGACAATCCTACAAATACCATCCAATATCAGGCTGTGGTCGTCAACCACCAACATTTTGGCTTTCGCATTCTTTTCCATAGCACTTTTAAATCCTGACAGTTACTTCTATATTCGTACCTTTACACGATACAGAGTTTAATTCCACTTTTGCTTCTATTGTTTCGGCACGTTGCAATATAGTACGCAATCCAATACCTTTTACTTTCTTATACATATCAAAACCTTTTCCATCATCACCAATGAACACAGAAAGTTTGTTTTCCTCCAAAGTCAGTATCACTTGGATGATCGAAGCATCAGCATACTTTACAGCATTACTCACAGCTTCTTGCACTATACGGTAAAATTCAAATCCAATCTTCTGTGGAACCAAGTTCCAGTTTACATTTTCAGTAGAACGATATACGATCTGTGTACAATCCGGAAGAGTTAAATGTTGTACATAATCGGCAAGCATTTCATCAATAGTGGCATATTGGAATACTGGTGGCATCAATTCATGTGAAATATTTCGCAGACGTTCACGGGTTTCTTCCAACAAATCAATCTGCTTATTCATCTTTGTATCACCATCCGTGAGCGAACGGATATTTATTTCAAGCGCAAGTAAATTATTACAAATATCGTCATGTAATTCCGTAGCCATTCGTTCGCGCTCACTTTCCAAGCCATCAATATACTTTCGTGATAAACGTTGCTCCGTCTCTTGCTGTAAAGCAAGAAATTGACGTTCTTTTTCTCCTGCAGTCTGTGCCAATTTTGAAAGATGTGCTTTCTGCCTTTGCCGAGTATAAAGAAGTACCAAAAGGAATATAAGGAGAGTGGAAATCGTTGTTCCATAGACTACACGACGGTGTAACTGCACAGCTTCTTGTTCCAATTCTTTCTGACGTAAGCGTATGATTTCCAATTCTTTCTCCTTAGTTTTGTACCTTACTGAGAAATCAGATAAACGATCTACATATTTCTCCTGATAATTTAAATCACACAGTGCATAAGCCTTTTGAAGACAGGTATATGCCTTCCGATCCTCATGAATGGCAGCGTAACATGCCGCAAGACGTACGTAATGTTCACTATCTTTCACATCCCGATATCCTTTCTCCAACATGTCCGTTATCCGTAGGTAGTATTTTATAGCCTCGACATATTGCTGTTGATCTTGCAATATTGGTGCCTTTACCCGATAATAACGATAACGCTCTACATCCGTTTTAAGCTCGGAGGATAATTTTTCCAACAGGTTCAAATATTCCACTGCGGCATTCAAATTACCACCACGACGATATGCATCTGCCAGGTACACATAAGCTTCACAAAGGCGACGTTTGTTATTCACCTCGATCAAAAGAGGAATAGCTTTTTTCACCATAACAATACCTTCTTCCCGTAAGCTCTCAATATTACACAGAATAGCCCCCAAATTGATATAGCAGACTCCTTCCATTTGCGGATTTTTCATCTTTAAAGCATACTCCAGTGCTTTTTGGGAAAAAGGAATTGCCTCGGCCGGACGATCCCAATCGGAGTATGCTGTGGCTATATTTCCATAAATAAAAGCGGCTGTTTTGAAATTCTTTTGTGCTTCACATAATCTAATAGCTTCCTCAAAATTTGAAATACATAGTTCCAGATGTTTTTTACGACGATAAAGTGTACCTAGCTGATTCAGATTTTCAATCAACATTGCTGTATCTTTATCAGCAACTGAACGTTCCTTAGCCTTTTCCGTATAAATCAATGCTGAATCGGTTTCACCTTCATACAGATAAGAACTGGCATAATTTGTCAACATAGTACGGTAATGTTCTGCCAGTTTCGGACTTTCTTTAGAAACTGCCATACCTTTCTTTAAATAGTAACGTGCAGAATCATAACGTGCATCAACATTGTAATAATATCCCATATCCGAGCATAATTCGGTAATATAGCTATTATTCTTCATACGTTCAGCCAAGGATAATGCTTTATTTTTTAATGCGTAGCCACCTACGAAATCTCCCTTCATAAAGCACGCTTCACTATTCCATGAATAATATTCTATAAAGCACTCCACATTTTTTGTACGAACACCTATTTGTCGAATACTATCTGCATACAAGGCAAGTAACTCCGGCTTCTCCTCCCGCAGATAAAGATAACGGCAAACAGCAGAATAACCTGCTATATTTTTTTGTAAAGTGGCTTTCCGACACAGTGTTAACAAATCTTCGGCTTCATTCGCCCCCAGATTATTCACTGGCAAAAATAACAGAAGTAGTATACACAAGATACCGAATAATCTCATCTTTTGTAAGTATTAGTGTCAAGACAAAAATACCGATAATATTAATACTAACCTATATTTTTTTAAATATTATCCAATATCACATAAAAAAAGGCTGATTTATTTTAAAATCAGTCCTTTTTATCTTATCAAGTCACAATCTTACTTCTGACGGATATAAATATTTATTGGCGTACCAGTCAAATTCCATTTTTCACGCATTTTGTTTTCAAGAAAACGTTTATAAGGCTCTTTGATATATTGCGGAAGATTAGCAAAATATACAAAAGAAGGCACCTGTGTATTAGGTAACTGTGTGACATACTTAATTTTAATATATTTGCCTTTGATTGCAGGAGGCGGATATGCTTCAATAAGCGGTAACATTTCTTCGTTCAGACGAGCTGTAGATATACGAGTCATACGATTTTCATATACGGTACGTGCTTCTTCCAAAACTTTCAAGATACGTTGTTTCGTCAAAGCTGAAGCAAAAATAATCGGGAAATCCACAAAAGGAGCAAAACGATTACGAATAGCATCCTCAAAAGTCTTCATCACTTTTGTTGTTTTATCTTCCACAAGATCCCACTTATTAACCACTACCACCAATCCCTTGGCATTCTTTTGAATAAGAGAAAAGATATTCAAATCCTGACTTTCGATACCACGTGTAGCATCCAGCATCAGAATACAAACATCTGAATTTTCAATGGAGCGAATTGAACGAATCACAGAATAGTATTCCAAGTCCTCATTTACCTTGTTCTTCTTACGGATACCGGCCGTATCCACTAAATAAAAGTCAAACCCAAACTTATTATAGCGCGTATAAATAGAGTCACGAGTTGTTCCGGCAATCTCTGTTACGATATTACGTTCTTCACCGATAAAAGCATTCACAATTGAAGACTTTCCAGCATTGGGACGTCCTACTACTGCAAAACGAGGAATATCTTCATCCAGTATCTCATCAGATTCCTTTTTAAACTTACTCACAATAAGATCCATCATATCTCCTGTACCACTACCAGTCATGGCAGAGACACAATACGGATCCCCCAAACCCAGACTATAGAATTCAGGAGCATTATATTGCAACTCATTATTATCAGTCTTATTGGCAATCAGCAAAACCGGTTTCTTAGTACGGCGCAAGATAGAAGCCACTTGCAAATCAAGATCTGTTACTCCGTTTATCACATCCACAACAAACAGGATTACATCTGCTTCGTCCACAGCCATCAAAACCTGCTTACGAATTTCCTCTTCAAAAATATCATCAGAGTTTACTACCCAACCGCCAGTATCTACCAGTGAAAATTCACGTCCCAGCCACTCGGATTTACCATATTGACGATCACGTGTTGTGCCCGCCTCTTCATTTACAATTGCCTGTCTTGTCTTAGTCAGACGATTAAATAATGTAGACTTACCCACATTGGGGCGTCCTACGATTGCAACTAAATTTCCCATAGTTCCTACTCTTTTTTGCGACTGTCACAGTCGTTTTAATATTAGTCCAGTTGATAACCAAAACTCCGCAACTCCTTATCTGAATTACGCCAATCCTTATCAACTTTCACATACGTTTCCAAGAAAATTGTCTTCCCGAAAAACCTCTCCAAATCACGACGCGCCTCAGTAGCCACTTTCTTCAAAGCTTTACCCTGTTTACCAATGATAATACCTTTTTGCGAATCGCGCTCTACATATATCACAGCATTAATATATATTTTTTTTTCTTCCTCTTTAAATTGTTCTACCACAACTTCTACTGAATAGGGTATTTCCTTGTCATAGTACAACAGAATTTTTTCACGAATGATTTCGTTCACAAAAAAACGTGCTGGCTTGTCTGTCCACTGATCCTTGTTAAAGTAAGGCGGCGAATCGGGCAATAACTCCTTCACCCGTTTCATTACATAATCTACATTGAATTTCGTTGCTGCAGAAATAGGAATAATCTCCGCTTTCGGCAACAAGGCTTTCCACGCCTCTACCAGCTCCACCAACTTCTCTTGAGTAGTCAAATCTATTTTATTGATAAGTAACAACACCGGAACATCCATCTGTCCTACTTTCTCCACAAAATCATTATGTTTATCAGGGGTCTCAACTACATCCGTCACATAAAGCAACACATCCGCATCCGTCAAAGCTGAAGTAGAAAAATTCAGCATAGACTCCTGCAACTTATAGTTAGGCTTCAGTACACCCGGAGTATCCGAAAATACAATTTGTATATCATCCGTATTATAAATTCCCATAATACGATGACGAGTAGTTTGTGCCTTAAAAGTAGCGATAGAGATGCGTTCACCTACTAGCACATTCATCAATGTAGATTTACCTACATTAGGATTTCCCACGATATTGACAAAGCCTGCTTTATGCGTCATAATCATTGTATATTTGAATTGAGACAAAAAAACGCATCGAATCGAAATAGGATGCGTTTTTTATATTTTTATGATCTAATCAAGAAAGTAACCCATAATTTACAATTCATAATTAAACCATTACTGTTTCTTTCCATCGTATCCCCACTTCACGTAAACGGCTCCCCACGTAAACCCAGCTCCAAATGCCGTAAAGATAAGATTATCACCTTTCCTCAATTTTTCTTCAAAATCCCAGATACAAAGTGGAAGAGTACCAGCACTTGTATTACCGTAGCGATCAATATTAATCAGCACCTTTTCATGAGGAACTTCCAAACGATGTGCCACAGCATCAATAATACGAAGATTTGCCTGATGGGGAATTACCCAATCAATAGTATCTTTTGTCAGACTATTTTTTTCAGCAATTGCTGCACTTACATCAGACATATTGGATACTGCATATTTAAATACTGTACGACCTTCTTGATAAAGATAGTGCATATGATTGTCTATCGTAAAATAAGAAGGGGGGCAAACCGAACCACCTGCTTTCAAATGCAGAAAAGGCAAACCTTTACCATCAGTTCTCAAGATAGCATCCATAACACCTACATCTTCTATTGTCGGTTCCATCATGAAAGCCGCTGCACCATCACCAAAAATAGGACAAGTAGCACGGTCTGTATAATTCACGATGGATGACATTTTATCTGCACCTACAATAATAACCTTCTTATACCTTCCCGAACGAATGAAATTCGCAGCTGTCTCCATGAGGAAAAGAAATCCACAACAAGCAGCAGACAAATCATAAGCAAAAGCATTTTTTAGTCCGAGTTTATCACATAAGATAGATGCGATAGATGGGAATTGATAATCAGGAGTAGAGGTAGCGACAACCACTAAATCAATGTCGTCCGGATTAGAACCAGTACGCTGCATTAACTGCTTTGCAGCTTTACGCGCCATATACGAAGTACCCAACCCTTCTTCATTCAGGATATGTCTTTCCTTAACTCCAATACGAGTCATAATCCATTCATCGTTAGTATCCACCATTTTTGATATCTCATCATTTGTCAAGATATAATCTGGTACATAACCACCGACTCCTGTAATTACTGCATTTATTTTTTCCATTAATCTTGTTTGCTTATAAAAACACTTAAACAACGGCAGTCTAAAAAGGTTTGCTCTTTCAATCTACAAATCTTTTCAGACGCCCGATATTCAAGTATAAATTTTAGTCAAACTGCTAATTAAACAGCAGCTTCTTTCTCAACTGCCAGCTTACCACGATAGTAACCACATGCACCACATACAGTGTGATATACATGCCATTCACCGCAATTCGGGCAAATAGCCAATGTAGGAGCGACTGCTTTGTCATGAGTTCTTCTCTTTGCAGTTCTTGTTTTTGACTGTCTTCTCTTAGGATGTGCCATTTTCTTTAATCTTTAATTGTTATCTAATATTTTCTTTAATTCGTCCCAACGCGGATCTACCGCTATTTCTGTATCTTCATTAGCAATCACACTTTCCCCATCTTCCTGAACAAAAGTATCATCTTCCATTTCATCATCCGGTGTAACACGCATATGTTTACTTAACTTACTACTCATTGCTTTATTACACTTACCGGGAGCATGTACATGCTTCATTGGAATCGCCAAAGCTATAAACTCATACATGAACCATGCTACGTTAATTTCTCCTTCGTCCTCTGGAATAACGACGAGGTTATCACCCTCTTCTGCATATTCATGACCGAACTTCACCAACAGTTTATCAGTAGAAGTAATCTGTTGCTCCATATCATCCAAACAACGATCACATGGAACCCATACCATACCGTCTGTTTGAAAGTTCAATTCGAAAGCACGAGATGTTTTCTTTACAACCAACAGAATATTGACTTTACCTTTTTGTACTTCCGGTCCATCAATATTAGCAAAAAAAAGGTTATCTAAAACAAACTCATATTTACAAGAGTCAGCTTGCATACCTTTCAAATCGATTTTGTATTTATCAAACTTTCCCAAAGCTTCTTTTGTTTATTCGGGCGACAAAGATACGAATAATTATCCTCATTATGTAGTATTTAGAGTAAAATATTCATT